>OLGI01002035.1_pt1 | contig 15802 bp, 20 predicted proteins | sample 1605221 | NCBI WGS metagenome assembly OLGI01 (sample SAMEA3888915, study PRJEB22519) | human gut metagenome | biome: human gut; feature: human-associated habitat; material: faeces | place: Denmark | collected 2010 | reverse complement strand
ACCAAAGCAGAGGGGCAACTGATGTCTTTTGTTTACGGTCGGATGCAGTCTTGCTGCCTGCATACTGCCTTTTTCTATTCCATTGCAAAGGTATAAATCGTACTAGAAATCACAGCGGTTTAGAATTCCATATCTTTCTTCTACTAGTGCGTTAAGTATGAATCGTACTAGAAATCACAATGGTTTAGAACGTACACTTAATGCATATTTTTGCACAATGGTATGAATCGTACTAAAAATCACAACAGTTCAAATCAACAATCAAAGCAGATTCTTAAAAGCAAATCCAATCAAACTTTCATATCCAATAAAAAGCAATCCAAACAGAACCGTAAAACCAATTACAATCATACTGTTTTTAGATAATAGTTTTAAAGACGGCCATTTGACCTTGGCAATTTCCAAACAGACACCTCGTGGGTCGTATTTGGCATATTTTTTGATGTTCTCCATATTTTTTCCTTTCTAAAGTATCACAATGATATACATTTGAAACTTGTTTTTATCTATTCTGAACTTCTTCAAAAAGCTGTACCATCAAAGCATTATCCTGAAAAGACATTCCAAGATGCATGATTGCATCTTCCTGAAGACTCTTGACTTTATTCACGGTAAGACCAAGCTTTTTCGCTACATCACTTACTTTCAATGCTTCTGGCTGACCAATTCCAAATCTAAGAATGATGATTTCACGTTCAATCTTTGGAATCCGATTCAAAGCTTTATTAATTTCATCATGCAGGACCATCTTGCTTACTTTTTCCTCAGCTTCATTTGATTTAGGCGTACTTAAGAAGTCCTGAAATACGGATTCATCATTTCTATCGTTTCCTTTCACTGGTTTTTCCATTGAAATAACTTTGGAGTCTAAATCCTTTAAATATCGAATCTTATCGACATTATAAACAGTTTTACTTTTCTTACTTTTCCTTTCTTCTCGTTCATTCATTTTAGCTACGAGTTCTTCAATTGGGATTTCTTTGTCGTTTTTTTCGACGTATGTTGTCTCGATTTTCTTCATTGCCTGAATATCTTCAAAAATGTGAATAGGAACTCTCAGAGCCGTTCTATGTGTAGAAATGCCACGAAGAATCGTCTGGCGAATCCAGTATGTTGCATAGGTCGAAAACCGATAATCTGGCTTGTACTTTGTAGCAGCTCGCCATAAGCCAAGATTTCCATCCTGAATCATGTCCATATATGAAACTCCATATTTTTTGCCCATAATCTTATAATCGGCAGCAATATTAATAACTAGTCTTAAATTGGCACATACAAGAGTTTCCATAGCTTCTTTATCTTCTTCATTTCGGGATTGTGCTCCTTGAATTCGATTAGCAAGTTCCACTTCCTCTTTAGCAGTTAATAGACGGTATTGCCCGATGTCATTAAAATACAGCTGAAGCGGGTCTAAAGTATTCTTCTTAATGTATTTATCAACATGAGCTCGTTTTTTATGCTGGATTGGTTTTGAAGCAGGAGATCGTTTAAGTGCTTCTTTCTTATCCTCCATAACAAATTCCTGTGATTCGCACCACCCGTAAAAATCAACAGATTCTTCTTCGCTTAATCCCAGTGATTCAACAATTGAACAGATTAAGTTTTGAGATACAGGCTGGTTTTCTTCGCTTTGAGAGATTAAGTATTGCTTTGCTTCTCTTTCGTTTTCAAAGGTTGGAAGCAGGACCTTTCTTTTTTTAGCATTTGGCATATCATCCCTCCATATATGTATTTGGCAGATATTATGTCACGTACCACGTTTTGCATTTAAAAAAACAAGTGTTTCTTACAGGTACGGACTATATCTGTTTTTTGAATTAATTTTAAATAGTCTTACCTTGTACAGAAACATAAAACCAGCTTTTTGGTCTGAAACTGGAAACAGATGCTGGAAAAGACTTAAGCAGGTGCAAGACTCCTGCATCTTCTCTAGGCTGAAATTTGTTTTCTCCCTCTTATTCAGCGTAAGAGGTCTCAGCACCAAAGCAGAGGGGCAACTGATGTCTTTTGTTTACGGTCGGATGCAGTCTTGCTGCCTGCATACTGCCTTTTTCTATTCCATTACAAAGGTACGAATCGTACTAAAAATTGCAATGGTTTAGAACACAGTTGGCGACTTGTCGAATCCAATCCTGTTCGAATCGTACTAAAAGTTACAGTTGTTTAGAGCAACAACGACGTTTTGAAAGTAAGCTAATAGCACCATGAGCAAATACGTAGATAGTCGATACTTCATTCAGCTTCGTTAAAACATACATAGCATCTCGTTTCATATCATACTGGATTTGAAACGGAGCCCATACAGGGTAGCTTGCAAATTCCATTGACGGTCGAATATAAAACAAAGCATCTGTCATTTTCTTAGAAGGATTCGATTTTGTATCCATATGTTTGTGCCTTGTTGAAATAGAATCATCAATTACCGCCTGTCCAAAAAATGGATTCATTTCTTTTAAAGATCCTGCCCCATTTCCCGTATCCACAAAATTGCGTACACCAAACCATGTATCCTCTTCAAGAAAATTGTTCAGAAACCGTACAGCTTCAAAACGGTTTTCAGTTAGTACAATGGTCGTACTTTTTCGATTAGTCACCACATCAACTTCATTACTCATAGGCACGTTCTCCTTTCAGATTAATACTTGGTTGATTGAAATTCTGCATCATGAATCGTGTAAGAAAATTCCGGATGATTCTCAGCAATTTCCTGTAAATACGATTCCATTCTTTGCTGTGCTTCTTCCTTAGACTGAACTGTTTGACCTAATTCAATGTATAAAGATGTATAAAAATGCATTTCATCTCTAAACTCTGTCTGTTGAGGTTGGTAGTTCATTTCTTTAGCAGCATGTCTAGGATAATGTTCAAACCCTGGAAGGTTGTCAAAACTGTTTACTTCTGGTGGCTCATTTTGAGCCATAGCTGCAAACCCTTTACCTTCTGGGAAAAAGTCTGGGACTTCTTTAAAGCCTCTGTCATCTACATAGTAGGCTCTGTCTTCTCCATCAAAATAGATACTGATAATATCCCCAACATTGATTGGATGTCCATTGAACCATTCTGGAAGCTGTTCTTTATCAAGCTCACTGTAGTAGAATTCAAGGACTTCAAATCGCTTATTGTACTTCAATGCTTCAACATCATCTGGTACATCGGCTGGTTTTTCTCCTACTTTTTCATAGTTATCAAAATCTATTCTTTGTCCAAATGCTTTAAGTTCATCAAAAGACTTGTCATGAAGATATCTGGTTGCTGGAATATTCTTTAGCTGGTATACGGAAATCATTGGTTGCATGTATGTTACCTTTCCTTTCTGTTTTAATCACAATCTTTGGAACATATTTGGACATCTTTCGAAGTATTTTCATGAGAGCATCCTGTCATATTCATAACAGCAATCCATGCAAGTCCGATAATCATCAGTTTTTTTAAAATACATCTTTTCAACATCCAGACACGCCCCGTTTCGTTTCTGTGTATACTATATCACATATTACACGTTTAATTCAATTAATGTTCACGTCGTTTTTGAACTTCAGTTATTTTTGTTAACTTGTTAAAAAATTAGTGAAGTTTTAATGAAGTTTTAGTGAAGTAGTTTAGTTTTAGTTAAGTTATTTAACTTAATTATTGTCTAATTAAGCTGTTTAGCTAAATTACTGAATTATTTACTGGACCAAAATAACCTAACAAGCAAAAAAACGAGCAGGCGTACAGGCCTGCTCTTAATATACGGGCTCTTCACCCTAATATTTTTTATTAATCTCTAATCTTCCCCAAATCCCGAATCATCTTCATTTTCAGAATCGTTTCCATATCCTGAATTAGATGATTTCTTGTCAGATTTCTTAGAAGATTTCTTATCACCGTTATCCTCAACCGTTACATTCGATTTTGATTTTTCACCTCGAATATCCTTTGCAAACTGAGTTGAAAGCTTGGATGTTTCGGATTTTTTCGAATCAGATGAAGTCAGTTTACCATTCTTAACATAGTCGTATGTTTCCATATAGAAATTTTCTACATTTGTCATAGCTTTAAACGAATCCATTTCCTGAATGGAGCTGTCTCCTGCTGCCATTTTCTTGTCAAATTCTTCTGATTCACTAGTCATAGCATCTACGAATGTCTGCATCAAAGCTAGATATGACAGGTATTTATCTGTATGTGTGTAGGCTGAATCAACATCTGCCTGTAATCTTGCTTTTGCAAGGTTATATAGGTTGACTACATAGTTTGTAATCACAGCATTTTTCTTTTGTGTAAGCTCTTCAGAAGATGTTTCAGTGTCTTTGTCTAATTCAGCAAGCTGCATTGCCTGCTGGTTGTTTTCATTGATAAACGCATCAAGATCATTATAAACATTGATTGTTTCTAAATCTTTCATATCATCATCTTCATCTGCATTGTATGTGTATGCAGATTCTGTTTTGGTTTCACCCATACTCACACTGTTTGGTGTCATCTTTGAACACCCTGTTGTTGCAGTCAGGACAAGAATCATAACAAGCCCTGCTGATATCCATTTGTAATTGTTTGAATTATTTACCACTTATCGCACCACCTTTAAGACTCGATCTCTTACATTAAAGATTTGAGTCAATATCTCTGCATTCGGTTTCCTTACATATAATGTTGCACTGTTTCCAGGAAACAGATGCTTAACAACAATATTCTGTACCATCTTATCTGGCATAGCCTGAAGAAGTTCTACTGGAATATCATTCAGGAAACCACGTTTGTCATCGCCGTTTAAACACCCTTGTACTACTACTCCATGTAGAGTTAAAGTGTTTTGCCGAACCTCTGCCTTATCAATACGCATAATAAAATCTGTTTTTTCGCATTGAGTTAATGTTTCTGCTACGTTGACACCTTTATTTGTCAGGTACACTGCTTCACGAATCAGCATGATTATCCTCTATGCCCCGCAGCCGATGCATATTCCGTATACTGCATGCCTTTGTTTTTCTTAGCTGTTTCGACCTGATGATAAATGATTTCACGAACTCCAAAAGGGTCTTTTACATTTTTTAAAATCAGGCATCTATCTGTTGAATCGTATCCAAACACTTTCACGTCACCTACGCCAAAGATTTTCTGCCAAATCCCCTGCGATACCTGAATATCATTCACGTGAAAAAGCTCATTTTGGCTCTCTTCCGTTTTTAACAGTCCAGAACGAACAAAGAGTCTGTCTTCTGTCAGTGAATAGTGAGTGAAACTGATTGGTTGTCCTAAAATTCGTTTTGTATCATTCCAAATATATTCCATATATTATTCTCCTTTAATTTAACGTTTAATTACTTTCCCTTGATTCCTGCCGAAATGCTTGAATAGGAATCAGAATTATTCGATGTATTTTCAGATCCAGATGAACCTGTACTCATTTTTTGATTAATTTTATTAAACAGGTCGGATGTAGGAACGAATCCACTCTGTGATATATCATAATTTGATGCAGATACAGCTTTTCCTGCCTGTTGTACAGCTTTTGATGCTGTCTTGTCTGAAGCATATGAACTTGGAATCGTTTCACCATTGGAAACCATATCCTTATAGTCAGATACAAGTGAGCTGTATTTTTTAGAGGCTTTTGAAATTGACAGGAGTGTGTCTCGATTTGCCTTGTTTGTTTTGGCTTTTTTAGAAGTTGCTGCGGATTTTGAATCACTTGCATTGATTCCAGCTTTGTTCAGAGTTGATTTGATATTTTTACGAAGTTTGCTGTATGTTGCAGATAAAGTTGCATCACTGATTGAAATATCTGATTTCTGAATTGCCTTTAATTTCTTGTCATACTGAGTCTGTTCATTTGCATCCTGAAGATTCGATAAATAATCCATGTAGCATGACTCTGTAATGCTCTCTGTGTCTATAGTTCCGTATTTAGATGACAGCTGGGAATATTTATCGGATAGTTGTGAGAACTGACTCGAAATATCTGTCATATCGGATTTGATTTCATTCCCAGATTCCTTGATTTGATTCATGATTTTGTTAATCTCTGCTACCTGTTCTGTTCCATCACTGTAATCCTGCATAGATTGAGCATATACAGGCGTTGTCAGGGAGATGACTGGAAGAACGGCTAGAGATGCTGTGATAATTGTTTTGTTTATTGTTGACATGATTTTCATCTCCTTACGAATATAGTGAACCAAAAAAGAAAGCGACGGATATGGAAGGTTGTTTTTGAAGCTTTATATGGTACAATGTCATTGTTGAAACGTTTTAATCGTGAAAGGAGACTATTATATGTTTGGCAAAAAGCAAAAGTACGATGACAATCAAAATGATTATTACAACGATTATGTTGATGAAGTAAATGAAACTCCAGAGGCTCCAGCAGAACCTGTAGCACCTATTCATACAGAGCCGGTAGAACCACAGAAGCCATCTATTTCAGACAGTATTATTATCAAGATTCACAGCACATTCGGTGAATTGAAAGAATTATCTTATCAAAGTGAACAGTTGATGGATGACCCTGCTAAAGCAAATATCGTGGCATATCAGGGAATCAATCAAAACATTCTTTCTCACATCGGATATATCAAAGGATTGCTTGAAATCTTGAACGAATCACATCAGGTAAGCGACAGTTTAATTGACTTCAATGCAAATCAGAAGACAATTTCAAGATTTACAAAAGAATTTGCAGATTTGAATGCGTTACTTGCTAAAAATGATGAGATGATTCAATCTGTGGCAAAAACAGATAAAAAAGGTACTGCAGCTGACCGCAGCTTTGTTGATGAATTGAACAGTCATGGATACCAGAACTTACACCGTGACATTGCTTCACGTATCGGTTACATGGATGCATTGTTGGAAATCTTAACAGATCCATTAGAACCAGAAGCACCTTTCCAGCCTAACTTTGAAATGTAGTTAGGCTTATGACTGGCTGCAAAGAAAAACGTCAGCTTAAACTGGATAACGGGCGTAAAGCCACTGTTGTTGGCAAACACCCTGTTCTGTACAAGGTAAGAAAACTTCGCAAACAGGCTCATATCTCACAGAAAGATGTTGCTGACGTATTAGGTATTACGACCCAGTATTATTCAGAAATGGAAAGAGGGCTTCATCCATTGACTTACAGCGATGCAAGAACGATTGCAAGAATGCTTCACAAGCCGATGGAAGAACTATTTGAACAGGACTTCAAGAATCAGAAAGGCTATGGCCATTAGTCATCCAATCTAGGATGGCTTTTTTTTATTCATTTTTTTATATTCATTCCATTTTTTATGGTTCAATATAAATGTAGAATTATTTTGATGCTTCACGCATCTTGCAGGTGAAAGATATATAGTTTGGAGGTGGAATTGACCACCAGCAGAAAACTACGGTTTTTTGTGGATAATCTACGTTCCAATATATTTTTCATTGGTAAAAGTTGTATAACATTGGTGGAATGAACCATCATTAAAATACTTAGAGTATTTTTGGACGACGGTCCTGTTATATCTACTTTTATCTGATGAGAGTCATGCAAATTTGACAGAATTAACTGGCAGCATGTAGTTTGTAAAACTGCAGCGGATAGATTGTTATCCATTTGTGTGTTTGTCTCATCATGCACGATAATTCTACGCACATTATTGTGGTAGATGAAAGATAAATAGTAATAGCAGAAAGAATAACCAACTTGTGGATATAACTTGTATCCAATATAGACGGTGGAATTAACCACCTATACAAGATGTACTTCTTTGACGGATTTGGATCCAATACGGTCAGCAGTGGAATCGACCACTCACAAGAGCTGGAAAGTTTTCTGTGTTATCTCTCATCATGCACAATAATTCTATACACATTATTGTGACATGTGTAAAAAAGAAGGATTTAGGTCCTTCTTTTTTTGCCTCTTTTCCTTCTAAGTGCAAAAAAAAACACGGAATAAAGTCCGTGTAATTATCAAGCAATCAGTTTTGATTCAGCAATGCTCTTTTGAATCAATTTCTTAGTAAAATGGAAGCGATAGTATTTTGAGCAAGTCTCATAGATTTGATCAACCAGCACACCATCTGGAATATTTCTAAGCAGAAACGCATGAACTGAATCATGACTTGTCCAGTCTGTATCATCCGTCAATCCAAATTGTTTCAGCGCGTCCTCAGCACAAATACGCAGAATATCGAATGGGGCTTCGTATTGGCAGGATTCGTAGTCGTCAACAGCCTCATAAAGCTTTTCAAGAAAAGTCTTACAGAATAAATTATCTTGCATCAAATCGCTCCTTCCATTCATCAAAATCAGGCCAATTCGTTAAATTTGGTCCAAGTGACAACATGTATTGTCTGTACTCTTATATGGTACACTATATGCGTAATAATTGTAAGTTCGAACCTCGTCATTTCGAAGAAATGTTCTTATCATATATTACGTCATGCTTCTTGGATTTTCGCAAATCAGTTGCAAAGCATTGGCTGGACTCTTAATATACCAAATATTTTCCGAATTAACAGACTTGACGTTTCTTTTTTTCATGCTTGTCATACAAAAAAACGAGAGCCTATCAAGTACCCTCGTTTTCTATAATTATTCTTATTTGTTTAGCATATGTATAATTGTTTCGTTATCTTCGATATGTGGAAGGTAGTAGTATTTGAATACCTTCGTAATCTTGATAACTGGGATTTTTCCTGTTTTTGTCAGACGATTTAATGTCATCATAATATATGTTTTAGTCAGTGCTGGATTTTGTTTCATCCAGTAATCTGCCAATTCTGAAGCGGTGTAGATACGTCCTCTATAATCATCATTTTGTTCATGAGCACTTTGCATAGCATCAATATTGAATGGAACAGGATATTTCATTTTTCCATCTTCACCTAAATATCCATAATGTTCCTTAAACATTTTTGAAATGTCGCTTTTTAAGAAATATAATTTACCATCTTCACGGTTACGGTATTTTTTAGCATATTGCACAAGAAGTTTTCTGGCTGATGACTCGTAGATGTTTTGAATATTATTGGATGCTGCCAAGTTCATCATTTCGGTCCATTCTTCTTCGGAGATATATTGTTTCATGATCAGGTCTTTTTGTGAATCTGTTGCGTCTTTTGGGAACTGAATCAAGTCACGGTTTACTACATTCTTGATAAAGCCAATATCTCTCTGTGCTCTAAATTCCATGAAATCTTCAAAGTCTTTTCTGGAATATCGGATTGCCTTGTCTGTGATTTGAAAGTATGAAATTGTTTTTTGTCGTCTTGCAAAAAGTACACTTCTTGCCGTAATTGTTTCATGGCAATCATACATTTTGAATAGTTCTTCAAGTTTAAATAAGCCTTCTTTTGGAAATCTTCTTTCCTCTATATTTCCAATTTCATCATTCATTGGTCTATATGTGGCTGATACGTATTTAATCAGGTTTTCTGTACGGAAGTATTTTCTATTTCTTTCGTATTCAGGAGTTCCTAAATGTTTATACATAAGGCTGTCTGTATGTAAGGTTTCTAACTGGGTGATGTATTGAATATTTAACGAAAGGTATTTTGACACTTCATTAATCGAAACATATTCATGATTTCTGTCAACCGCTTTATTAGTTCCGCCAAGACGATTTACACGATCTTTGTATCGGCTGATATATTTGAATTTTCTTTCGAGAGCGTCTGTCAATGTAAAGGCTTTGACCTGAACGAATTCAGTTTTATCTGATTCGGCATATTGTCTTTTCATTGTATACAGTTTATAGAAGTATGTTGGACGTTTTTCTTTAGATACTCTATAAAGCATCGTTTCAATATTATTGCCGTCAAACAGGCTGAAGCTTCTATTCGGGAATCTTTCCATTTGGAGAATTGACAAGCTTTCTGCTAAGAACTGTGTATCTTCTTTTGTCAGGTCCGTTTTTACATACTGGAAATATTGAGGATTGATTTTTGAAAGTGTTTTCGTATCTCTATTCTTAATAATCTGTACAATTTCCTGCTGAGCATATTCCTGTCCATCGAAATGTTCGCAAATTTGAGAAGCCCACACAAAGATGTCGCTTTTACTTAGATATGAAACAAAATCTGCATCGTCTCCAAAAGTCTCTTTAAGCCACATTTGAGCTGCTTCTGCACTTTCGAAATAATGGATTCTATATCCTTTTACTGTTTCTGTTGTGTGTTGTGCCATGATTATGTACCTCTGTTCTCTCTATTCTTTCTAAGTCCCTTTCAACCACTTTTTCATTCCTGCAATATAATACTACCTTTTCGAGAAAAACGCAAGATATATATAGTGTAAGTCATATATAGCAAAGGTTGATAGCCTATCCACTGTATGTTATGGGGTTTAAATCAATCTTTCTTATACATAGTCTGTACAATATATGTATCTTTTTTACACCCATATAATATCATATAAATTCTAATGATGCCACGTTTTTTTCGTCGTTTTTTGTGCGCTTTTGTTAATATTTTACATATACAAAGCGACATATAGAAGATTGGTTAACTGTAATTGTACGGAAAAGTACTTTTATAGGAGAAATCTATATGTCAAAAAACGCAAACTTACATGAAGCAAAAAATAATAGAAAAGATGAGTTCTATACTACCAAAATTACCGTGGAATCCGAATTGGGACACTATTGGGACCATTTTAAAGGAAAAATTGTTTACTGCAATTGTGATGATCCGTATGAATCTGAATTCTTCAAATACTTTGCAGTTCGTTTTAATCTTCTTGGGTTAAAAGGTTTGTATGCATCTTGTTATGAAGGTAGTCAAATGTCACAACATCAACTACAACTGTTTGAAGACGATGAATACAAAGGGATTCCGTATAAGATTGAACTTTATCAAAAAGATATTGACGAGCTTTTAGACGAATACGACGGAACACTCTCTCAAGAAACTATTAAGAGCTATATCAAGAAGCATAAAAAAGCAAAACGTCTTAAAGGCAATGGAAGTTTTAATTCACCAGAATGTTTAAAGCTTTTAGAAAAAGCAGACATTACTGTAACAAATCCTCCATTTTCATTGTTCAGAGAATTTTTAAACTTATTACAAGATTATAATAAGGATTTTATTATTTGGGGAAATAACAACGCAATCACATATAAAGAAGTTTTCCCTTTAATCAAAGAAAACAAGATGTGGCTTGGATACACGGCTAATAAAACTTGTGTATTTAAAATGCCACCTTCTTATGAAAAGTGGGATGAAAAATTAACAGTTAAATATAATGATGGGTTTAAATATGGAAAAGTTCCAGCTATTAGTGTATTTACAAACTTAGACATTCCTAAACGTCATGATGATTTAATCTTGTGGAAGAAATATTCTCCAGATGAATACCCTCATTATGACAACTATGATGCTATCAACGTAGACAAGGTTGCCGAAATCCCATGTGATTACTGTGAAAGCTGGGGATTATATCCTGAAGAATACGAAGTTCTTGATAAAACTCGATGGGAAGAAGTTCGTAGAGAGCCTAAGGATGATACTGAACTTATTTATGTTATCCCTGCAAAAAACACAGAGCTAAGACAAGCTCTGCATGATCATTCAGAAGGATATAAAGAAAAAATTGAGGCAGAACTAGCAAATGTGATTTATTGCAATGGGGTGATAGGAGTCCCTATTACTTATGTTGACAAAGCAAATTCAAAACAGTTTGAAATTCTAGAAGGCGACGACTATCGTAAAAAAACACTTGACAGCATTCCAGAGGAATGCCACCCTGTGAAGAACGGAGAACGGAGAACGGAGAACGGAGAACGGAGAACAGCTGGAGTTGCACATCATATCACGATTCAAAGGAAAGCAATTTACCGTCGCATCCTTATCAGAAAGATATTGTAACGGAGTTATTGGAACTCCAATCACATTCCTCGATAAGTGGAGTTCAGAACAGTTTAGGATTAAAGGACTCGACAGATACATCCATGATAATCCAAGATATGGCCACCGTTTCCGAATCAACGACAGAGAAACATACGCACGAATCCTTATCCAAAAGATATTGTAGTGGTTGTATCGGCGTTCCAATAACTGTGTTAGACAAGTATAATCCAGAACAATTGGAAATTGTGAAATTTCGTAAAGGTGACGATGGAAAAGACTTGACATACACAACAGGTGTGACACACTTGAGCAAGCAAGCAAGCAAGCAAGCAAGCAAGCAAGCAAGCAAGCAACGGAAGATTACACCTTACTTCAGAATTCTGGTCCGCAAGATATTGTAACGGAATCATCGGAGTGCCAATCACGTTCCTTGATAAACAAAACCCAGAGCAGTTCCGTATCATCAACGGAATCGGAAGATATGCATGTATCGAAAACGAATTTGCGAACAAAAATGGAACATACGGAACAAACGTCAATGGAAAACACAAATATTTTAGAATACATATCCAAAAGATACTGTAATGGGCAAATCGGTATTCCTATCACATTTTTGGATAAATGCAATCCGAATCAATTCAAATTAACAGGACTTGGCACATCAAGAGAACTCTATACCCCAATAAAAAAATATTTAAACCCAAAAAAGTATTTAAAGGATGGGAGAATTGTAAGTGCTAATGAAATCAACAGCACGTTAGCATATAGAATAAATAAAGAACAAATCAAAAATGTATATTATAAAGCTGATAATATAGATTATTTATTATTTCAGCCTTATGCTCGAATTTTAATACAAAGAATATTATAAGGAGAAATGGTAATATGAAAATTGATACAATTCAAGTAACAGTAAGAGATGTTTATGAAGGCTTTGTCGATGATGGCGAGAACGGTGTAAAAGGATATGGAGGAATGCTTGACATTCGTCCTCCTTTTCAACGTGAATTTGTGTACGACGCTGAAAAACAGCTTGCTGTTATAGACACAATCAAAAAAGGATTCCCATTAAACGTCATGTACTGGGTTAAAAACAATCAGGGCGAATATGAAGTCCTTGATGGGCAGCAAAGAACTCTGTCCTTCTGCAAATTTTTATCAGGAGAGACAACAGATGAAAACGGAAATTTATTCGTATCATTGCCTAAAGACAAACGAGAAGCTTTTTTAGACTATCCTTTGATGGTTTATGTCTGCGAAGGAGAAGAATCTGAAAAGCTTGGCTGGTTCAAAACAATCAATATTGCGGGTGTAAAACTTTCTGATCAGGAACTTCGCAATGCAATGTACACAGGTCCGTGGCTTCTGGATGCAAAGAAGCATTTCTCAGCAACAAACTGTGCAGGGGCTGCTATCGGCGAGTATATAGTAAAATACAAAACAATACGTCAGGAACTTCTTGAAAAGGTACTGTCTTGGAAAGTGGATTACGATGGTCTAGAATCTATCGAAGAATACATGTCCAAGCACCAGTATGATACGGATTGCATGGATCTTTGGATGTATTATCAGGATGTTATTAACTGGGTCCAAAAGCTTTTCCCAGAATACAGAAAAAGAAAAACGATTATTACAAACCAAGAATGGGGCTTATTATATAATAAATATCATTCAAATATAGTGAATCAAAAAAAAACGGGCTGTGCGCTTGAAGTGGGTATCCTAGGCCATGTATAGTGCGTACCATTGTATGAGGATTCGTTCCAAGAATACAGTGCTGTGAGGGTCCAACGAGTAGGAGGCATATTTAGCCTCTTTTTTTATTGTACTGTTTATTGCAAAAAAGTCACTATACTCATGCTATAATCAACGTATCAGGAATACATAACCGGAAAGGATAAAAAATGACAGAGTACGAAAAGAAAGCTTTGCGAATTACGGAGCTGGCACTAGAATATTCCAATCTCTATAATGTGCCAGATGTTGACGAAAAACGAACCGAGATTGAACAGGAGCTTAATCGACTTAAAAAAGAATTAAAAGAAGCTCATGAAAATGGAGAATGTTAATTAAAAGCATACAAAGAGTTTCTAAAATAAGAAAGGAGTTTCAATTGCATAAAACAACAGGAACTCCTTTTTTCTTTGCATATTCAATTGTATTTCTTGTTCCACTCGGCTGACCGTTATACACAGCAATAACTCTAGACGCATGATTTACCATCCATTCATTACGAATCTGAAAGCAGGAGCGAGAATAATTCGAGCAAATATACTGAACAAAATCAGAATTGTTCAGAATTGTCTGGTATCTTTGCTGCCATGCGTAACTCCATCGACTTTCAAAGCCTCGATAAGGAACAGTGCAAATCAGTTTAACATCCAGTCCTTCTCTTTTTAATTTCAGAACAATCTCTGCAGCCCATATATCAACACCACGAGCCATTCCTGAAATAAACACATTCATTCCATCTGCTACCGCCTGTCGAATAGCTACTTCAAGCTTTTCAATTATAATTTCTTCAGGCTGATTCAGTTTTTCAGGACGATGTCCTGTAAAGCAGACTCTGTGTAGTCTTTTTTCGGATTCGTTAATCATGAAAATACCTCCTAATTGCATCTAATGAAATTTCGTTGTTTTTACCAGAACTGAACGCATCAATCCAAGGTGTTTGATGTTGAGTCAGCGTTACAAGATCTGTTGCGGAATATTCTGAGAATTTATCGATAACTTTATTGATGAGAATCTTGTCTTCATCTTTGATGTTTATTTTGTTGAATCTGACGCGTTTAGATTTCCAGATGTCATTGCCATCAAAAGAAATGTAGGATTCTATAGTTGGAATATCCGCACTTGCATACATTTTGTATTGCTTATACACAACAGGAACAACAGGTCCAAAATCCCATGCTTCGATTGGTTCTTTGAAGCATGGAGAATTCGTTTGTATTAGGAAATAGGCTTGGATAAAATACAGAATTTTCTGGAGCTTTAGGTTTGAAACTCCGTAGTCTCGATCATTGCTATATTTGATAACGTATCGAGCAACATCTAATGCATTGTAAGCCATACAAAGCCTCCTTTAAAAATCGGAAAGCCGTGGAGCGATTCTGAAAAGATCGTCAATGGTTTCTACTTTTCCGATATTTTTAAGGATTGAGTCGATATCGTAAAACGTCACTTCAGTTAACAGAGGCCCTGTCCAAGCTACGCTGGATTCCGTTGAAGGATTTTTTCCATACAAGTTGTTATGATATTTGCCGTGGATTGGTTCTGATTTACGTGAATCAGTTGTAACAATTTCTCCACGAAATTCTTTTTGACCATAATCAAAATAAGCAGAAATTTCATAATTCCAATTAAATTCCGCACTCTTATAGTCTACAACCAGATAATTATTAATCGTGTGACCAGGAATTTTGCAAGGTTTAGCCGATTGAGTAAACACACATAAACGAACCTCATTATCAGGACACGTCTCGTTTCGCTTAATGATTCTTACGTGCTCACAATCTTCATAACTTCCATCTTTCATATAGCCCTTCGGAGCATCAAAAAAGTTAAGCTGGATGTTTTCAATTCCAAGCTCTTTTTGCAAATCCTCTTTCCATCTTTTATTGTTTCGAAATGTAAGTTCGTCGATTATGACGGTGTCTAAAATATATATTAAACTTTCTACAGGAAGCAACTCCGAGTAAAAACTCATATCTAACCCAATATATTGATTCACTCGGATTTTATCGACAAAAGGTTCGAAATAAATATGATAACGTCTCATACAAGCACCTCACTTTATGTACATATATTATACCAAATTTGCCTTCAATTAACCACGTACATATACAGCGCTTTTAAGCACTAAAAAAGCCATCCAACTGGACGGCATATCTAGAAAAGACTTAGGCAGGTGCAAGACTTCTGCATCTTCTCTAGGCTGGAACTTGTTTTCTCCCTCTTATCCAGCTAAAGAGGTCTCGGTGTCAAAGCAGAGGGACAGCCGA
>OLGI01002034.1_pt1 | contig 15810 bp, 16 predicted proteins | sample 1605221 | NCBI WGS metagenome assembly OLGI01 (sample SAMEA3888915, study PRJEB22519) | human gut metagenome | biome: human gut; feature: human-associated habitat; material: faeces | place: Denmark | collected 2010 | reverse complement strand
TAGTGCTTCGACAACCATTGTATCGACACAGCCTTGATAGGAACATTGAATGCGCCAGCCGACAAACAATCTGGCGAACAACTTGACACCTCCTTTGATGCGCCAGCCGACAAACAATCTGGCGAACAACCTGATACCTCCTTTGATGCGCTAGCCGACAAACACTCTGGCGAGACCTTTGATGGCCCGCCAACCTTAGAGCGAAGCGGTTCCGAGCACCGGAGGGCGGTTACATCCCCTGTCCCCTGAGGGGAAAGGGGCTTGGGGAAAGCGGTGGAGCCTCCCTTAAGGGTAAGGGAGGACGGGTGGGTTTTCGAAAAAACTCTTTGAATAGTTTCTCGAATCTGAGAAACCAGCTCCCTTCTATGGGCAACAATCCAAACATTGCAATCGGAATGTTCCCTCAAGAACGATTCTACGACCGAAGCTAGTAGAACCGTTTTTCCCGTACCAGTTGGCATTTGTGCCATTACGGACCGATGAAGGCGCAACGCCTTCTCAATCCGTTCCTTCATATCCTCTTGGTAATCAAAAAGCTTGATTACATTCATATTTTCAAATTATAATTAAATATTGTTATATTTTCGCCTCACCGGTTGACTACTCCAGATATTTTTACTATCTTTGTCAACCAGAAGAAAGAATGATTAATTATGGAACTAAAAGATATATTTTCTAAGCGACTGCGCAACGCACGTCTGATGCGAGGCTTGTCCATGCAACAACTCTGTGTGATGATGAATGATATTGTCACCAAACAATCTGTGTCTAAATACGAACGAGGCGAGAGTATGCCAGACAGTACCATTCTCATCGCATTGTGCAAAGCCCTGAACATTTCCCCCGACTATCTGTTTCGTGAAAATCGTTCAGCTCTAAATAATGTTCATTACCGCAAACTAACTCGCCTGAGTGCTAAGGAAGAGAAATCCATCAATCTCATGGTGGAAGATACCATTGAACGCATCAATGAAATAGAAGATATTTGTGGCATCGAAAGACATTTTGATGCTTCCTCCTTTACTTGCCAAGTAAAGTCTTTAAATGATGTTTTCAGCGCAGCAACCAAACTTCGCACCGATTGGAATATTGGCAATGCCGCCATTACAAACGTCATCAATATCTTAGAGACCAATGGTATCATTGTGGTAGAAGTAGAAGCTTCTGATGCTTTTTCTGGTCTCAATGGCACATTGGAAAATGGAACTCCTGTCATCGTCATTAACAAACAGATGAGCACCGAGCGTAAGCGTTTCACTGCGCTTCATGAATTAGGTCATGCATTGCTTCATTTTCCAGAAGACATGGATGAAAAGATGGAAGAACAATACTGCAATATTTTTGCCAATGAAGTTTTGATGCCAAGACAAACTTTCTTTCAGTCTATTGGTGAGAAACGCCACGACATAGCTTTAGTTGAGTTGAAAAACCTTCAATCAGAATTTGGAATATCCGTTGATGCCTTGATGTATAAGGCGAGATATCTTGATGTCATATCAGAAAATCGCTATACAACCTATTGGAAGAAGAAAAATTTCGATTCCAATTTCAAATCCCAGGTAGAGAAGAGCATCATTGATGACGAGCACAGCACCAGATTCGAGAACCTTATCTATCGTGCCCTGTCAAGTGGCTTGATTACAGAATCCAAGGCTGCCGTCTTACTCAACAAGACGACAGAGGAAGTATTACATAATTTCGTTCTTGCCTAATGGAAATAGTAATCAGCGATACCAAGACGAACTTCTTCACCATGATATTCTATCGAAAGAAGAATATATAATCAAGCTTAAAGCCTTGTTGGAGTCCAACCATCGCCTTCCGACCAAGGAGATTATGAAACGAATAGAGGATTCTCTTTGAGAATGCCATAATTACTGCTCTAGGTAGTAAACTTATCATCAAATTCCCTGGATATAAGCTGTAAACTATCAACTATAAACTCTCTTCTCCCCCCCAGGCGGTCCCATCCCGCATAAAATGGCGCAGACCGCTTTGGCCCGCCAACCTTATAGCGTAGCGGTTCTGAGCACCGGAGGGCGGTTTTCCTCTTCTTCCCTGAGGGGAGAAGACCGAGAAGAGAGGTGGAGCCTTCCTTAAGGGTAAGGAAGGACGGGTAGGTTTTCGAAAAAAGCCTTCTTTAATGGTAAAGAAGGACGGGATGATTTTAGAACACCCTTCTTTAAGGGTAGGGAAGGTTTCTGTCCCCTAGAAGGGGAACCGAAGGGGTCGAAAAGACTATTGAAGGTAGGTTTTCGAAAAACACCTTCTTTAAGGGTAAGGAAGGATGGGTAGGTTTTCGAAAAAACTCTTTGAATAGTTTCTCGAATCTGAGAAACCAACTCCCTTCTATGGGCAACAATCCAAACATTGCAATCGGAATGTTCCCTCAAGAACGATTCTACGACCGAAGCTAGTAGAACCGTTTTTCCCGTACCAGTTGGCATTTGTGCCATTACGGACCGATGAAGGCGCAACGCCTTCTCAATCCGTTCCTTCATATCCTCTTGGTAATCAAATAACTTGATTTCCTTCATTAACAATGTCTAATAACCAATAATGATGTTATACCAATTTCATAAATCCGATATACATCAAGGCATCAGCGATGCTCTGCTGTACTGGATTTTTCTTGTCCGAAGCCCATGAATATTTCGCTTGAATTTTGCGAAGTTCCTCACGCTTCTCTATATATTGCTTCTCCAGTTGGTTCAGAATCTGTTTGGAAGCTTGTGACATAGGAATCTTGCCAGCCTCTTTGTCCATCACTTCTTGCAACTTGATGTTACATTCCGTCAAACTCTCCAATACTTTGCGGTATTCCATCATGCCGGGAATATCACCAATCTGACTTTCCGTTGTATCTCTTAGTATTGTCCTTACGCAATCAGGCATAAATAATTTCCAAGTATAGCCATCCTCGTATGTCACCACCAAATGAACTTTCTGCATCATCAGATGCTTCTCGCCATTTCTTGGCACTTCAACGCACTCGTCAAATTTCAGATTGATGAGTTGGGCTATTAACTTCTGCTCGTCCATCGGAAGTTGGTTGACCGTATAGAAAGGATCATGCTGAAACAATGTAGCAAGTCCTTCAGCCATTTCACCTTTGCGATAGGATGACGGCAAACTCACATTTATCAACCTTGCATGTTCTTGAATCACTCTCTTGGTATCATACGCTATCATCGCAACCAAGTCAAGCTTATCTCTAAATGGTAAATTCTTCAGTATAACCATAGTATATGTTCTAAATCAAAATAATCAGTTTCTCAGCAATCGCATCAAAGCAGGACGATTGCCATAATTGTATTCTACCTCCTCCACAAAATCCAAGATGAGTTTCTTGGAAACTTCATAACAAGTGTACATACCCTTGATGTCATCCACGATATAGCCATAGCTCTTCGATTTTGCATAACTCAAGTGCTTCCGCAAATCATCAATAACATGCTCGGTATAAGTAGCTTGGTCTTCCTCGCTCATATAATGCGCATACTTTTTGAAGAGTTCCACTCGGCTGAACGACATTCTATTGTCCATCAGAATCTTCAATAGACACTGATACTTCTTTTCCTCCACAATCATGTTGCACACTTCGATACAATCATCATCCGTGATATGTGGAATATCCCCGAAGAGTTTCACCACAAAATCATCCCAATCCTCCTTGGCTACCAACTCTTTCAACTTCTTAAAGTAAGGTCGCTTGTCCACCAAGAACTGGCGGAACAATCTGCGGTATTCCTCAATAACACCAACCTTGTCATTATGCTTTTTCAATATTTCAATCTTTTGCAAATGCCAAGACTCTGTGGTATTATATCCATCATCTCCATACACAGCAATCGTTTTGTCTATCTCTATCAAGGCATCATTCTCCAATCCCTTTTTAAGAAGTTCGTTGATTTTGAAGGAACAGACATCCGGCACATACTTATATTCCTCCATGATTGCATCCACTTCATTCTCTCTACCGTGAGTCCGCAGATACTCAATCTTCTTGATGAGTAACTTACCCAACTCTTCAAATCGGAATAGCGAACTCAACTGGTCAAAGTTTTCGTCATTTACCAATCTTTTGTATTCATGGGTATGATGCTTTATCTGCTTGTCAAGGTCAGCAAGATAAGTTTCCGCATCCGCCAATCTGAAGTTGATAGCCTCACGGATATGGTCAAAGAAGCAAAGGCAATAGTCATCGTAAGCCTCCATCTTCTCAATCTCAGCCATCTCTTTCTGTGCCGTAGCAACAGATTCAATAGGTGTAGCCTCGTCTCTCAGCACCAGAGCCAACTCTTTCTCCACTTGATAAGTGAAGAAATCATCCCCATCACATTCTTGGTTGTTATACACTTCCAAGCGGCTGTATTCCTCAGCCACGAAGCGCAGAAAGTCCAAGCCGCTTCGCACAGCTTCCCCATTCTCCTTGGCATCCACCAAGGACTTGAATCGTTTGTATTTTGTGTAGGATTGTATCATTGTTTTACTATCTAAGTTAATTCATACTAAATGTTCACTTAAAAGTGAACAAGCTATCAATAAAAGTATTATTTTTGCTACATCTAGGTAGTAAACTCATCAGCATAGCCCATTGATTGGGCTATGCGATGAATATAGTGACACCTAATATTCATGCAGCTTCCGACCTTCTACATTCAACTATTAATCTTTATTAAATTATTAATACTATCGTATCAATTTACGTCATAATGATGTATATTTGCAACCAGAATGTATAACTTTATAATTATCGGCTTATGGCACAGACAGCAATGACAGTCCGTATGGACAACCAGCAGAAAGCACAGTTTGATAAACTCTGCGAGCAATTCGGTATGAGTGCGAATACCGCCATCAACATCTTTGTAAAGGCAGTAATTCGCAGTAAGAGCATCCCATTCTCCATTCAAGCAAAGAATGAAGAAGATGAAGTGACTGCAAAAGCAAAGGCTGCGTTTAAGCAACTTAGAGCTAAAGCAGAAAGAGGTGAAACCCCAGAACTCACTCTTGATGAAATCAATGAAGAAATCAGAGAAGTCAGACGATTAAGAAAAGAACGCAATGGTATATGCAGTCATTGATACAAACATATTTGTATCAGCCCTTATCACTCACAACTCTAATGCTTCAACAGCTAGAGTTCTAGAAAGTTTGCTCCTTCATCGTATTATACCATTATATAATGATGACATAATAAAAGAATACGATGAAGTGCTTCATCGTGCAAAATTCAAGTTATCAGAAGAACAAATCAGCACTGTTATAGAACATGTCAAGGAAAACGGAATTGATTCTTCTCGTTTTCCTTATAATGGAGAAATGCCAGATGAGGACGACCGAGTTTTCTATGAAGTCTGCCTGAGCAAGGAAGACTCCTTCTTAGTAACAGGAAATCTCAAACACTTTCCAAAAGAACCGCAAGTGATTACAGCAGCAGAAATGATGGAAATATTGGATAACGAACTATAAGATGTCATTACAGCAGGTGTCTCCAGCTCTCGTAGTAGGCGACACCTGTAACCACGCTAACGAGGTGGTATCATTTGATTGATGTAAGCGGTACTGTTAGAGTGCTATGATTATCTCATTGTTTCTGTTTCATTATTTAGTGTAGTTGATGATTTACAGGAGTGATTTCTCCATGTCATTTGGCTCACGAGTCACAGCCATCGGCTCTCCCTCAAATGGTGTTTCAGGCATCAAGTCCATCAACTTCTTCTTCATGCCTCGATGATTGGGATATTGTCCTGCTGTCTCTTGGATATAGCGGCATACCTCCTGGCGTTTCTCCTCGTTGTTCCATATCTTGACAGCTTCCACCAGGGCTTGATAACTGTCGAATACCAGTTTGCCGATACGTCTTTTGTATTCGCCAACCAGTTCTTGTATGTCATCTCGGTTGATGAGCAGTGGTATATGCTTACACAGTGCCATGGCAATGGCATACGTTGCATCGGGTCTGTTCTTCTCCAATATCTGTGGAATGGATTTCTTGTGCCATCGTTCCAGCAGACGCAGCAGAGCCATGAAGTCATCATTGTCTCTTGGCTCAAAGCTTACTTCCTGCATCAGATATTTGGAGTATTCCTCTTCATAGTCCACGCTCAGCCCTTTGGGTATATAATTGATTCTCGGCCGCTCCATCTTGGCGCGATACCGTTGCTTCTCCATGGACCGTTTTCTCTTCTCGTCCCATTTGATGCGCAACAGCTTTTCTTCCCTTATCTGGAGTTCAATATCTCTGAACTCAGAGGTATTCATCACTTCTTCCTTCAGATGCTTCTTGATGACTTTTGTCAGATAGCGTCGCCATGCCTCCTTATTCTCTTCGGTAACGAATGGTGGACATTGCTCACCGTAGAAGGAGTGCCATGTGAATGGCTCGAAGTCGAGGTGCCAGAGGAATGATTTGTGTTGGGTATTGTTGGGTTCCATGTTGTTCAAAGTGTTATTATCAATAAACCATCGCTAATCTTTTTATCCCTAATTCTTTTATAGGACTAATAACCGTTCCCAACTCATTGATGATATTTCCATATTCTACAACCAACTTTACAGCATCAGATAAATGTAATCCTTTCAAAATGTCAAGTTGTTTATAAACATCGTTATCACGATGAGCAGCAATATTGTTTCTCACATATTTTAATTCGCCTGCATTGTCTTCCCTGAATATTGCTAGACTTTTCTTTACCTCTTTCAAGGCAGAGCAATCATAGCTTGGGAAATTGGAGTTGATAAACTTCATTATTTTTCCTGTATTTTTTATCACCTTCTCTGATGTTTCATAAATAGCAATATATGCAGTCTTTATGGCATCTTGTAGCTCCCACGAATCATTATCTACAGATAGCCGTTTAGTACATTGCTTCATCTCGATGCTTGCCATTTGTATATGTCCTAACGTATTCCAAATAGTCAAGTTATCCGTGAATGCTTCTTTTTTGGCTGTCCATACAGGTATTACGGAAAGACTCGCTTTATCTAATATCTTATTACACTGCGTAATATTTGTTTTGCAATGCTCGATACCTTTAACAATTTCTTCAAGACACGCTTGCTCCACTTGCAAGCTTGAATCCAAGCTGTGTCTTAACTTTGCTCTATTCTCTTCTATGCGTTCATGAAGAAAAATATCTAATTGGCTCTTTTTATTCTTCATATCTCTAACTATTTATCGTGTCTTTTCTCGGGATAGTGTTTAACTAACTCTATCCATTTTTTGCTACTCTCATTATCACAGAACAAAACTATGTTGGCTTTTTTGGTTTTGCAACTTTGATAAATAAGTCCATCTATATTTTTTCCGCTCTTATCTTTAAATATCCATCTTAGATATTCCGTGAATATTTGCGATGGTACATATTCGATTTCTTCTTTTCCATCTGCATGAAGTGGTTGTGTGATGTCTTTATGGAATGCTTTCAGAAAAGAATAGCCTTGCCAGTTGTCCATCCAAATAGACATATTATGAGGCAACTTCATTAAATCCACGACATTCAATTCCTTTATCGTAGAAAACTCACCGACTACCAAACATATCTCATCCTTACTCTTGATGCTTTCTTCAATGGCGGTTTCTTTATCGAAAGCACCATAGAACATAGATACACCAGCAGGACTCATTCTGCATTGACCGGCAGACGCAGCAGGCGCAGAAGTAATGTCCTTAAACCCAAACTTGTCATCCAATTTATAATTTAGACTCCTTGTACGGTAAATCAAAGTTCCAACAGGCAAAGATACGAATACCTCCTTGCTATTACAAATGCAGTCATTCAAGTCTGTCAAGATATCTTCTTTATAGTCAACAGCATCATGTAAGGCAGTCCAAAAGGTATATCGACGTAAGTGCTTTACATTTTCAGAAAACTCATTCCATTGCCTTTCTTTTTCCTCATTCCACCATAGTTCAAAAGGATCTTTCTTTACCCACATGTTGTCTTCAAAAAGATGATCCATATCTTCATTCAATTCCTCGCACTCTGTATGAAGTCCCAAGTCTTCCATCATTTCCGATGTATCTTCATACACTTCTGTTTTTGCAGGGACAGCAAAGCATCCAACTCGTTTTATACCTGGTATTTCCTCTTTGTCGTCATCGTAATACGAACTAGCCAATGGTAGACCTTCAGAATCAACATCATTGAAAAATATAGATATTCTCATTCCTATATGGTCGGCTAATGCACTCATATCTATGACACGTCCTTTTCTATGGCAATATGAACATATACCATCCTCACTATTCTCTTGAATATATTGATTCAAGTATTTATTATCAAAATGGTGTGTGCATACATATTTTTCACCTTTAGAGAAACCTGTGTAATCATGTTCCTCCATTTCCATCATTAATTGCTTTACTCTTCCCATAACATTATTTTCTCTATGGCATTTTTTAGGTAACAAAGTACCTACTCTGTGTCAAACATGAGTTTGAACACTTGTTTAACATATCGCTTACTCATAACAAATCACCTGTCTCTTTGTCTCTTAAGCAATCCATCAATTTGGGCAAGTTGTTCGTATTGTGATATATGTAATGACATGCTTTCTTGAAAAATTGTTTTAGTCCCCAATCTACACATCCCATATCGGCAATGCTTGATGCTTTGACATTTATCTTTGCTCCATTGCAATACTTGTTTCCACTATATTCATACTCATAAAACATCTCTTTGAAGATAATTGTGAAATCGTATGATGTCCCATCTTTCTCTATTCGGAACAAATACTCTTTCTCATACACATCTTTGGCTTTCACAACTATTCTTCTGCTAATTCTTGAAAGGTTCTCTATTTCTTGAATTGTAAAATCTAACTCATTACGGTAGAATGGCGTATTTATATCATCATGAGAAAAAGGGTTGAGTAACAGTTTACGTTCGTCTTGAAGATGTGGAATAACATCAGGCAAGCCTATATTCTTTGCGAATCGACAATAGCGTTCTATCAAGCCATTCAAATCACATTGGAATGTTTGAGACTTTTCGTTAAATATCAAATTGGTGGGCAACAATCTTTTCAATTCTTGCTCTGCTGCTCGTCTTGCTGCGTTTACACTTGCAGGAATTTCAAGATTATGTAAAAGCATCTTGGCCTTTTCTAATGGCGTTTTTGGTTCAATCAAAAAGGGTTCTGGTATACCATTGTTTGACTGCATGTATAGTTCATATTTTTTCCAATCATTCTGACAACCTTTAATCTTGATTTCGCTTGCAACAAGATGATAAAATGCTCTATCATGGGTAAAGATGAATGTTTGAAACTTATTTGTATAGGTCAACAATATCTCAATTATCTTCCTTCTGAACGGCATGTCTAAACTTATCAATAGGTCATCTACAAATAAGACAGAAGGTGCTTCTAGTGATGACGGATGGCTCTCCAATATTGCCAATCGTAAAGCCAATGCCATGCAAGTGATTTTTGCCTCATTAAAGAAAGAGCGTGGATGCTCTATGATAGACTTGTCTTCAAGTAGATTAGACTCCATAGTAGCCTTTAAATATATCTTGGGTCTATGAATTTTTCCATCAAATCTTCTTGATGCTAGTCTGTTATTAAATGTGGCATACTCATATTGGAGTATAATCTTTGATTCAAGATGAAAAACATCCTTGATGATAATATTTGCTTTTGCAACTAACAAAGATAGTTTAGATTGTAACAACTCATTGAATTGTTGTAATAAATCTTTGTAGTTTTTGTAGAGTGGAGTCCGTTGGTCAAAGGCATTAGTTCTGTTGCTTCTTGGTATCGCGTTCATACGAAATACGCGAATGATATATCCCCACCACTCACCTGCGTTATATGTATTTGTGCCTTCACCATTAATCCGCCATAATTGTTGGTCCAAATCTATATATGGCAAAACTTCTTTTTCGAACAATAAGAATACTTCATTGTCTTGACTGTTTCTGAAGTCAAAAAGTGAAGACAAGAACTTGTAGTTCATAAAGTCACTGGACATGGCTGTAAATTTCATAAAGCGTAAAACCTCAGCATCTGCCGCATAATAACAAGTATTCGAGTCTTCAACGGTCTTTGTCATGCCATTTCCGTTGTCAAAATATATTTTAATACTGGAGTCATCAGTGGTTGCCGCATATCTGTTGCGCAGATTCTGAGCATGTCCTGCTGTAAAATACTTCTGAGCTTCATGGCGACTCTTTGCATACGCTTGGAAATGAGTATAAACGCTCCAATAAATGGAACTTTTACCAGCACCATTCTCACCATAAAGCAAGATGTTTTTCCTATCAACATTTATAGGAAAAATATTCTTAAAGAATTTAAAATTCTCTATTTCTATTTTGTTTATTTTCCAGCTCATTTCTCTTCAGACATTTTCTTGGTTGCAAAATCCATAAAGTCCTTCATATATAAACGTAAACGATTCATATTCTCCATCAGTTCATTTCCTGATGTCATCAAATCATTAAATAATGTACTCAATATATCTAATCCTTCTTTTACTTTCGTTTTACTGCTGTCTAAGTTCTTTGCAGCCAATCGGATCATTTCTTCTTCCCATGGCTTCAATATAGAAATATCTGCCTTTTCAAATAATTTAGGCAATACCATTTCCAGTACCATAGAATCTCTTAAAGAAGCAAAATAATTTAATATCGTAGAAAACACATCGTTATCAATAGAGTCTACACATCTGCTGTATGACAACAGAATATCAATCAAAGATTGCAATACTATACATCCAGAAGAATACTCCTCGACATAATATATAGGTAATCTTTTGAGTTGTGATATTTTAGTTCTGCCTCTAAACTTATTGTTTTTAATATCTGGTAGCAAAAACTGCTTGCCAATAGCTGAATTAATATAAAAGGCATAATATTTTGCCATTTCTATTTTCGTGCATACGATAACATAATCAAAATCCTGCTTGTTATAAAGTGATGCTATTTGGGTTCTTCCGTCTATGTCTTTCTTTAGATAAACTATAGTCTCTTCATCCTCTATCGTTTTTTTAAAAAAAGTATCATTGTATTCTTTTACAGTGAGCACCTTTTCTATTTTTCCCAATCGTCCCAAGACGTTAGACTTATTCACGAACTCCATTATGTGATAATGTATCTTTAAATCATATCGCAATAAAGGAATTTTATTTTGTATTTCGTGAACATATCTTGCTCCAATGTAATGAATCTCATCATAATATGATTCATGATATTCATTATATGATCTCTTTAGAGCATCCATATAATATTCAGATGTATCTCTGTGGACAACAGGAATATCTTCACCTATATCTATTAAACTGGCAGCAACTATTGGATCATAGTATATATCCCTATCTTCTTCGCCATCAATCTTTACAGGGCGAATATCTTCCAAAGAGAACTTTTGATTGATGTTGTTCAACAATATACTATCTTCACCTATATTTATATCCTTTACAACAAAAAGATTTTGTGGAAAGAATAACTCTCTAGACAGAATTTCGAACTTCTTTTTACTTAGCCTAACGATGTCGTTTGGCTGAAATTGTATTTTTTCCATACTATTTATATTCCTGTTTCTTATAGAAAATCAGTCTACTAATCCCATTTCCCCTAAAACAAATGAATTTAAGAGTAGGGTAGTAACTTCTGTATTCATCACTCTTTCAGTCCTCTCTCGGCACAAGTCGAAGAGTTTCTTGGCATTGCAGCTAATCCTATTGCGTCAGAATATAACAATGCTTCATTCAGTTTGAGCCATATTTCAAATGCTTGTATCATATTGGATATTATTATTAAAAACTTCTACTTGAATGCTGCGATTGTAACAATAATCTCTCGCAAAAGAGTACTTATTTCTTTCAGATCATCAGATTGTACAGGAGTTCCTTTGTAACTTTTTCCTTGTATTTCGTGCAATTTATCTATTGCGTTAGACATGCACCTTATTCTTTTTCTATTCGTATTCATAAAAGGTAATAGGGAGCTAAGCCCTTCGGCTATAGCATCAATACTTTGTATCAACTGCCTGTTAAATGTTATGTCATCTTCAAGGTGCTCTAAATAAGAGTGTGCTTCTGTTGTCAGAGAAAATAAAAGACTTTCTGTTATAGCATCTCTATTTACTGAACCTTGAAAACGTGACATTTTTGTAACAGACATTATGTGTAAGTATAATTGCAGAATATTAAAATATTGAAGATCTTTATTCAACTTATTTGTAGCTTCCTTAATCTTATTATCAACACGTTTTGGTTCAGATTCTATTAAATTTTTGACATCCTTTTTTAAAGTCGCTATATCGCTAATTTTTTCATCAATCTCAATACTGTTCTTTTCAAGTGTTGATGACATTTGTTTTAGAAATTCAGTATCATGCTTCCAATTATAGCACGCTAACACGATTGGAGTAAAACCACAAAGTAAGCCTAATATTACTAACCACAAACTTATTGCTCCATTAAATTTGTTTATAATATTGTTTGTTTCTTGCCTAATGTCCCCTTGACTAACTTCAAGATCATGCTCTACCTTTGTCAACATCCTTTGATAGTAATCTACAGCAGCATATAAAGAATCATTTTTCAAAATCATCATTTTCATAGCGTTTTTCACTGAAGCTGAATCAAAGTGCATTCCTTCTACCATTGAAATATCAATCTTTGCTTGAGGTATTTTCTGCTGCGCTTGAATAAGAGTATCAGATGGGGTGTTTTTTTTGCTGACATCAATCTCTGTGTTAGAGCACTTGATTAAAATAGTAGCAACAAGAATAAACAATAAGCAACTTGCTACTCCCAAAGCAATACCATGTCCCACCCTATGATATTTTATTAAACCTTCTATATGTTTCTTAAAATCTTTCATGTCAATTGTATCTTTCTATTAGCTTATACCCCTTTAAAGTTTCATCATAATCATCTGGCAAAAGTTCTTTAGTATCTAAAAGCCTTCCCATGATATAAGATACATGTGGAGCATCTTTTGTCAAAAAGACTTCCTTTAAGCTATTTAAAACAACTTCATCATGTGTAAACATAATGATTTGTAAATCATCAACGCTCTTCTCTACAACATTTTCAAATGATTTGTATATTTGGGAAAAAAACAAGTCAATATTGATTGTATTATCAAAGTCACTGGCTGTAAATACATCGTCGATAATTATAGGTGCTATCACATCGTATTTTTTCATCATCATAAATGCTAATGATATTTTTATAGATATGGCAAACAGTTTATATCTAAAACTATTGTAAAACAGATGTGGGCTTGTTTTATAAAAGGCAGAAATATCAGGGCATGTTATTTCCGCAAAGAATCCATTGTTTTTTTCTACAATGCTTATTACCTCCTTGTCACTATTGCCGCTTAATTTCGTGAAAGTGTTTAATAAAGGAACCACGAAATCATTGCACTTATGTAGATATTCTTCGCAATCTTGCTCGTATTGTTGTTTCAACGAATTCTTAAAATTACGAACAATTTCCTGGATATTTGTATCTGTAATGAAAACTTTAAAGCTTTGATTCTTCTTCAAGATTTCTCGTTTTAATTCTGAGTCAGCACGGCGTATGATATTTTCTAAAGTACGCTTTGCTACTTTGTTCAAGGCATGAGTATCCCCAACGTTTGCTTGTTGAAAAGGTGCCAATAACTCATTTAAATAGTTCTGCATTTCTTTGACAAGTATCTCAATATCTGTCATCCTTTCAAGATTACTAAAGGCACGCAACAGTCTTGCTCCACCTAACATGGTAAACTTCTCATAGTTTCGAATTTGTGACAAGTTGGCCTCAAAATAATCTAAAGTAATTAAGATACTTTTTTCTGAAAAGAACGCATAAAAAGGCAAAAAATAGCGAAATAGAGCATTTGTTTTGAGTTTCAAGTGGTTGTGGCAGTCGTTGGCTTTAGTTGGCAGTGACAAGGAAATGAGGAAAAAGCAGATTAGAGAAGTAGAAACGCTTTCAAATCATTACCTCGCAGAAACGCCCTAATAAGCATTTTTAACGGTGGCGGTTCATATTTCCCCATTCTGCGTAAGTTTCGATTTTGCCATGCAGCTCTCATAGTTTAATTTTGCACCGAACAAAAAAGTAAGAATTATGAGATGCACTTTCAAGACAGTCTTCTATGTAAATGGAAGCAAGGAGAGAAACGGAATTGTCCCTATCATGGGACGAGTGACAATCAACGGAACTATCGCACAGTTCAGTTGCAAGCAGAGCGTTACCAAGGCTATTTGGGATGCCAAGGGCAACAGAGCCACAGGCAAGAGTAAGGAAGCCAAGGAGGTGAACTTTGCGCTTGACAACATCAAGGCTCAAATCACCAAGCATTACCAGCGACTTTCCGACCGTGAGGCGTTCGTTACCGCTGAAATGGTGAGAAACGCCTACCAAGGCATAGGCACGGAATACGAGACATTGCTCAGAGCCTTTGACAAAGAGAACGCAGCTTTTGCCAAGCGTGTGGGCAAGGATAGAGCCAAGAACACCTACCGCAAGTATCTGACGGTAAGAAAGTATGTTGCCGATTTCATCAAGTATCAGTACAAGCGCAGCGATATGTCCATGAACGAGCTTACTGAGGAGTTCATCCGTGACTATTGCCTGTATCTGAAGAATGTCGTCGGACTTGCGCAGTCCTCCATTTGGATTTACTCCATACCACTGAAGCATATTGTAACGGCAGCTCACTACAACGGCAAGATACCGAGAAATCCATTTGCCATGTACCACGTTGACCCAGACCACAAGGAACGTGAGTTCTTGACATTGGACGAGCTTACCGCCATGACAGAGATAAAGTTGGAAGACCCGAACATGGCATTTGCGAGAGACCTTTTTATCTTTGGCTGTTGGACAGGTATATCTTTCATCGACATCAAAAACTTGACGGAAGATAACATCAGCATGATAAACGGTGCTCCTTGGATTGTTTCCAAGCGTCAGAAGACAGGCGTTCCGTTCCAAATCAAGTTGATGGACATTCCCATGCAGATTATTGGGAGATACAAGGCTTTCAGAAAAGGAAGTCACTTGTTCAATATCGGCAACCTTGACAGCATCAACAAGCGCATAAAGAAAGTTGCTGCAATGTGTGGCATCAAGAAGCGTGTCTCGTTTCATGTCTCACGTCATAGTTGGGCTGTTTTAGCCTTGGAGTACGGAATGCCGATAGAGAGCGTGAGTAAGATTCTTGGTCACACGAATATCACCACGACACAGATATATGCCAAGGTGACAAGCACCAAGCTTGATCATGACATATCTGTCTTTGAAAGTCGAATCAAGGGGCATTTGCCTGCAATGGGAGGGATGGCATGAAAAGGACAATAATCACCGTGGGCGGAAATGGAATGCTTTCCATTCCGTCCAACTTGGAGAACTTGTGGATGAGTGAGAGTGAGTTGGTGGATATGCTTTATGTTACCGCCCCGAAGCTCAAAGCCGTGATACGAGCTATATATAAAGAAGGTATGTTGTCTATGTTGGAGGTCCAACAAAGGGAAGAACTTTCCAAAGGCGTTTGGCAAACGCTGTATGGATTCCCTATGATTGTTGCCATTTGCTTCCGCCTAACCTCTAATGGGGCTACACAACTTCGTGATGCCATCTTCAAGAGGCTGTACGGAGCAAAAGAGAAAACAGCCATTGTCCTGCAACTCTACGGAGGGACTAATTACTTTAGCTGAAAAACTCGCATCTTTGAGGCATCGGTTATTCACTGTCGTATAGACTTGCTGACGTACTGATTCACTGTCGTATCAAGCATTTCTGTGAAGAACGAAGAACTGCCGATGTCAAACGTTTTACAGTTTTATCGTATGACA
>OLGI01002031.1_pt1 | contig 15821 bp, 15 predicted proteins | sample 1605221 | NCBI WGS metagenome assembly OLGI01 (sample SAMEA3888915, study PRJEB22519) | human gut metagenome | biome: human gut; feature: human-associated habitat; material: faeces | place: Denmark | collected 2010 | reverse complement strand
TTGCAAACCCGCGAATAGGCGCCCGTTTCGAACGTTAGACGGGACGAAGTAGGCGGAGGCATCTGCCGGGGAGTTTTTGGTACTTTTTGCGGTCAAAAAGTACATAAGTTTCCGCGGGCGGAGACCGCGGTTAGCAGTTTTTTGCGGCCCAAAAGGACAAAAAACTCTGCGGGCCGAGACCGCGGTTAACCGCTGACCAAAAAGCGGCAAAAAAACGCAAGTCGCCGGACTGCGAACACCCCCGAGTGCGCCGCGCCCCTCGAAAACCGCTTTTCAGGCGGGTGACAAAATGCCGTGCGCCATGACGTTGCACGGCATTTTTCTGCCATCGGGCTGACAATTTGGCAGGGATTGCCGATCGGCACGACCTTTGTTCGGTTCGAGGGCGTAACCGGCGGCCGGAGTCGGAAAAAGCCCGGACCGGCGGATACGAAACCGAAAAATAAACAATTAAAACATATTACTATTATGGCAAAGATTATCGGTATTGATTTAGGAACCACGAACTCCTGCGTGGCAGTGATGGAGGGCAACGAGCCTGTTGTAATCCCCAACTCCGAGGGACACCGCACGACCCCTTCGGTCGTGGCTTTCACGGCCGACGGCGAGCGTAAGGTCGGCGACCCCGCGAAGCGTCAGGCGATCACCAACCCCAAGCGCACGGTCTTCTCGATCAAGCGTTTCATGGGTGAGACCTACGACAAGGTTTCGGCCGACATCGCGCGCGCTCCCTATGCCATCGTCAAGGGCGACAACAACACCCCGCGCGTGGACATCGACGGACGTCAGTACACCCCGCAGGAGATTTCGGCCATCATCCTCCAGAAGATGAAGAAGACGGCCGAGGATTATCTGGGCCAGGAGGTTTCGGAGGCCGTGATCACGGTGCCGGCCTACTTCTCCGACTCGCAGCGTCAGGCTACGAAGGAGGCGGGCGAGATCGCCGGTCTGAAGGTCCGCCGCATCATCAACGAGCCGACGGCCGCCGCATTGGCCTACGGTCTCGACAAGAAGTCCAGCGACCAGAAGATCGCCGTGTACGACCTGGGCGGCGGAACGTTCGATATTTCGATTCTCGAACTGGGCGACGGCGTTTTCGAGGTGAAGTCCACCAACGGCGATACGCACCTCGGAGGCGATGACTTCGACCACGTGCTGATCGACTACATGGCCGAGTCGTTCAAGGCCGAGCACCAGATCGACCTGCGTCAGGACCCGATGGCCTTGCAGCGTCTGAAGGAGGCCGCCGAGAAGGCGAAGATCGAACTGTCGTCCTCGACCACCACGGAGATCAACCTGCCGTATATCATGCCCGTCAACGGCATTCCGCAGCACCTGGTGATGACGCTCACGCGCGCCAAGTTCGAGCAGCTGTGCGACCACCTGATCCGCAAGACCATCGAGCCTTGCAAGCTGGCGCTTCGTGACGCGGGTCTGGACGCCTCGCAGATCAGCGAGGTGATCCTCGTGGGCGGTTCGACGCGTATTCCCGCGATCCAGAAGATCGTCGAGGAGTTCTTCGGCAAGACCCCGAACCGTTCGGTCAACCCCGACGAGGTCGTGGCCATCGGCGCCGCCATTCAGGGCGGTGTGCTCACGGGCGAGGTGAAGGACGTGCTGCTGCTCGACGTTACGCCGCTGTCGCTGGGTATCGAGACCCTGGGCGGTGTGATGACCAAACTCATCGACGCCAACACGACGATCCCGACGCGCAAGTCGGAGACCTTCTCGACGGCTGCCGACAACCAGCCTTCGGTGGAGATCAACGTCTGCCAGGGCGAGCGTCCGCTGGCCCGCGACAACAAGTCGATCGGCCGCTTCCACCTCGACGGCATTCCCGCCGCACCGCGCGGCGTTCCGCAGATCGAGGTTACGTTCGACATCGACGCCAACGGCATCCTGAACGTTTCGGCCAAGGACAAGGGCACGGGCAAGGAGCAGAAGATCCGCATCGAGGCCTCCTCGGGCCTTACCGAGCAGGAGATCCAGCGCATGCGCGACGAGGCCAAGGCCAACGAGGAGAAGGACAAGGCCGAGAAGGAGCGCATCGACAAGATCAACGCCGCCGACTCGAACATCTTCACCACCGAGAAGCAGCTCAAGGAGTACGGCGAGAAACTTCCCGCCGACAAGAAGGCCGCCATCGAGACGGCGCTCGGCAAGCTGAAGGAGGCGCACAAGAACGCCGACGTGGCCGCCATCGACACGGCGATGGCCGAGCTTAATGCCGCATGGCAGGCCGCTTCGCAGGACATCTACGCGCAGCAGCAGGCACAGCAGGGCGCACAGCCCGGAGCCGATGCCGGTCAGCAGTCGCAGTCGAACGCCGGCGGCCAGCAGGGCGGCGGCGACGGGCAGCCCGAGGATGTGGAGTTCGAAGAGGTGAAGTAGGGCTTCGCCAATTAAAAATTAAGAATTAATTCGACGCGAAAGAGCGCGATTCCTGCGGGAGTCGCGCTCTTTATTTTGCCCGGGATGTAAAATTTGCTATCTTCGTCCGTAAAAATCGTTTCCGATGGCTTGGCTGTATCTGATTCTGGCAGGACTTTTCGAGATGGGGTGGCCGCTGGGGTTCAAACTTGCTAACCTCTGCCCGCGTTACCATTTTCTTTTTCTGGCCCTTTCGGTCGTGTCTATGGGCGTGAGCGGCTGGCTGCTCTACGTGGCCCAGAGGACGATCCCGATGGGTACGGCCTACATGATCTGGACCGGTATCGGGGGCGTGGGAACCGTGGTCCTCGGCATCGTTTTCTTCCACGACGCCGTGACCTTCTGGCGGATGTTCTTCCTGTCGCTGGTCTTCGTCGGCATCGTCGGCCTGAAGATGGTGCATTAGGCCCGCTCCGCCCGCCACATCCCGTAGAGGATCAGCGCCGCTCCGGCCAAAGCGGCGAGGGTGATCCGCTCGCCGATGCAGAGCGTCGCCGCGACGATCGTCACCAGCGGGTTGAAATAGATGTAGTTGGTTGTCCTGACGGCTCCCAGACGGTGCATCGCGGCGTTCCAGAGCACGTAGCAGAGCATCGAGGCCACGACGCCCAGAAAGAGCAGGTTGCCCCACACGACGGGCCGCGACAGCACCTCCCAGTCCGCGCCGAAAGGCCGGAACGCAAAGACCGGGAGGATCGTCACGAGTCCGTAGAAAAAGACTTTCCGGGTGATGAAGATAGCGGGGTAGCGGCCTCCGAGGCGTTTGATCACCAGCGAATAAACCATCCATAGCATCGCCGCCGAGAGCGCCAGCATGTCGCCCCGCGGCGAGAGGCGGAGCACGAAATGCCCGTTGAGCACCACGAGCACCATCCCCGCGAATGCCAGCGCCGAGCCTGCGATCTGCCGCCGCGACATCCGCTCGCCGCGATAGAAGAGGCTCATCACCACGGCGGTCCACACGGGCGCCGTGCAGACGATCAGCGAAACGTTCGAGGCCGGGGCGTACTCCAGAGCCATGTTTTCGGTAAGGAAATAGAGCGACCCTCCGCTCAGCCCCGCGGCCGCCAGCAGCAGTTCGTCGCGTAGGTTCGCGGCCCACATGCGTCCGCGGGCGAAGGGCAGGATGCAGACGTATGCCATAGCGAACCGGAGCAGGAAAATTTCCGCCGGAGTCAGCGAGTTGGCGATCAGGACCTTCGTCGAAACGAACGTCGCGCCCCATACGGTCACCGTGAACAACGCCGCGAGGTGGTATTTGTATTCCGTATATTTTATCATACGGCCCCAAAAATACGGATTTTTTTGCGCCGGCGCACCACTTTTCACCTTTCACCTTTCACTTTTCACTTTATTTTTCTATCTTTGCGTGCTATTGTGCGTAATGACAATAATTACAACAAATAACAATAACTATTTTTCACTCAAATGCAAAGTAAAGGTTTTATTAAACTCATTGCGGTCCTGCTGGCTCTCGCGTGTGTTTATCAGCTCTCGTTTACGTTCAAGACGCGTGGCGTAGAGAAGCAGGCGGCCGCTTATGCCGCGCAGTTCCCCCTCGACCAGCAGGGCGAGGCCGAACAGCATTACCTCGATTCGGTGCAGAACCTGCCGGTTTACAACCTGGGCTTCCGCAAGTTCACCTACAAGGAGTGTAAGGAGAAGGAGCTGAACCTGGGCCTGGACCTCAAGGGCGGTATGAACGTCATGCTGGAGGTGCAGGTCGAGGATGTCGTGAAGGCTTTGGCCGGCGACAGCCAGAACGACCCGGCCTTCATCGAGGCGATCGGCGTGGCCAACGAGGCGATGAAGCAAGGCTCTTCGACCGACTATATCTCCGATTTCGTGAAGGCGTATTCGCGCCTTTCGAACGGCCGTCCCATCGCCGAGCTTTTCGTAAGCCCCGACCGCAAGGACATCACGCTCGAAAGCTCGGACGCCGACGTCGAGAAGATCCTCAAGAAGGAGACCGAGGCTGCCATCGGCGCATCGTTCAACGTGCTTCGCAGCCGTATCGACCACTTCGGCGTTACGCAGCCCAACATCCTGCGCCTCCCGAACTCGCACCGCATTCTGGTCGAGCTTCCGGGCGTGAAGGAGCCGCAGCGCGTCCGCGACCTGTTGCAGGGAACCGCTTCGCTGGAGTTCTGGACCACCTACGACGCCAATGAGATCTTCCCCGCGCTTTCCGCTGCCGACAAGCTCATCAAGGCCGAACTGGCGCAGGCTCCCGCCGCTGCGCCCGAGACCGCTGCCGCCGAGGCTGCCGTTGCCGCCGGGACTCCCGCCGCCGAGGCCGAGGGCCTGATCGCCGAGGTCGGCGCCGCCGATTCGACCGCCACGGCCGAGACCGCCGTTCAGGAAGGCAACTTCGACCACTCGCAGAACCCGCTCTTTGCAGTCCTCAATCCCCGCTTCGCAGGCGGCGCCTCCATCGGAGCCGCTTACAAGGCCGACATGGCAGCCGTCAACGAATACCTCGCCCAGCCGGCCGTCCGCGAGCTGTTCCCCGCCGACATCATGTTCAAGTGGGGCGTCAAGGGCGACGACAAGATCGACGGTCGTTTCTACCTCTACGCCATCAAGGTTTCTACGCCCGACGGCAAGGCTCCGCTCGATGGTTCGGTCGTTACGGAAGCCACCGAGCAGTACGCCCAGCGCGGCGCCACGGCCGAGGTTTCGATGACCATGAACGCCGAAGGTACGCAGGAGTGGTCGCGCATGACGGGCGAAAATATCGGCAAGTGCATCGCCATCGTTCTCGACGGCTACGTCTATTCGGCTCCCCGCGTCAACTCGAAGATCGACAAGGGACAGTCGCAGATCACCGGCGATTTCACCATCCAGGAGGCCAAGGACCTGGCCAACGTGCTCAATTCGGGTAAGGTTCCCGCTCCGGCCAAGATCATCCAGGATACGGTCGTAGGTCCTTCGCTGGGCCAGGAGTCGATCAACGCCGGTATGATCTCGTTCGTGATCGCCTTCATCCTCGTGCTGCTCTACATGGGTCTGTTCTACAAGACGGCGGGCTGGATGTCCGACGTCGCGCTGCTCACGAACGTCTTCCTGCTGATGGGCGTTTTGGTGTCGTTCGGCGCCGTGCTGACCCTTCCGGGTATCGCGGGTATCGTGCTGACGATGGGTATGGCCGTCGATGCGAACGTGATCATCTACGAACGTATCAAGGAGGAGCTTCGCGGCGGCAAGGGTCTTTCGCTGGCCATCAAGGACGGTTTCTCGAAGGCCTATTCGGCCATCATCGACGGTAACCTGACGACGATCATCACGGGTATCGTGCTGTTCATCTTCGGCAACGGTCCGGTTCAGGGCTTCGCCACGACGCTGATCATCGGTATCATCACCTCGTTCTTCTGCGCCATCTTCATCACGCGCCTGCTGATCGAGTGGATCGTCGGCAAATGGGGTCACATCACCTTCTCGCGCCGCTGGTCGGAGAACTTCCTCAATAACACGCGCGTCGACTTCATCGCCAAGCGCAAACTGGCTTACGGTATCGCCGTTGCCCTGATGGTTCTGTCGTGCGTTTCGTTCTTCGCCCGCGGTCTGAACCTCGGCGCCGAGTTCACGGGCGGCCGCGCTTACGTGATCCGTTTCGACAAGCCCGTTTCGGCCGAAGAGGTTCGTCAGAATGTGGAGAAGGCTTTCTCGCAGTTCGCCGATGCCGACGCTTCGTCGATCAGTTCCGAGGTGAAGCAGTACGGCAAGGAGAACCAGATGCGCATCGTGACCCAGTATCGCTACGACGATACGTCGGACGAGGCTACCTCGGAGGTCGAGCAGATCATCTACGACGCTCTGAAACCGCTCTACTCGTATGACATCACCTTCGAGCAGTTCCGCAATACGCAGACCGACGCCAACGGTATCCTGACGGCCGACAAGATCGGCCCCTCGATCGCCAAGGACATGACGTGGAACGCCATCTATTCGGTGCTCTTCTCGCTCATCGCCATCGGTCTCTACATTACGTTCCGCTTCAAGCGCTGGCAGTGGGCTTCGGGCGCCACGGCGGCCCTGGCCTTCAACGCCCTGCTGATCATCGGCATCTTCTCGATGTTCTACGGTCTGCTGCCCTTCAACCTCGAGGTCAACCAGGCGTTCATCGCCGCGATCCTGACGATCATCGGCTATGCCATCAACGACACGGTGGTCGTCTTCGACCGAATCCGCGAGTACCTGGGTCTCTACCCGAAGCGCAACCTGAAGGAGACCGTGAACAACGCCATCAACTCGACGCTGTCGCGTACGATCAACACCTCGGGCACGACGCTCGTGACGCTGCTGGCCATCTTCTTCTTCGGCGGCGAGACGATCCGCGGCTTCATCTTCGCGCTGATCATCGGCGTGGTCGTAGGTACGGCCGCCACGATCTTCCTCGCGACGCCGATCGCTTACGATCTGATGACGAAGCGCGCCAAGACCGACGTGGAGAAGTAATGGATAGACTCCCGATCCGACAAAAACGGACCGCACCTCTCGGTGCGGTCCGTTTTTTCAAATAAATTTGGCATTGCGGCCGGCTTGCACTATCTTTGCGGGCAAGCAGACGCCCGCTTGGGCAGGCTGCGGCTCGGCAATGTGCAAAATAAATTTGATATTGCCCCGCCTTGCACTATCTTTGTCATACGGATATTATAGGTTCCCATGATGGAAAATTGGTTGAAATGGATGCACCGCTACGTGTCGCCGGTTTTTCTGGCGCTGCTCGTCGCGTCGTTCATCCTTTGGTATATCGCGAAATTGAGCTATACGTACACCACCGAGCAGACCGTGAGGGTGAGTGTCGACGGACAGCCTTTCGAGGTTACCTGCGTGGTCGAGGGCGTCGGTACGAACCTTTTCGGCTACCGGGTCTACATGAACAAGACGCTGCGCATTCCGCTTGCGGAACTCAAGACGAAGCGTTCGTATGAGGAGGGGCACGAGGGTAAACTCATCATCGACCCCCAGTCGCTGCAAAACGCCCTTGCGCCGCGGTTCAGCGACATCAAGATCATTTCCATCGGGGACATTCCCGAAATCGACGTTCCCCGTAACCCATGATGAAGGTCGGAATCACAGGCGGCATCGGCAGCGGCAAAAGCACCGTTTGCCGTCTTTTCGCGCGTTTGGGCGTCGCGGTCTATGACTCCGATGCCGGGGCCAAACGGCTGATGACGGAGGATGCGGAGCTGCGCCGGCGCATCACGGACCGTTTCGGGGCCGAAGCCTATGCGGACGGGACCTTGAACCGTACCTACCTTGCCGGGCGGGTCTTCTCCGAGGCGCAGGCCCTCGCCGACCTGAACGCCATCGTCCACCCGGCCGTCCGGGCCGATTTCGCGGCGTGGGCCGAACAGCAGGAGGGCGACTACGTGATCCTCGAAAGCGCCCTTCTTTTCGATGCGGGGTTCGATGCCTGCGTCGACCGCACGGTTGCCGTCCTCGCCCCCGAGGCGCTGCGCATCGAACGCACCTGCCGCCGCGACGGGCGCACACCCGGGGAGGTCCGCCTCCGCATCGCCGCCCAGACGGACGACGATACGTTGAGCGCGAAGGCCGACTACACCCTTGTCAACATCCTCGAATCCGACCTTGAACCCGCTGTCGCGGAGTTGCACCGAATTTTCAGCCATGAAGCCCATGAACATTGATTTTTCCTCGCCGCAGGTGATGGCGATTCTTAACGTCACCCCCGATTCTTTCTATGCCGGCAGCCGCACTCCGGAGGCCGAATCCGTCGAGCGCCGCGTCCGCGAAGCCGTGTCCGAAGGGGCGCAGCTGATCGACGTCGGGGGCTACTCCTCGCGTCCCGGGGCCGACGAAGTCCCCGCCGACGAGGAGTGGCGTCGCGTCCGGCTGGGCGTCGGGACCGTGCGTCGGCTGGCGCCCGGCATGACCGTCTCGGTCGACACGTTCCGCAGCGAAGTCGCGGCGAAGGCTGTCGAAACGTTCGGGCCGCTCGTCGTCAACGACATTTCGGCCGGGGAACTCGACCCCGCGATGCTCTCCGTCGTTGCGGACTGCGGCGTACCCTACATCGCCATGCACATGAAGGGCGATCCGAAAACCATGCAGTCGCAGACCGACTACCGGCGCGACATCGTCACCGAGGTCGTCGGCTATTTCCGCCGCCGCACCGACGAGATGCTCGCCGCGGGCATCCGGCGTGAAAACATCATCCTCGACCCCGGCTTCGGCTTCGCCAAGACCACGGAGCAGAACTACGAATTGCTCGCGGGTCTGCACCGCCTCTGCGCGCTGGGTTACCCGGTGCTGGCGGGGCTTTCGCGCAAGTCGATGATCTATAAGGTTCTCGACGCCACTCCCGCCGAATCGCTCGCCGGAACCGTTGCCCTGGGCTGGGAGTGCCTGCGCCAGGGTGCGGCGATACTCCGCGTCCACGACGTGCGGGAAGCTGTGGACACGGTCAAACTGTTCAATATGTTCCGCCAATGATACGGGCTACCGACATACACAAGAGTTTCGGCACGCTGGAGGTGCTGAAAGGCGTTTCGCTCGACGTGGCGCAGGGCGAGGTGGTCTCCATCGTGGGGGCCAGCGGCGCTGGCAAGACCACGCTTTTGCAGATCATCGGCACGCTGTCGCGTCCCGACGGCGGGCGCGTGGAGATCGACGGCCGCGATGTCTCGGCCTTGGGCGATCGGGCCTTGTCGCAGTTCCGCAACGAGCGCATCGGCTTCGTGTTCCAGTTCCACCACCTGCTTGCGGAGTTCACGGCTTTCGAGAACGTCTGCATTCCGGGGCTGATCGGCCGGCGTCCGCGCGCCGATGTCGAACGCCGTGCCTCCGAACTGCTCGACATGATGGGCCTCGCGGCGCGGCGCGACCACAAGCCCGGACAGCTTTCGGGCGGCGAGCAGCAGCGCGTGGCCATCGCCCGTGCGCTGGTCAATTCGCCCGCCGTGCTGCTGGCCGACGAACCCTCGGGCAACCTCGACTCGCACAACCGCGACGAGATCCACCGCCTGTTCTTCGACCTGCGCGAACGGCTCGGCCAGACCGTCGTGATCGTCACCCACGACGAAAACCTCGCCGCAATGGCCGACCGGAAGATCACCATGTCCGACGGTCTGATCCTCGGCTGCGAAACGGTCCGGTAACATGAAAAAACTGCTTTGGCTGCTTCTTCCGGCTCTTGCCGCCTACGGTGCGTGGGACCTCGTGCGCGAGGTGCGCGGGACGTGGACCTCGGACTACTCCCGGACCTATTCGCGCGCCGTGGGGCAGACGATGTCCCGGGCGTTCGATTCGCTGAACCTCTCCGGACGGGGCGTCCGCATCGGGGTGCTGGACGCGGGTTTCGGGGGCTTCCGCACCGACCGCTGGACGCGGGGGCTGCACGTCGCCGCCTGGCGCGATTTCACGGGCGGCGACGAGACGGCATTCTTCGACGACGCCACAGATCACGGCACGAGGGTCTGCACCAACCTCGGAGGCCGTTCGGGCGATACGATCCGCGGGCTGGCATGGGGTGCGGAGTATTATCTTGCGAAAACCGACCGTGCCGAAGTGGAGCCTCGCGCCGAGGAGCGGCAGCTGATCCGCGGCATCGAGTGGCTCCTGGCGCATGACGTCGACGTGATCTCCTCGTCGTTGGGCTATACGACGTTCGACGATTTCAGCGGCTATACGCCCGCGATGCTCGACGGCTGCACCTCGACGCTCTCGCGCTACCTCGACAGCCTGCTCACGGCGCGCCCCGGACTCGTTTTCGTGCAGAGCGCCGGCAACGAGGGCGACAAGGCGTGGCGCAATGTCTCCTTTCCGGCCGATGTCCGGCAGGTCATCACGGTCGGTTCGTGCGATTCCGACGGTGTTTCCCGCTCCCGCTCCAGTGGTGTCGGACGCGAAGATGCCGGCTATGTGAAGCCCGATTTCGTCGCCGGAGCCTCGTCGTTGGGAACTTCGTTTTCGACGCCGGTTATCGCGGGGCTTTGCGCCTGCCTGCTCGAATACCGTCCTATGGAACGCGGCGAACTCATCGGACTGCTGCACGCTTCCGGCACGCGGGCCGCAGCTCCCGGCTGCGAACTGGGTTACGGCATCCCGCAAACCGATGTCTTGCTCCGAATGCTCCGCACGCCATGACGAACACCGATCTGAAGGAGCTGCTCGACGCGCTCCACGACAAATACAACAGCCCCGACTTCATCGCCGACGATCCGATTTCGGTACCGCACCGCTATACGGACCGCGCCGACCGCGAGATCGCGGGATTTTTCTCCGCGACCATCGCCTGGGGCAACCGTAAGGCCATTGTCCGCAGTGGCCACCGCATGATGCACTTCATGGACGACGCTCCGGCGGATTTCGTGCGCAACGCCTCGCAGCGCGAACTGGCGCTGCTTTCGTCCTACGTCCACCGCACGTTCAACGGCGGGGACCTGCGCGATTTCGTGCTGGCCCTGCGGCGTATGGAGGAGCGTCACGGCGGCATCGGGAATTTCTTCGAGACGCGCTATGAGGCCGCGCAGAGCATGCCCGCCGTGCTGGCCGACTTCCGGCGCGAGTTTTTCGCCGGGGAGCACGCTCCGCGCTGCGAGAAGCATGTTTCGTCCGTCGAGCGCGGCGCGGCCTGCAAGCGGCTGTGCATGTATCTGCGGTGGATGGTGCGCCGCGACGACCGGGGTGTCGATTTCGGTCTGTGGCGGCGTATCCCGATGTCGGCCCTCTACCTGCCGCTGGACGTCCATGTCGGCGAGACGGCGCGTGCGCTGGGACTGCTTGGCCGCCGCCAGAACGACTGGCGGGCCGTCGAGGAGTTGACGGACGCCCTGCGCGCATTCGATGCGGAGGATCCTGCGCGGTACGATTTCTCGCTGTTCGGCGCAGGCATGGACGGCTATTTGAATGAACAATGAATAATACTCATAAATCCCGCTTCTTAAGCGGGTTTCGGTTTAAACAATTCACGGTCCGTCAGGACCGCTGCCCGATGAAGGTCGGGACCGACGGCGTTCTGCTGGGTGCATGGGCCGCGGTGCGGCCGCAGGACCGGCGGATGCTCGACATCGGCACGGGCACGGGGCTGATCGCCCTGATGCTGGCCCAGCGCGCCCCGGAGGCGCATGTCACGGGCGTCGACATCGACGATGTCGGGCAGGCCCGCGAGAACGCCGCCGCTTCGCCCTGGAGCGGCAGGGTGGCGTTCGCTCAATGCCCCGTGCAGGAGTTCGAGACCCCGGAGCCGTTCGATCTGATCGTCTCCAACCCGCCGTTTTTCGTCGACTCGCTCACCTGCCCCGATCGGGGGCGCACCGCGGCCCGCCATGCCGTGCACCTGCCGTTCGGCGACCTGCGCGACGCCGTCCTCCGCCTGCTGGCTCCCGGAGGCCGGTTTGCCGTCATCCTTCCCACGGCCGAAGCGGAGCGTTTCCTCGCGGTCTGTGCCGGACGACTGGCCCTCGTGCGCCGCACCGACGTGCGCACCACGCCCCGCCGCCCGGCCAAACGGGCGCTGATGGAGTTCGTCCGCGCCGACCGCCCCGCCGACCCTCCCGCCGATTGTTCCGCCGACCGCCCCGCCGACCCTCCCGCCGATTGTTCCGCCGCCGTGCCCGAGGTCTCGGAACTGGTCGTCGGCACGGGAGAGCACGAATGCTACACGCCCGAATACCGCGCCCTGACCCGTGATTTTTACCTGAAATTTTGACGGCACGCGAAAATAAGCTACATTTGTGAAACCGCAATAAAATTTTCGGACCATGAAATTCAGACTTTTGGCATTTGCCCTGCTGCTTTCGGGCGGCGTCTCGGCCCAGAACCCATACATCTCCCTTCAGGGCGCGAACGAAACCGCCGGCGGCCTTACCGTCGCCCAGCCGCGCACGATCCTTGCCGTCGACGTCACCGTCGAACACGACGTCACCTTGAGCGGACCCTATGCGCGTTATGCGCAGAAATACCTCGGGGTGCGCGCTCCGCTCACCGACAAGACTGTGTGGAGCGTTACCGGGGCGCAGATCGCCCTGCTCGACGGCGACACCTACCTCAATGCCGCGGCTCCGGCTCCGGCCTCGACCCGCGTGCTGTCGCACACCGCCTCCGAAAACGAGTTCGCGCGCTTGCAGCCGGACAAGACTGACATGACGACGCCCGCGCTGGAGGACGCCGCGCGCACCGCCGCCGCGCAAATCTTCTCGCTGCGCCGCCACCGCATCGAGCTGGTCACGGGCGAAGCGGGCGAGAACGTCTTCGGCGAGGGCCTGAAGGCCGCGCTGGAGGAGATCGACCGTCTGGAGCAGAGCTATCTGGAGTTGTTCCTCGGCAAGCGGATCGTCTCGACCGAGACCCGCCGCTACGTGGTCTGCCCGCAGGCCGACAAGAAACAGTATATCGTTTGCCGCTTCAGCCCTGCGGCCGGACTGCTTCCCGACACGGACCTTTCGGGCGACATCGTGCTGTTGCAGATCGAACCTTCGGGCGCTGCGAAGAGCGACCTCGAGGCCGGTCCGAAGGAGACGCAGGTCGTGGCGTGCCGCGTGGCCGATCCCTCGACCTGCATCGTCGTCTCGGGAGGCCGCGAGTATGCCCGCGCCGTGCTTCCTGTTTTCGAATTCGGTCGTACGATCAACGTCGCCCTGCCGCGCCGCAAATAACCTTCCGATGGATTTCACCTCCCGCATGGCGGCGCTGCTCGGGGCATTCCGCCGCGAGCGCAACGGCGCCGTTGCCGATTCGATGCGCTTCTACGGCGCACCCTGCGGCCTGAATTACGGCGTGAGCCTGCCGACGCTCCGCACGCTGGCGCGTGCCGAGGCCGCCGATCACGATTTCGCCAAATACCTCTGGCGGCAGGATGTCCGCTGCCTGCGCCTTGCCGCGCTGCACATCGCCGATCCGGCGCGCCTTACGCCCGGGGAGTTCGCCTTCTGGGGCGACGGGCTTCTCAATTCTGAAATCGCCGCGGAGGCCGCCTTCGCGCTGTTGAGCCGCATCGGGGCGTTCCCCGAACTGTTCGCGGCGTGGATTGCGCCCGATGCCGGGTGGCTGCGGCAGTATGCGGCCCTGATGGCCGCGGCCCGCGTTCCGCATCCTTCTCCGGCGTGGGCCGTTCCGGCTGCGGCCGTCGTGCACGGGGCCGCTGCGGCCAGCATCCCGGAAGCGCACCTGCTGGCTCATGGCGCCGTGGCGCTGTTCACGGCCCTCGGGACGCGAAACGAAGAGAACCGGCAGGCGGTTCTCCGTGCGGCCGGCTCTCTGGGTCAGCTCCCTGCCGAAGACTGCGTCCACGAGGAGCTGGCCTGGCGACTGGAGGTTTAGGGCTGCATCACCTGTTCGCGCTTTTCGAGTTCGTTCAGCACGTTGATCAGGTGTTCGTACCCCACGCGGCCGCTCTCGCGCCACAATACCTCTCCGCGGCAGAAAAACATCAGCGTCGGGACCGACATGATGTTGTAGCGCCGTATGATTTCACGCATCGAGGGGTCGTCGATGTCCGCTTTGTAGACGTCGACGCGGCCGTTCATCCGCTCCCGAAACTTGTCTATGGCCGGCATCATCATCCGGCACGGCCCGCACCAGGTGGCGAAGAAGTCTACGAACGTCAGCGCGTCCCGCCAGATGATCTTGTCAAAGTCCGTCATGGTCATATCTTCCGATCAGTTTATTTCCACCCACGATATTCCCGCATAGTTCTTCTCCGCAAGTTCCTTTTCGACGTAGCTGATCGTGCGCCGCAGGCCTTCGATGAGCGGTGTGCGGGGCGCCCAGTCCAGTTCGCGCCGTGTCGCCGAGATGTCGGGCGTGCGGCGGCGTATGTCGTCGATGCGCGCTTCGGCGTGGACGATGTGCGAGCTGCTGCCCGTCAGGGCGATGATCTTCTCGGCCAGCGAGCGGATCGTCACCTCGTGACTGCTGCCGAAATTGGCCGTGCGCGTCGTCTCGGCCGGCGGGGCCTCCATCAGCCGCACCAGTCCGTCGACCACGTCTTCCACCCAGCAGAAGGTCCGCAGCTGCTCGCCGCTGCCGTTGATCGGAATGTCGCGGTTCTGCAACGCCGCCACGATCATCTTCATCACCACGCGCTGGTCCATCAGGTCGGCGCCGCTGCCGTAGGTGTTGAAGATGCGCGCGATGCGTGCGTCGACCCCGAATTCATACTGGTAGGCGCGGTGCAGGGCCTCCCCGGCCCGTTTGCCTTCGGCGAGGGTGCGGTGTGTCGGACAACCGTCCGCCGCCTCGACCGAGGTGTCGCGGTATCCCGTGCCGTAGATGTCTCCGGTGGATGCGTAGAGGATGCGTGCGTGCTCCGAACGGGCCGTGTCGAGGGCGTTTATCGACCCCAGTATGCTGACCTTGAGCGACTCGACGGGCAGCGCCTTGTTGTAGCGCACGCGCGACGACGAAGTGAGGTTGTAAATCTCGTCGCAGCGGATTCCGAATGTATTGATGATGTTGTGGTGGACGTACCGGAACAGCGGATGCTGCAGTACGCTGCGCAGCAGCGGCGAATTCACGGCGTCGCGGATATCGACACAAAACACTTCGTGGCCCTCTTCCAGAAGGCGCAGACAGAGGTGTGTGCCGATAAATCCCACTCCGCCCAATATGACAATTCGCTTTTGCATCTTTTACTCCTTTTTGCAGGAGTACAGAGCAAAATCTATTACACAAAGAGCGCGCGGGGCAGCTGATCGATGCTGTTTATCGTGACTATTTCGATTCCTTTGGGACGTTTGCCGCCCTTGCCGAGGTAGCCGGAGACGATGATGCGTTTGAAACCCAGCCGTGCCGCCTCGCTGATGCGCTGTTCGGTCCGGGGTGCGGGGCGCACCTCGCCCGAAAGCCCGATCTCTCCCGCGCAGCAGACGCCCTCGGCCACGGGGCGGTCATAGTAGGAGGAGATCACCGCCGCCACGACCGCGAGGTCCAGCCCCGGATCGGCGACCTTGAATCCTCCGGCGAAGTTCAGGAAGACGTCTTTCTGAAACATCTTCATTCCCACGCGCTTCTCCAGCACGGCCAGCAGCATGTTCATGCGCTTGGTGTCGTAGCCCGTGGTCGTACGCTGCGGCGTGCCGTACGCCGCGCCGCTCACCAGCGCCTGCACCTCGATCAGGTAGGGGCGCACGCCATCGGCCGAAGCGCCTACCGCGATGCCGCTCAGCGGCTCCTCGTAGTGCGTGAGCAGAATCTCCGACGGGTTGTCCACGCCGCGCAGTCCGTTGTCGAGCATCTCGAAAACCCCGATTTCGAACGTCGCGCCGAAACGGTTCTTGATGCCGCGCAGGATGCGGTATATGTTGTTGCTGTCGCCCTCGAACTGCAGCACCACGTCCACGATATGTTCCAGAATTTTGGGTCCGGCGATGGTTCCGTCCTTGGTGATGTGGCCGATGATGAAGATCGACGTTCCGGTCGATTTG
>OLGI01002030.1_pt1 | contig 15835 bp, 15 predicted proteins | sample 1605221 | NCBI WGS metagenome assembly OLGI01 (sample SAMEA3888915, study PRJEB22519) | human gut metagenome | biome: human gut; feature: human-associated habitat; material: faeces | place: Denmark | collected 2010 | reverse complement strand
CAACAATCGAATGAACCAAAGTAAACAGAGCTTCAGGCTGTGCGTCCTTTGCAAACTCCTCAAAGGACAGCAGCCTTTTTTTCATGCCATTCAGTTCATGGATGAGATACTGATTTTCAGATTGTGTATCTTCCATTCGGCGCAGGGCAGCTTCGCGCTTTGCCAGCTCGTCCGTTAGTTCCTTTATATCATCCTGGATGAAGCGTTTAAGGGCGTCATCTGCTTCGCGCAGATTTCGCACCTGTGCGGCAATATCCGCATTTAAGCGTTCAATAGCCTTTTGGGTTTCCTGGTACTCTTTCTCGCTTTGGTCGGTACGGATCATGCTGGCACCCCTGTTCTCCAAAAGCTGCCGGTAATAGTCGGAATGTTCTTCTTGCAGGCTGGAGAGTGAGTGGATAACAAATTCATCCAGCGTTACGCCCTCAACCCCTTTGAAGGCACACTCCTTTGCCCTCACCCCAGGGCAGGCATATTTGAAGCGGGGCTTGCCATTCGTCCAGCGGTTAGATTCTGGCAGTACACGCAGCCGTTTTCCGCAAATAGGGCAATACATTAAGCCGGACAACAGGGCATTGGTTTTTCTGTGGGGCCGGTTATACTTTTCTGCAATCTCATCCAGCATATTTTGTGTTTCTACCCATTTCCGGGAGCTGATAAATCCCTCATGGCGGCCCACGGAAACAATCCATTCACTAATGGGTTTCCTGGTAAGAAGCTGTGAGAATTTGGGATTGAAAAAGGTGGAATCCTCATCCTCAACTTTCATCTGGTCGGTCTTATTATAAGCAGTAAGTCCATGCTGACCATCAAAGTCGGACGGTTCTCCAAACAGGTTTCCGTCATGCTCCAGAAAATAGTTGTAGGAATATTCATCCGCCACGCAGTAGATTGGATTCCGCAGAATCAGCCGGATGGTGGATGTGGTAAACTTCGCGCCATGCTTCGTTTCATATTTCTCACTGATGATATTTGCCGTCTGCAAGAGAGAACGTGTCTCCCAGAAGGTGCTGTAGATTTCCAGTACAATCTCTTTTTCTTCCTGCACAGGAACGAGAAAACTGATGGCACTCTTGTTTTTTCCACTTCCCGTTGTCACACGTTGGGAAGAAAAGCCGGTCGGTGTTTTGCCGCCCAGCCAGCGCCCATCTTTCGCCAGCTCCATCAAGTTATCCTGGATACGTTCCGTGAGAATATCACGTTCAAATTCTGCGATAATGGCCAGCACCTGGATGATGATTTTGGATGTGCTGATCCGTGTATTGATATTGTTGGAGCAGACCAAAAGCGTCACATCGTGACGCTCAAAATATTCCAGCAGCCGCATGAGGTCGGACGTTTTTCGGCTGATTCGGTCTAATTTATAACAGGCCACAGCCTTGATTTTCCCCATCTCAATGTCCCGGAGCAGCCTTTGAAAATCCGGGCGGTCGGAATAGTAGCCGCTCAAGCCTTTGTCCTCATATCGAGCAAATTCGTAATCTTCCGGTAGGGAAAGCTGGTTGACCGCATAATCGGCGCTTTGCTTAAACTGAACGCCAATACTGTCCCCCTTATTTGTAATGCGGGACTTTCTCGCATATATGGCAACCAATCTATCATCGATTCCCGTCTGGATTCTTGCCTTGCGTTTCATATTCAAATATCCTCCTTTCCGGGGACGGTAAGAAAACCGCCCTTTCTCCATTATTATAGGAACATCCTCATTTTTGCTCAAAGGTGCGATGATCCTCTTTCAATGTGGAAAGCAACGCTTTTAATTCTTCCGCGTTCAAATCCCGCAATTCACGGGTTAAAAACTCGGCGCGTTTTTCAGCGAACTGGCGCAGGGATTGCTCGCTGTCTTTCCCGGTATGAAATACGATCTCCATGTGCTGTACCCCGGTCATTGACGGCGCTTTACAACCTCATAGTCAAAGCCGGGCCGCTGGCCGCAGTAGGTGCAGATGTCCTTTTCCACCCGTTCGGGGTGAACCCTGCGCAAATAATAAGAGCCTGTGCCGTAGAAGTTATTGGCACAGGCCGGGCAAAGGCATATGATTAAGTTTTCGGGAACTTCCTCGATCAGCCCAACGCTGACCGCCAGCGCGTGGTTGATTCTGCGGATATGCTTTTCCTCCAGATGTCCGATGTATGCGCCCAGACGTTTCTTGTCAATGGTGCGGAGCTGTTCCAAAAGAACGAGAGAGGGCAGTTCCAGCCCGTTTTCCGCCTGGAGAAGATAGTGAGTGGGCAGCTTGGCCTTGGCGTCCACTTTGCTGGATATGGCCGCCACAATGACGGTGGGGCTGTATTTGTTCCCCGTGTTGTTCTGAAGAATAAGGACGGGGCGATAGCCTTCCTGCTCGGAGCCGATTCCCCGGCCCAGATCGGCATAGTACATATCGCCGCGCAGATATGTCCTGTTCATGTCTTATGACCTCCCTTTGAAAAATTAGGCGGCATGGGCCGCCTATGTAAAGGCCGCACAGCAGAACAGAATGAAGGTCGGGGAGAGATAAAACCATTCTCCTGTTTTCATTGGCCCGTCCTGCTGTACGGCCCGTATTTCAAAGGTGCTCCTATTTGTCCTCGACGCCCCGAAGCACCGGGTGGGAAGTCATCAAACGGCTGGCGGCTTGCCAGCTCCACGGGGAATCTCACCCCTCGCGTGGTTCTCACGCAACCGCCCCCATTGCCTGCGACGGATCACGGCAAAATAGAGCCGCTTCAACGCTCGGACGTTAGGCTGGACGGGAGTATCATTGTCCCCGCTGCCGGTCATGGCCGTACCGGGAGCCATCCGGTACTGACAGCCTGCTGTTTCTCGCTCCTTGCCGGTAAGAACAAACCAAAGACCTGCATTTTCTTTTTCGGTGGTGTCTCGTTGTTTTCTTCCGGTAGATCGCCGCGCAGCAGCCGCCTGGGCTTTGGCTTTCGCCAAAGCAGCGGGAATGTGCCTGATGAATGGGTATGCAGTTTTCAAAGTTCCGGGAGAGATAAAAAAGACCTCTCACTCTATTTGCCGTTGAGTGAGAGGTCTAACAACCCTATTTACTCAAAAAAGTTTTTCAGCTTTTTGAGTATCCGGTTTTTCCGCTTGTGGACGGCCTGCTGGGAAACGCCCAGGCCCTTTGCCACTTCGCTTTCTGTTTTCTCGTCAAAGAACAGGGCACAAATGAAATCCCGTTCTTCTTTGGTAAGCTGCATAAGCGCGGTATGTAGCTTGTCCAGCGCAAGTTTTCGGATCACTACATCCTCCACGCTCTCCGCAGCAGCGGCAAACTGGCGGGCATTTTCTTCCATGAGCCTGTCCAGGGAATCCTCCCGGCTGGGGAGAACCTGTTTGATTTCGCCGTTGCTGCCGTAAACCGGGCGCTCGCTTTTCAGATCCGCCTCAAAGTAGCGCATTTTCCGGTCGCCCCGCATATAAGCGGTATATACCTCGTCCGTGACCTCGACAAATTGGCCGCGAACCCATATTTTCTTTTTACCAGCGTCCACGCTGTGTACCTCCGTTTCGTCTGAATTTCGGGAAGAAATCCAGACGGACGGCGGCCCCCTGCAACGCGGCTGGCTTGTCCTAACGGGAAATAACAGAAATCTGCATTTCCCGACATAGAAAAAGCGCGCACACCTTCTGGTGTACGCGCTCGGCTGTTGGCTTTTGGCGGATGATGGGTAAGGCCCAGGGAAAAGGAAAAAGCCTGTCGAACAAAAAAATACCGCAATCCCCTTGAGGAGTGCGGTATGTACGGAAAATATTTTTTGTTCGTCAGTTGGCGGACAACCGCCAGGTTCCTTTCTTTTTGGCTCCATGCTATCCCCTTATGGGGACAAGCTGACAGAGATCACCACCTTTCCCCAAACTAAAATGTTAATAGGGGTAGTATAATAGGTGAAATGCAAATAAAATGAGCAAGAAACGCAAATGGAACACAATTCAGTCGCAAGTTCAGACAATATGCGGCGGGAAAATCTCATAAAAAATCGGCATTTGCAAGGTTTTGGCGAGTTGGAGTGAAAACAGACAGGAAAAAGCAGCAGCCTAAACTGTTAGACTGCTGCCTTATACTAAGAATGAACCTCGAAGCGATACCCCACATCCCGGATACAGGAAATCACAAACGGCGGTTTGGGATATATGGCATATAGTTTCTGCCGCATACTGCGGACATGGCTGCCCACCGCGATATGTTCGTTGCCAAAGGGTTCTTCCTTCCAGACTTTTTCATACATCTGCCCATAAGTAAGTACCCGCCCTTTATTGGTCACTAACAGGCAGAGCAGGGCAAACTCCTTGGTATTCAGCTCAATTTCCTGCTGGCCGTGATAGATTTTTCGGCGGTCTGGGTAGATTTGCAGGCCGGGAAGTGACAGGATCGGCTCCGGGCCGATTTCCCATGTTTTCAATTCTGGATGAAGCTGTAAAAAGGCAAGAAAATCTTCAAATGTCCTTTCGTCCTTATCCTCCAGTTCCATAATCACGACTCGTCCGATGGTATCACCTCCCGGCTGCCTGAGAAGGCCGCTTCTTTTAACTTCTGAAAGCTTTGTTCACTGATGACGTGTTCCAGCCTGCAAGCGTCCTGCGCCGCAATATCCTTGGGGACACCAGCTTCGATGAGCTGCCTGGTGAAAAATTGGTGTTTCTCATAAATCTGTGTAGCGATTTGCAAGCCTGAATCTGTGAGGGAGAGTGTGCCATCGGTATTTTTGATAATATGCCCGAATTTGGACAATTCCTTGACAGCCCGGCTTACAGAAGGCTTTGTAACCCCTAAATGTACAGCTATATCAACACCCCGAACGCTACCGCGCTTTTGATGAAGGATAAGCACAGCTTCAAGATAATCCTCCATAGATGATGTCAAGGCCAATGGCGCACCTCCTTTTTGAATCATTATGCTAATTTCAAAGATTCCTGCCTATCCATCACAATATTGTATCCTCATTTACATCATCCGATATGCCAAAAAACAGTCATTCGTTATATGCAGGAACAATGGTATGAGACAGGTGGAACTTAAAAACATGATATTTATTTAAGGTGAATTGCCGCAACATCTACATGGTTGGGAATGCTATTAAAGGTATAGGACTCAATCACATCGCTATTGAATACAGCGTATTCATTTCGATAGTTGAGCGGAATAATCACGCTGCTTTCATTGGCGGAGTTTAAAGCCTCTGTAAAGATTTCTTGGACAACTGCTGGATCGTCTGTATTATACAGTCCAGCAATCAACGCTTTGGCTTCTTCATCGCTCATGGTGGCTAACGCTTTGGCAACCTGTGGGTCAGTAGAATAAATACCGCTGGGATCTGAATAATCGGTAGACGGATACATATTGGCTACAAAAGTATAGGGGTCATAAGGGAACCAATAACTCATGTAAGCTGTCATCTCATAATTATCCTCCATAAAGACCTGCTGCATGAACGCCATTAGATCAATGGGGTTAGTTTTAATCTCAATACCCAGTTCTTCCATAGCACTTTGGAAAAAGAGAACCACATTGTCGTACACACCCGTGGATGGATATGTAATGGTAAAGGACAAAACCTTACCATCCTTTTCGCGGATTCCGTCGCCATCGGAGTCTACCCAGCCAGAGTCCTCCAGAAGGGCGATTGCACCTGCCATATCGTAATCCGGGGTTGTCACAGTTGCATCACAATAAGGCATATCTGTAGGCATTACCGAATTAGCCGCAGTTCGCAGACCAGCATAAATATTCTGTGCGATGGATTCTTTGTCAATCGCCATTTGGATGGCCGTGCGAACATTTTGGTCATCTAAAGGAGCAATCTCATCATTGAGGGCGATAAACTCAGTCACAAAGTTGAAATCAGATATAATTCCCGTGATCCCCTCTGTTTGCGAAAGTTCCTGATAGGAGTTCGCATCCAGTGTGTCGGAGCCGATGATAAAATCTACTTCTCCAGCTCTCATAGCGGCGACCTTGGACTCAGGGATGACCTTTACTGTAAAACGATCTACATCCGGTTCTTCGCCCCAATAATTCGGATTTTTCACAAATGTGTATTCCGTAGCGGTTTCGTTCACACTCTCGAACATATAGGGGCCGGTGCCGGGAGTATGGGTCATCAGATACTCCGTATTAAGAGAGCCATCTTCATTGAAAGCAGCAGCGGAGAGAATACCGCGGGGCATCACCATAGCAAGGTCATTCAAAACATTGTAGTATGGGCGACTCAAATGGAAAGAAACGGTGTACTCATCATCTACAGTAATTTCTGTAGTTAGCATATCCAGTTGTCCATAGTTTGCACTGGTTCCAATGACTGACTTCATATTGTCAAAGTAGAGCTTGACAGCCTCGGCATTAAAAGCAGTTCCATCATTAAACTGCACATCTTCTCGTAAATAGAAAGTATAAGTAAGACCATCCTCTGAAACAGTCCAGTCGGTGGCAAGGCAGGGCTGATATTCCCCGTCACGGTATTCCACCAAGCTTTCGTAAAAGTTGTTCATGTAATATGTAGTCTCATAGGACTGAACGCCGGGGGCAAAGCCCATAGAAAAATTGGCGCTCTGCGCAATAGAGATGGACTTCTCTGTTTCATCGGAACCGGAAGCAGGATTATCCTGTCCGCCACCGGTAGTACCACAACCGACAAGAAGCATGACGCTCATAACACCGACCAACAGCAACGATAAGAGTTTTTTCATTTTACAACACTCCTTTTTGATTTTTTATTGTAAGGCCAGTCGCTTGGAACGGACGGCCTTGACAAGCATTTGTGAATAGGGTTCTTGAAAATCAGAAAAATGATGTGGCTGTTCCACTGTTTCAATAATTTTTCCTCTGCGCATCACATGAATGGCACCCTCCATATACATTGCGGTGTCAAGGTCATGGGTGATGATGAGAAATCCAATCTGAAGTTCCTTATGGAGTTCTTTCAAAAAACCCAGGATTTCTTTCTTCAAAGTGACATCCAATCCACTGAAAGATTCATCAAAAATAATATATTGAGGACGGGTTGCCAGAGCCCGTGCAATACACAATCTTTTCTGTTGACCGCCGGAAAGCTCGTTAGGCCGATGAGAAAGGGTGGAGCGTTCCAACCTGACCATATCCATGAGTTCCAGGCATCGACACCTCCTATCCTGGGCTTTCATATGAAACAGGAGTTGTAGAGGTTCCTCCAGAATGGCGGCAACGCTTTGATGGGGATCTAACGAACCCAGGGCGTTCTGCATTACCAGTTGTACCTTACCTCGAACAGAACGAATCTCTTTCCGCTTACAGGAAGTGACCTCCAAATCACCAAGAAACACTTTTCCAATATCAGGCATCTCAATGTAGGACAAGACTCTTGCCAAAGTGCTTTTTCCACTTCCGCTTTCCCCCACAAGTGAGGATACGCATCCATCTTTTAGTTCCAAAGAGACATCTGACACGGCGTCAAAAACTGTGTGTCCGCTATCAGGTAATGAATATTGTTTTGTAATATGTTCGGCTCTCAGCATAGTCCCTCCTGAAACAGCACGCTGGCCTGAACAAGTTGTCTGGTATATTCGTGCTGCGGTTTTGTAAAGACATCTTTGGTTTTTCCGGTTTCAATGATTTCCCCATTCTTCATAACGGCCACCCGGTCACATATCTTAGCGGCCACGCCAAAGTCATGGGTCACAACGATCATGGAAACGCCAGATTTTTTTAATTTCTCTAATTCATTCAGGATCAGATACTCACTGGCAGCATCCACAGCAGTGGTAATTTCATCCGCAATAATCAACTTCGGGCGTTGAAGAAGGGTGAGGGCAATCATAACGCGTTGCAGTGTGCCTCCAGATAATTCATGAGGATAACTTCCAAGGATTTTTCTCGCATCAGGCAAATTGACATCTGCAAGCGCAGCAGCGAATCGTTTTCGGAATGCCATCTTCTCTGTTTGGCCTTTCAGTGAAAATCCCATCTCCACCTGCTTTCCCAGCTTGAGCATTGGGGCAAACGCGGTCATGGGGTTCTGAGGGATCATACTGATTTGCCTCCCCCGATAGTCTCTCAATTCGCTCATTTTCACCGTGAGCATTTCTCGCCCATTCCATTGGATGCTTCCAGTTTGGTCAAATAATCGGGGATTGAGAAGTTTCATAATACACTTGCTGGTCATACTTTTTCCGCTTCCGCTCTCCCCAATCAACCCCAATGTTTCCCCGTTGCCCACAGAAAAGCTGACGGAGTGTACAAGGACTTCTTTTGTCCGCTTTGTGCAAATGGAAAGATTACTAACCGTGAGCATCATGATCCCTCCTTTGGAGCACAGAGGTCTCGCAGGGCCTCCCCGAATAAATTGAATCCAGCCGCGGCAAATAAAATGCACAGACCTGGATAGACCAGCAGTTCCGGATGGCTAAACATTAGTTTATTGGCGTTCACAAACATTGCGCCCCACTCTGCCGTGCCGGTCTCCAATCCCAAGCCCAAGAAAGCATAGCTGGAGATCATAATGATAATGGAGGACAATCCTGTGCTATATATCACTAACAAATGTGGCAGAATATTCGGAATGATATGCCGGAACACAATGCGCAGTTCTGAGCACCCGGACATTCTACAGGTGATGACATACGGTTGACTCCGTTCTCGGAGTACATGGGTGCGAACCACCCTCGCATTCCACACCCACATAGCAATCACAATGGAAAGAATGATGCTGGTTACTTTGGACTCAAAAAGCCCTACCAAAGTAATTGCCACGAGGAATGGCGGAAATGCCATAAAAATATTGGATACCACCTCAAATACCCGATCCACAATACCGCCAAGATAAGCACATAAGGTTGCAATGACGGTACTGATAATAGCCAATAGCAGCAAAGTAGGAAGCGCAATACTCAAAGATTCCCTGGCTCCGTAAATTAAGCGAGACAAAACGCATCGTCCAAGCTCATCTGTCCCAAGTGGATATTGTGTATCTGGCGGAGCAAAACTATGGGCCACATTCAGTTGCATAGGATCATTAGGTGCCAAAAAAGGGGCAAACACCATCACCAGAAAAACAATCAGCATCATGGCAAGTCCAATTAAAGCCTGAGGGCTGTGGATAATTTTACGAATCATGATCTTCCTCCCATCTGGCTTTGAGGATTCAACAATGTGTTCAGGCAGTCTGCAAGGAAATTGACCAAGACAAAGATAACGGCAGTGAGCAATACACACGCGTTGATTGTTATGGTATCCCTGGCGTTTAATGCTGTCACCAACATGGAACCGAGACCCGGAATGGAGAACACACTCTCCACCATAGAACTGCCTGCAATCATAAACCCAAAGCTCTGCGCCAGCATGGTAATTAACGGAGGTAACGCAAAACGGCTTACCATGTTTGCAATTTTCCATTCTGATACTCCCCGTGCCCTTGCATATAATACAAAATCACTGTTATATCCATCTAACAGGGAAGAACGAAATACCCGAATGGTTCCTGCCGACGTAGGGATAGCCAATGCCAGAGCCGGAAGAACAAAATCTTTCAGACTGTCTGCCCCCATAATGCTGAAAATAGGGAGATACACAGCAAAAGCAAGTAAAAGCATGAAACCGATCCAGTAATTTGGAAGTGACATACAAATAATTCCGAACAGGTAGATGCTTTTATCCGCTAAACCTCCTTTTCTGCTGGCAGATAAAACTCCAAGGGGAATACAGATTACCGTACTAAACAAAAGTGCTAACACAGCCATAATCAAAGTTGGCTGTATGGATGCCGCCAGTTCCTCCACAATGGAACGTCCCGTGTTGTATGAGTTTCCAAAATCACCGTGCAGGGCATTCCACAACCAAGAGCCATATTGCTGGAGGATAGGTTTGTCAAGGCCAAGTTCTTCCCGCACTAATTCAATCTGCTCCGCGGTTGGCCGACTGTAACGACGCACAGCCAATGCCTCAGCCGCATCTACAGGGGAGAGGTTTGTGTAGACAAAGGTCAGAATGGTTACCCCAAACAAGACAATCAAAAGTAATACAATTTTAGTGAGTACTTTTTTCCCTATCATTTTCCATTGGCCTCGCCTTTTCTCGGATCAGTAATGCGCCACGATTCTGCCGATTTCCGGGAATGGACAAAATCTCCATAGATCCCGCCCTGCTTTATCAATTCTTCGTGGGTGCCATGCTGAACAATCTTTCCGTGATCCACCACTAAAATCTGGTTTGCATGGCGCACCGTTTTCAGGCGATGGGCGATCATAATAATGGTCTTGCCTCCGGTTAATGCTTCAATGGCCGCTTGAAGCTCCGCCTCATTCTCCGGGTCAACATTTGCGGTAGCTTCATCCAAGATGACAACGGGAGCATCCTTCAGCATGGCTCTGGCTATGGAAAGCCGCTGACGTTCACCGCCAGATATTGTGGCTCCTCCTTCACCAATCACTGTGTCATAGCCATCAGGCAACGCCATAATAAAATCATGGCAGCGGGCAGCTTTTGCCGCAGCCACCACTTCTTCATGGCTCGCCTCCGGCTTACCAAACTTGATGTTATTTTCAATACTGTCGTTGAACAAATACACATTCTGAAAAACCATACTGAAATTGCTCATCAAACTGTCCAGCGAATAGTCTTTTACATCAATGCCGCCCAATTTCACGGAGCCTTTTTTCACATCCCAGAACCGGGCCATAAGGCTGGTAAGCGTTGTTTTGCCGGAACCGGAGGGCCCCACAATAGCGGTAGTCGTGCCTTCTGGAATGGTGAAGCTCACATCATCAATGATTTTCCGATCTCCATAGGAGAAATCCACATGGTCAAATGAAATATCATGGCTTTTCGGCACCTGAACCGAGCCGCTCTCGTCCATCCTGGGTGCCCGATCAATTTCCTCTACCCGGTCAATGGAAGCATCAATCATCGGTAGCATAAAGAACATCTCACCAGCCGATTCCAATTCGCTGTATACCAGGAACGCAGATACCACCATCATCAAACAGGTGAACAGCGACATATTCCCTTGCAGGAAAAGCCAGATGGAAAGCAGGATTGCCAATACAGAAGTAACGCGCAAAACAACCTGCTCCAGCACGTTGTAGGGGATGCGTTTGCGCTCCAATTTGAAGTTTTGATTTTCTGTTTCTTTGATGGTATTGTTTAGAGTTTGTTTTGCCGCTTTATCCCCGTGGAAAGCGCGCACCACACTCATACCCTGGATGTATTCCAGCACAGCATCCACCAATTTAGTCTGTGCAGCCAATCGTCCTGGGGAAAGCTCACGGGATTTCTTAAGCAGTCGAGAATTGACCCAAAGGAACAGCAGCGTCCCAACAAAGAACACAAGACCGATTCTCCAGTCGAAGCACATGATCGCCAGAGAAAAAACCGCAGTACGAATCATACCCACAACTGTCCGGGCAATCACTGCGAAAGACATACTCTCCAAATCGGACATTGTGGAGGTTGCTGCCGCAGTAAGACTGCCCAGGCTCTGCGCGTTGAAATAACCCATCGGCATATATTTCATGCGTTCACCGATGTGAATACGCTTTTCTCCGCACATTCGGTAGTTAGCGTGTCCTTCGCTATTGTGGGCCAGATACCAGCAGAGCGCGGCACCAGCCACACTAACCACCATAATTTCCAAAGCTGTCCATGCGGTGGCCCCGGTTATATTCTGTTCCACCAACGCCCGTAGCACGATCAATAGAGCGACAAATTGTAACGCTTCAAAGATGCTCCGCAGCAGTTCAAAGGCCATACCTTTATACCAGGTACTTTTCTCTGTCCCGGAAAATCGAAAGAACCGTTTATATGCGTCAAACATACGCCGCACCTCCTTCCATCTGATCGTTGTCTCGCGCCTGCGTGTGAGCCGCCCACATTTGCTGATATAGCGGACACCGATCCAACAGTTCTCCATGTGTTCCGGAGTCCAAAATCTTTCCGTGATCTACCACAGCAATTTGTTCCGCCCCAGTAATGGTGGACAGGCGATGGGCGATCACAATGAGTGTCTTTCCATGAGTTAGCCGCCCTATGGCATCCTGAATGACCGCCTCATTTTCCGGGTCTGTGTAAGAAGTTGCCTCGTCTAAGATAACAATGGGTGCATTTTTCATCATGGCCCGTGCAATAGCGACCCGCTGGCGCTCTCCACCGGAGAGGTGTCCACCTGCGCCGCCTACTACAGTTTCATACCCGTGATCCAGACCCATGATAAACTCATGACAGCCCGCAGCTTTTGCCACCGCCTCGACTTCAGCATCCGTTGCCTCTGGCCTGCCCATGCGGATATTCTCACGGACGGACAAATTGAACAGAAAATTATCCTGGGATACATAACCAATCAAATCCATTACCTGCTCTGGAGGAAGTTCTTTTGCGTCAACACCTCCAATGGTGATATGCCCGTCTCCAACATCCCAATAAGAGGCGATAAGTTTCGCAATCGTGGATTTACCAGAGCCAGAAGGCCCTACCAATGCCGTTGTGGTTCCTTGCTTGATGTCCAGGGTGATGCCGTTCAGAACTTGCGTATCCTTATAAGCAAAAGTCACATCCCGCAGCGAAATATCCAATCCTTTGAGATTTTTCCGCTGGGACGGACGTTCCAAATCAGGCTCGGACAATACGGCAGTAATTTCTCCGGTGATAGTAGCAATTTTAGAAAAATCATCCGTCAGAAAGATAGCCGCAACCAGTGGCCCCATAATGCCAAGAGACAGAATGGCAATGGTGATAAAGTCCGGAGCAGACAAAGAGCCGTTCATATAGAACAAGCATCCAACAGGTAATACACCAATCAGTACAGCAGGCCAAATCGTCATCATCAGAGCAGAATAGCCCTGGGTGGATTTCATCCAGTCCAGCATAAGATCCACGCTCTGACGGACAGCCTGTGTAAACTTTCCATAAGAGGCAGCACTTTGATTGAACGCCTTGATGACCTCAATCCCATTGATGTACTCCACAGTGGTGGCACTCATATACTTACTTGCCTGAACAACAGCACCGTATTTTTTAGGGTATTCCTTCATCTGGGCCATGTAACAGAGCATCCCGATGGGTATCGTAATCAGGGACACCAGTGCCATTCTCCAATCCAATACAAACAGGTAAATAATGATGGCGATGGGGACAAGCAGGTTAGAAGTCATTTCCGGGATGATATGTGCCAGAGGGACTTCCATTTGCTCTACACGCTCTACCATTGTTGTTTTCAGCCGTCCCGAAGGTGTATCCGTTAAGTATCCCATAGAAACACGCGTTAATTTATCCGCAATCGCCTGTCGTATTTCTGAAAGCACATGGAATGTCGCTTCGTGGGAACATCTGGTAGAGAACCCATGAAAAACAGACTTCATCAAATAAGCTATAAAGGCGACGATTCCCCATGTTAAATAAGCAGAAAAATTCGTTTCACCTCCAATCAGCAGATTTACGATCCTTGCCACAGCGAAATATGGCACGATACCGCTTGTGACGCTGATAACAGCAAGAATAATAGAGAGCAAAAAGCCTGATTGATGCGGTTTAATGAATGTCATCAAATTTACAGAATCTTTTTGTCGCTGCATACAATTCCCTCCTTTTAGTTAGCTAAACCTAACCATGGGCCAAAAGTAAAAGCCGACCATCCACAGGATTTATCCTGTAAATCATCGGCTCTGCGTCTTGGCGTCTGGCTCTGATAATATAATGTTTTGTCCCTGCACATCCACGATGTGTTCTTTTCCGCATTTAGGACAAAATAGCGGAAAACGTTTGAGAACAGTATCTGGATTTACTTTTGTGCGGGTTTTGTTGCCGCAGGTAGGACAATGAATCCAGCCACTGTGGTCAATCCAACCACTCATACGACATCACCTCCATCTGCGGTAAAGATGGTCTGCCATCCAGCGGTATAAAAGCGCCGCATTCTATGGATATGCTCCAATGCCTGTTCTTTTGGCATATCATGAATAATGACCTCGAACATACCTGTATAAAAGGCACTGGAAAGGAGATGATTAAGTTCTGGCGTAAGTCTACCGCTTGTTATTGCATCATTTCCCGATGCTGCAATATATTTCGCAGTACATTCTATATCCAGTTCAACGATGCGGTGAATAAATTCTTGATAGACACTATTCTCTCCACTGGTAAGCAACAGCTTAAATTCATCGAAATGATTGTATAGATAGTCCACTACTTTAGGAAAGCCATCATTGGAATATCGAAGCATTTGCTGTGTCTGCTCATTACCTGGCATCATGTTGAACCTGGATAATACGGATTGCAACAATTCGCAAAAGCCATCCGCTGCTGTCTGAACGAGGGAACGGTATAGACTTTCTTTGTCAGGGTAACGAATATAAATTGCGCCTTTACTCGATCCAGCCTTCTCTGCGATTACACGGAGGGAAGCATTTTCATAACCATTTGCTAAGAACTCTTCTTTAGCACATTCCATTAGTTTTTCAGTCACTCCAGCCACTCTTTTTGCCATAGTTCACCTCCGTTCTTTTAAGACCATCAGTTTCAAACCATCAGTCTTAATATACCACAGCACTTTGGAAAAGTCAATAGGCTTTATCGTTTTATGTTGATCCCTATTCTAAAAGTCTGTCAAATAACTTTAAATTTGTTATATGGCTATATGTACTATGTACCCAGCCGCCTGCGCGGCTGGGCTTCTTTTTTAGGGCGTCAAAAAGCTGGACAGCCATAGCCCAGAACCTCATAATGCCCCACGGGGTAGCTGTTCTGGCGGACGGAATCGCCGGAGTTGCCTTCAATGGTGTAAACCCGTCCGTTCTCCACCTTCTCCACAATCCCGGTATGGTCGGAAAGCCCGTCCTGCCCGTTCTCATCATCCCAGTCAAAGAAGATAATCATGCCGGGGGCCGGTTCGGCGCTGCCGTCCAGCCATTGGCCCCTATCCTTGAACCACTGTACGCCGTTGACGCACCCTGCATATTTGGGAATTACGCCGGTTTCAATATAGCCGCACTCGTTGGCGCACCAGCTCACAAAGCAGGCGCACCATTCCACGCGGCTGGAAAAACCATACCAGCTCCAGTACGGCTCGCCGCCCACGTTCCCCACCTGGGAGAGTGCCACGGAGACAATGGCCCCGTCCTCGGTGTAAATGCCGTAGAGGACGGCACTCCACAGGCTGCGGTTTTCCTCGGCCAAAAGCTCGGCAAGCTGCTCTTTCTGTTCCTCGTCAAACCCGTACTGCTCTGCCATTTCCTCGGCGGTCTTGTGGCTGACGGTGATATACAAATAGGTTTGGGTGACGGTGGTTTCCGTCTCCACGATATTGCCATTGCCGTCATCGGTTTCGGTGATGACCGTTTCCGTTCTGGTTTCCGTGCGGGAAGATATTTGGTTCATCTCCCAGAAAATATCCGTGAGGATGGCCTTCTTGCTGTCGTCAATGGTGGCCACCTCCTGGGGGTTATCCGGGTCAGTGGTCGTCTTGACGGCATAGACGGCAAGCACCTCCGGCCAGACGGCGCGGGAGCCGGACATCTCCAGCACGTCATGGGACAGGTTGGCCTTTGTGGTGTCGATCTGCTGCTGGTAATCATCGTTGATCTCCTGCACCACGTTCTGCATGGTATAGCCCGAACCGCTGTCCTCACCGGAAAAGAAAATGCCAAAGCAGGAGCCGATCAAAAGCCCGATGAGGCAGATAATGACAATGACCAGCACGGCGATCCAGCCCCCGGCAGCGATGGCGGCGATCAGCGCCTTGGTGGCCGCAATGATGGCTTTCACCGCCGCGATGGTAGCCTTGGCCGCACCCTTTGCAGCCGCAACCGCCGCCCTTGCCGCAGCGCGGGCCGCGTGGGCGGCGGCCCTGGCGGCTCTGGCCGTGGCCTGGGCAGTCCGCTGGGCGG
>OLGI01002027.1_pt1 | contig 15839 bp, 10 predicted proteins | sample 1605221 | NCBI WGS metagenome assembly OLGI01 (sample SAMEA3888915, study PRJEB22519) | human gut metagenome | biome: human gut; feature: human-associated habitat; material: faeces | place: Denmark | collected 2010 | reverse complement strand
ATCATAACTAACCATATAAAAATCTGACAATTGTTCTTCATCCAATTGCTTCAATGCCAATGTCGCTAAAATAAGCCCTTTGTGTTTATTTTGTTCCTCTGGCGTCATTTTAGCAATTGATTTCACTTGTCCTATTGCTAATGTCAATGCCCCCTGATACACGTTTATATCTTTCCTCTCCACTGCCCATCCGGTCATACGCATCTCGTATAGAGAATCCAGTAAAAGAATGGAATTAAAATACATATTTTCGGGCAATGCCGGTATAAGATAATTATCTAGAAAAGAAATTCCTGCCAATTGATCTTCCGAGCTTTCTAATAAAGAATACTTTCTAGATTGTAGTCCATTATCTGTGACAGGAGCCCCAACCGTGTAATTTATATCTAAAGTACAATAATACATAACGGGATTCTCATAATAATCCACACCGCGTTCTTCCACCCCGATTGTATCATTCACAAAAACAGGAATTCCATATTTTTCATACAACAAAAATCTTTCATGTCCAATAGGATCTTCCGAATCCTCGATCACGAACCAATCCCGATCTGCAAGGGACGGTTTTAATTCGTTTTCATCACTACATCCTACAGCTAGAAAACAAGCCAATATAAACCATATATATCTTTCCATATCTTTCATCATTAAAAACGTATAAATGCCTCTCGATCCGGTCTTGTTTCGTTATCAACCATATTTCCTTTATTAAACTCAATCACATGTTGGGGAATCGGAATCACATATGCCGGTTCAGACTCGTACATATTCAGTCTATAACTACCAACATAGGTTACCTGTCGGATTGAATTATCATAGAAATAATGATCATGTACAATCTCTTTTGTTGACGGGTATTTCGGGTGTACAGCATAACGACGTAGATCAAACCACCGATGCCCTTCTCCACATAATTCCCGACGACGTTCATCCCGAATCAATTCAATCAGTTTTTTTCCACTCCTCGCATCCAATTCTTTATATTCTGCCGCTACAATCCGTTTCACTCGTAACTCCTCCAATACAGCCATTGCCTCCACATCTCTCCCTAATATCGCTAAAGCCTCCGCCTTATTTAATAACACTTCAGGTAAACGCAGTAAAAATTCAGAAGATGCAGTTGTCAAAGAAGATGTTGTCTGTTTCTGAATATATCGTTTACTAGTCGGATCTGTCTGGTTCACATACATAAAAAATGTCGAACGTAAATCTGTCCCCCGATCTTGCTCCTTACTGTACATTTGAACAAGATCTTCAGAAGCTTTATATCTGTTGACACGAGCAAGTTCACTCCCGGATGCAATGCCAAAAGCACTTATATTTCCTGCAAAAGTACCCGCTCCTTGAGTAAAAATTGTTTCCACAGAAGCTTGATTTATCACATCAACCGGAACAATATCATGTATTCCATACATATCTGCGGGAGAGGCTACCGTTTGTGCAAATTCGTTATAATCCAGTAACACATAATCCCCTTGTAGAACAGAATCTGCAGCTTGTAGAGCAGCTTCATATTCACCTAAATACAAGTAGACACGACTCAAAAAAGCCTGAACAGCATGATAATTTGCTTGAAAAACACTTTGATGCGCTTTCCCTTTTAACAAGCGAGCTGAAGCCTCCAAATCACTCGTAATTAATGAATAAGTTTCTTCCACGGTATTTCTCTTAAAATAAATATCTTCAATATACTCCGTGGTCTTCAAAGGTACGCCCAAATCCGTTGAAGCCGACTCTTTCACGTAAGGCTTAGCATAAGTATTCACCAAAAAATAATAATAAAAACCTCGTAAAAAATGACATTCTCCACGCAAACGCTCCACTTCTTCCGGGAAATCGGAAATATCTTTCAGTTTGGATAACACGACATTAATAGCACTGATATTTTTATACAGGGTTACCCAAGTTTCATCCTTATATACCGTATTATTTCTTGTACAAGGGTAACTTGCCCAAATAAAGAAATTCTCATAATCCGTATAATTGGAATTCACTACCGATTCTTCCAAATCGTCATCCATCGTATGTAACCACTTAAAACTTGTACCTCGATCAAGATATCCGTTACCGATCAGCACCTCTTCCAAATCCGTTATCGTCTCAGCATACGCCAGATCCTGAGAATACTCCTTTAAAAAGCTATCACAACTTCCAAACAAGAATACCAGTACACCTAAAATAATATATTGTTTCATCATCCTTCAATTAAAATGTTATACTTAGATTCATTGAATATGTCGGACGAATCGAAAGATTCAATTGATCGGCAGTTCCTGATTGTGAAGGATCCTGACCTTTCAATTTTGAACTGCAAATTGTGAATAAATTCGTTCCAGAAATACCGATATTAGCTGATTTTAGATGCAATTTCTTACAAAACTCTTCCGGCAGCATATAGCGAAATGAAATAGATTGTAATTTCAAATAATCCCCACTTGCTGTCCGAATATCTGAATTATCATACATCTGCCAGATATTTTCTGCAAATTTGATTGAGCTGTAATTTCCGGACTTCCACCAAGGCATTAAAGTCTGTGTATATTCACTATTCTGAAGCAATCCCGGAATATTAGTTCTTTTTTCATCTCCGGGTCTTTGCCAACGATGAACAAACTCTCTACGCATATTTCGTTCCGGTAGGAAAGCCACGCTAGAGCCTCCCGAATTCTCCCCATATAACTTCAACAATCGAATTTTTGAACCTAGCGAATAAGAAAAATGAATCCCCAAAGTCATTCTTTTGTAAGAAAAAGTATTAGTAACCCCACCTTGTATCACCGGCACTTTCGTTCCCGACACCTTCATTACCCGACGGAACACTTCTTCTTTGTCCATCTTCACATACTCATCTTTCATTTCCTCGTCAATATCATAAAACATCGGACGTCCATCTACCGCAGACAATCCTGCAAACTTGTAAGAATAAAACGAATTTAAAGGTTCTCCCTCGATTAGCACATCACCATTCAAATAGTCCTCAAATCGAATTTCATCCTGCACTTTATCAAAACTATTATTATTCACGGCCTTTGACAATAATGTATTCACAATTTGTCCGATCTGAGGATCGAAATCCCAACGAAATCCTCCCACCTCTGCACCTGCCTTAATCGGTGTAAAATTGAATCCCAACTCAAAACCTTTATTCTCCAAGGTACCTGAATTAACCACGTAACTATCCATACCGTTGATATCCGAGATCGTTTTGGTCAGGAAAGCATCTTTCGTTTTCTTGTAAAAGTAGGATACGGTACCACGCACCCGATTGTCAAATAAAGCAAAATCCACAGAGGCATTGATCGTTCCCGTTTTCTCCCAGCGCAGATTCGGATTCGGGTAATGCTTTATTTCCGATTCATATTTCCCGAAATCGTCATTATAATCTCCTCGTTCAATGATTAACTCCGGACTTTGATCGCTCAAAATATTGCCCTGGTAACCATAGGATGCTCGCAGACTTAACAAATTAACCCAACTCACTCCCGCAAAAACATTAGATTTCATATCCCAACTACCAGAAACAGACCACACGGGTAAAATACGTTCATTACTCCGATCCCCGAATTTATTGGAAGCGTCAGCCCTAGTATTAAAATTCAAAGAATAAGCATTATTATACGTATATGTCAAAGTTAAATAACCGGACAATTCATTCTGAATATTATCTGTAATAACTCCTCGGGTTGCCCCTGCAGTATTCATCTGCCATTGAGCAAATGAAGTATAAACTGTCGGATCAAACGTAGTAATAATCTTTCCCCTCTCCGGTAAATACCCTCTATGGGTTTGTTTTTTCCCAACATATTTATTAGATGATAATTCAAACCCGACAGACGCATTTATCAAATGTTTACGATCTTTATCCAAGAACTTATTATAATCCAGCTGTAAACGTGCGGTATAGTTATCATTCCGAGAAATATCCTCACGATATTCCCCACCCATCGGCAATAAACTCCAACTCTTAACCTCATCCGGTAGTGCAATCCCATAATCCGTTCCTCGAAGACAAGCTGCATACCAAGATGATTCATTCATGAACGTCTCTTGTGTCGTATTACTCATTCCATAAGAAAACATCAATTGAGCCTTTAAATTCTCGTTAAAACGATAGTTCAAATCCGTGGTAACTGTTGCAGCATAAGTATTATACTCATCCCGGCAATTCGCCATCTCATTCAGCGCATTAAATGCCAAATGTAAACGTTTTCTTCCCTCGGGGTGATTATAGCTTTTCGTGTAATAGTATAGACTTCCATCCTCATTATAGGCTGGTATCGTTCTAGCCGTATTATAGGCATAATTCAAAATATCAACTTCCGAATTCGCATAATGCCGTTCTCCTCGATTCGCTTGAATCATGAAATTGAATGCCAATTTGTCAAAATTTCCATTCACCTTCAATAAAGTAGAATACCGGTCATTCTTTTCTTTCTTAATAACTCCTTTTTCATCAGAATATCCCAAAGAAGCATAGTAACGAACATTTTCACTTCCCCCGGACAAACTTAAAGTGTGATTATGCGAAAATGAATCCTCCGTGATCAGTTTAAACCAATCCGTATTCACAGTCTCGATGCGATTCACCTCCTGTTGGAATTGCTCGTAAGTATAAACTCCATTCAATAATTTATTAATGGCATCCTCGTATCCCACGTAATTTTGAATATCAGGAAGAGACAATCTTTTTTCAACCAATTCACGGGAATAAGCAACACGTTCCTTTGAATTCATCAAGTAAATACTATTATCCGTGTAACGAGGTCTTCTCGTATAAGTTCCACTCACGTTATATGTCACGGAAGGAGCTCCAGCTTTCCCCTTTTTAGTCGTTATAACAATCACACCATTAGCAGCCTTCGCCCCATAAAGAGCTGTAGCAGAAGCATCCTTTAAAATATCAATGCGCTCAATATCATCCGGATTAATACCAGAAATCGCATTTCCCACTAAATTCACGAAATCCAAGTTATTAGCTAATGTCGGACTCACATTCACCGGATCTCGTAATATAATTCCATCCAACACCCACACCGGTTCTTGATTTCCCAAAATGGTCGATGTTCCCCGCACTCTCAATTTAGGAGCTGCACCCACTTGACCGGAATTTTGCATAAACGTCATACCGGGAACATGCCCTTCCAATAATTGATCAACCCGTGTCACTCCCGGCACCTTAATATCATCCATCTGTAAGGTCTGAACGGCACTCGTATTTTTTCTCTTATCGATTGTCTGGTAACCCGTAATCACAACCTCATCCATCTCCTCAACATCGTATTCCATCTGGATCTTATATATGCTTATTTCTGGCCGTAATTTCACGTATTGTGTTTTCATTCCAACAAAAGTTACAACCAATGAATCCACATCTTTCATTACCTCTAAAGCAAACTCTCCCTCCATGTTGGAAGCAGTTCCGACACTCGTTCCCTTCAATAATACTGTCACCCCGGGAAGCGGTTCCCTCGCTTTATCCGTGATAACACCTCGAATCGTCCGACTCGTTTTCCCTTTCGGCATAACCTCAATCTTTCGGATAATAATTGACTGCATCTCAAACTTATACGTGAAAGGCTTGCCCTCAAATAACTTTTTCAATGCAAAATCAACGGTTACGTCTTTTACGTTTAAAGAAACCATACCGATCTCATTCAGCTGCATAGCACTGTACACGAAATTCAAACCGGTCTGTTTATTAATCTCTTTAAAAATTTCCTGCACCTTCACTTGTTCCAGATGAATGGTAACCTTCTGATCCAGAGCCATTACCCCCCACGGTACTAGCAAAAATATTTGCAACAAAAATACTTGCAAAGCTTTACACTTTACACTTTTTAAGTTTAAAATACTCTTTAAACCAACCCACTTTCGTTTTTTTTCCATAAATTTGTTATTTACTATTTAACACTGGATGTAAACTTACATCCTATCATATACCGAGAGTTGGCCCACAACTTTCGGTTTTTTATTTCACTGTAACAGTATTTCCCTGAATGTTGAACTCCACTGCCGCTGTTTCCTCCATTAAATGAAGTACATCTGAAATATCTGCAAAACGAGTAATAATCCCTGTAAATGTATGTTTTTTAATACGTTCATTAGCATAGAACACCTTCACATCATACCAGCGACTCAAACGTTCCATGATTTCCTCTATCGGCTCATCTTCAAAAACGAACTTACCATCCTTCCAAGCAACCGCTCCGAATGGATCGACATTCTCCACCTCTACAGATTGAGTTGCCACCGTAAACAAAGCCATCTGATTAGGTGTGAGTTTCACTTCTTCTCCCGTGGCTCTCACCCGAATACCAACCTTACCATTTACCAACGTCGTTTTTACCACACCTTTCCGATAGGTGTCTACATTGAACTCCGTCCCATATACCTTAATTTCCATACCTTCATCCGTGGCCACAATAAAAGGGTATTCTGTATCTCGTGCAACTTCAAAATAAGCTTCTCCGGTCAGATATACTTTCCGCTCTTCTCCGGTAAAAGTTACCGGAAAACGAAGCCGCGTGAGCGAATTCAACCAAACTTTCGTTCCATCAGCCAATTTCAATTGATAAAATCCTCCTACCGGAATCTGCATCGTGTTATACACCACCTCCTCATTCACATCCTTACCTTGCACCTTTGCCCCCACGTAATTCAACCCCGCTAAAGAATCATTTTGGATGCCGGTTTCTTTCATCCCCTCTATAAATTCGCTTTTCTGCACCAAACACACCTTTTCACCCGTGGACAAGATTAGCTCAGCTTTCACCCCCGGAACAATTCTTTCAACTTGAGCCAATTGCCGATCAACTTTCATCCGGTTCCATTCATTGAGTGCAAACCCGACAAACGCCCCTACCAATAAAACAATGGATGCAGCCACCGGCCAATAGTGCATTATTCTCCGCCTACCAGCTTTCCCCATATATGATTTATGAATAGATCTCAAGAAACGTTCTTTCTCCTGTTGCTTACGAGCAGTAGATAATGTCGGCCCACTTGTCATATTCCATATTTTCTTCCATTGGCGAAAATATTCCCGTTGTTTCTCACTCTCTTCCATCCAGCTTTTCAACTCACGAATCTCCCCCTCTGACGCTTTCCCGTCAAGTACATTCCATATTAATTGATCAATCTCATTCGTCATAGTTTCTCTGTTTATACTCCTATGACAACTTGAAAAGAAGAAACCCCTACGCTATACTCAAAAATTTATAAAAAAAATCAAGCTTAACAACCATTCCAATTCTTTCCGCAAACGAGATAACGCTTTAGTCATTTGAACCTCAACTGTTTTCACGGATATTCCCAAGCGTTCAGCAATCTCTTTATTCGACAACTCTTCCATCTTACTCAACATGAAAACTTCCCGGCAACGTTCCGGTAACTTATCAATCGCCTCCCGAAGAGCATTATTTATATCCTCTCCCAACAACACTAACTCCGCTTCCGGCGTCTGTACGATCTCAGAAAAATAAAAATCCAACAACTCCCGATCTGCATAATTACTAACCACCTTTTGATGCTTGATCTCGTTCAAACAACTATTATAGACTGATTTATAAAGATAAGATTTTATAGACAAATGAATATTCAAACTTGCATGATCCTCGTACAACTTACAAAACGTCTCCTGCACCAAATCATGAGCCAACTCCGTCTCCCGAACAATACGCCCCGCATAATTCAATAACCCATCATAGTAACAATCAAAAATATACACAAAAGCTTTCTCCTCTCCTTTCTGCAAAGCACACAACAATATTTCATGGTTATCAAAAGAATGCATATTTATTTCCATAGATTTTACAAATCTAAGAAAAACAAAACACAGAAGAAAAATTTACCCACAAAAATTCTTTTGAGCATCATCAAAAATTTCTTCCTTCTCACAATCATCTTCTTTATGATCAAAAAAAGTGATTATTATTTCCCCCTAAAACTTTACATTTTATTATAAATGCCAATAGCGTTTGTAAAACAAAAAAGATAATCCTACATTCATTTTAACGTGGTCAAATTTGACCACGTTAAAACAAATTCTATATATCATATTTTACCTATCATTAAAAACAAAATTACAACAGAAAGAAACGGATCATTTCAATATTTTTTCCAATTCTTCATAAACCATATTCACTCCTATTTTTTTTGCAATAATTATACCCTCTTGATTTATCAAAAACAGAGTAGGGATTCCTCTCAAACCATATCGCAGAACTTCTCCGTGTCTTCCTTTCAAATCGGACATCTGAGGCCACGATATATTCATCATATCAATAGTTTTTTTCCAATTTGCCTGATTAACATCCAATGAAACACCCACAATTTCTAAACCTTTATCCATGTAAAGATCATACAGTCGAGCAAGATCAGGTATCTCTCTACAACAAGGTCCACACCAACTAGCCCAAAATTCAAGTAAAGTAACTTTATTATTATAAACATAGTTTGAAAGTTTCGCCTTTTTCCCCTCTGGAGTTAACATTTCAAGATCTATAAAATACTTTCCAACAGATGTTTTACTCTCTTTATACAAATATTCTTTTACACGCAAAACACATTCATTTTCTTGATATCTTACAGGAAGAATCCCAAGAATGGTATCCAATACTTCCAAGTTCATTCCTTTATAATTACTCATCAACAAAAAAAGTCCTATAGAATTATCTATATTTACTTTAAGCGTTTGTAACATATGCGCATGAGAACTATGCAATTTCGAATGAATCAATTTCCACTGAATTTCACGAACATCTTCTGCCAACATGGTATCTCTCAAAATTGCATACACCCTTGACCGTTCTGCACACATACTATCCGCTTGTATGTTATATTTATTCCAAATATCATTCAAAACAGTTCCACTTATTTCCTTTTTCAAAAACATTAATTTTAATATTCCCTTGCTCTAAAAAGAATGTTAGTCGAACTGACTGTTTATTCTGTCTCAACACAATAGCATGAGCTGAGACAGAATCTACTTTTCCTACAAATTTAAAATGTCCTCCCTTACTGATGGCGGTATCCACCGAAATAGCTTCTAGACAGAGTAACCTGTACATCAATACAGTGTCTCCATCTTTCAATCCATCAGCAAAACCTATAATTTGATATATATATTATCAGGTTGACATGAAATCAAAGCCCAAAGTATCCCAGCAAGAATAAATTGCAATTTTCTCATAAACAAAACCGGTATCATTTGTTGATATTATATTACTTCAAAAAATTTTTTATCGCCATCAAAAAGCAAGAAATTAGCTTTGCTTACTAATTTCTTGCCTCTTATAAAATTGTTCTGTAATTACTCTGTAATTATCTGACTCAATTTACTTACAATTTCTCCTTTATCAAATCGACCAACAATTCTCCCGTTTGGATCAATCAATATTAAAGCAGGAATTGCCTTTATTGCATATTGCTTAGCAATTTCCCCTTTCAAATCACAAACTTGTGTCCAAGTACATCCCTCTTCATTCAAAGCTTTTTCCCATGCTTTTTGATCTTTATCCAAAGAAACACCAATCACTGATAAGGCTTTTCCTTTATATTGTTCATGAATTTTGGCAATTGTAGGAAAACTTGCTCGACAAGGAGCACACCAAGATGCCCAAAAATCTAACAACACATATTTTCCTCGTTTTTGGGACAAAATAAACTTCTCTCCATCAATTGTATTCAATGCAAAATCCGGCGCTACTGCACCCTCTTCTGTTTTAGCCAATCTTGCCGCATAATCTTTTATTTGAACAATTTCTCGCTCTTGTTGCATCTTAGGCCCTAAATAGGATATCATCTTTCTTATTTGTTGAGAAGAGATCTTAGAAGCTCTATAAGATATTATTCGTAATGCTATCGGCGAATCTGGATAAGTTCTGATAAAATCAATTTCTCGCTCTTCCATTTCTTTTTGCAATCTATCCCGACGCATCATCAACCCCTCTCTATCAACCTCCTCTTCCGCAAGACTTATTTCTACACTAACACGATAAAGGGAATCATTATAAACCGATATAGTTTGATTATAAATATTATATTGATCATTTATTGGCGTTCCAGAAGCGATAGCTTTATGAGAAGATATACCCTTCACATTAATTTTTCCATCTTCCAAATAAAAATCACATAAAGCACTAAAACGCCCCTTAACACTAATTAAAGCCCAGATAGGTTTCTCTACCGAAAGTCCTCCAAATTCGAAATACCCATCTTTAACACATACACTATCTATATCTCTTGACGGAGGCCCAACCAAACGTAAATACACTTGAGTTCCATCCGCAAGCTCTGGAACATTTCCTATAATCTTATACCCATCAACACAAGACATCAACGCTTGACATACTGATAAAAAAATGAAACCTCTCAAAAATAATCTCTTGTTCATATTACATAAATTTACGCCATAAACTAACAATTTTTCCTTCTACATGATCATATCTATTCATGATCTCTCCCCCAGAAGAAAGAGTCGGATTAACAATTAACAAAGCAGATTCGTTATTTCCTGTTTGTATTGCAACCCCAAATTCATTCAACCCCGCAGCATTATCATAAGCGTAATGCATTGCAAGGATCTCTCCTTCATAACAACAAATCTCATTTACAGCCTTCGCTCCAGCTGAAAGATTTTCCAAGTTAATCGCTTGCAACATATTTCCGTTACTGACAAACAAATAAGGGGACGTAGGATGCAAGGCAAAGCGACTCCCTTCAACCACCACTCCGTCCGGCAATTTCACACAAGCAAGTAACTTTGCTCTACCATCCCATGCTATCTCCATTCTACGTAAAACATATACCCCTTTATCAAACACAATGCTATATATATCATCATCATACAAAATTGCCCCCATCCATATCATTTCACCTTGGACATCATGCAAATCTACCCCGAATACGGATTCTTCTTCATCCCACACCACGGAAGAAACTCTTGAAGAGAGCGTTGTTGCCGAATAATACACGAAACGATGACTTAACTCATCCAACGCAAAATAGTAAGACGTATAAGCTCCTTTTACAAGAAATGGTGCAACTTTATACCCTCGCTCATCTCCCTCAAAAGGATATTGATAATAAGCATCGTCCGGTGACCCCATACTTCCTAGCACCTTACCATAAACTAAACCATCAGAAACAATACTCAACGCATTCTCGTTTTTATAATACTCTGAGGTAATATTATCTATATGAAGAGATTCCTTTTGAAATTCATCTTCATAATATTTACAACGCACAAGTGAAGTCCCGTCTAATTCCGGTGATTTTCCACTTTCACAAATCACGGATATGCGATCCATATAAGCACCCGTAATTCCATCCTGATACCTAAGCTGTTTTACCATTAAAGGTGTACCCGACAATTTTTCATTATTCACCTCCTGATAAACATCTTGATATAACATTTGTTCATCCTCATATGATTGAAAAGCTAGCGCCGCCTTTCCATCCCGTTGTGCCGTAAGCATCAACCATCCGGAATAAAAAGGAGATACAACACTCACTTGCATAACTTTAGAATAACGCACATCTGTTGTTACATCTCTTACCTCAAAAGTCAATGGATTAGAAGAAACTGCAACAGGAATCCGAGTAAAAGTATAATTAAAATCTCTTGTCTTACAAAGCGTGTCCGGACCTATACGCCAACAATAAGTAAGATTACTCTCATCAATATTCGTTATCACTTTGGGAATTATTGACTGTGATTTCTGAAGAACAAAACGATAAGAATCATTAAGTCCACTGATTGCCACTTCTTCTAAAGGAACATAATTATAATTTCCTTTATCCTCTATACAAGCACCGAAACAACACAATAACCACACGCTAAATAAATATATCTTTCTCATAATATCAATTCTTAAATTTCGTTACTAAAATCCACCAAGACTCTCTGCCACGGGAGCTTTCAAATCTTCGTCGTAAGGATTGTTTTTCTCATTATACAACCATTGCCGGAACTCCAGAACCGTTGTTTTCACCTCTGATTCCCTATAATTCTTATATATGAAATTTCCAGTACCTCGATCAGTCCATTGTATATATTTATCTGTTTCAAATGGATTCGCTCCATCACTTACATTCATAAATTCTAACCACAACCGAAACTTCATCGAAGAATAATTTCCTAAATAATGATCATATGGATCCCACACCCAATAATCCGGTTTCACTAATTGATCTGTTATCACTATTTTTACTCTATCTATAGCTCCCGACTTAAAACTCTCGTTTTCAACTAACTGTAAGACTAATTCATAAAAATTATTTTGCATATCCCCTGTCCGTAACAATTTAATTTTTGCCACACCAACATTCTTTCCAGCCTCAATAAACGACGCATCTCCATCTAATAATTGATAATGAGTATTTAACACAGCAGTACTTTCCTCCTCCACAACTTGCCAAGAAAATGGCACGACCTTATTATTATAGCGCCCCGCATAAACAACAGGAACTTCATATATCACTTCTCTAACAGATTCTTCTGAAAAAGTAAAAGTATAAGACAACTTAGGATATCCCTCTTCTACCTCATTTACATCAAAAGAAATATAATTACGCTCATCAAATTTCTCAATTTTATCTGTTGAACATCTCGTCAACAAAACGATAGACAAAATCAAAAGGAAATAATATATCACTTTCATATCAATTCAATATTTATAAATTTAACTCTCCATTCGAAGGAATATTACCATATTCAAGTTCCGATTCCGGCAATGGGAATGTATAATACTCGACTTTCATCGGGGTCGTAGCAGCAGATGACCATGGACTAAAACCAGGAGTTGTTGAAGACTTTAAACGTTTCCAAAAGAAAAACATCTGTCCTTCAGCATAAGTCTCCTTACGCATCTCTTTTTTTATATAGTCAAGCAATTGATTCGCACTAGCATCTCCGACAATCCCTTTATCTTCAGACAAATAACCTCTATGTGATTTCAATTCTCGTAATAATCGGACAGCTTCACCCGGATTATCCTCGACATTGCATTCAGCCGCAATCAAATACATCTCCCCCAAACGAATCAAAGGTACCGTTTCTTTCTTCATCACCCTCGAACTACTAACACGTTGATTATATTTACTAGAAATAACCTTATTATTAGCTCTATCATTAGAAAGCAAATACAAATAACGGAAATCATTAGCATCCTCAAAAACCCCTAATCCATAAACACCCCATCCATCGGATAATGAATATTTTTCGGATGTAAAATAAGTTTCATAATAATTAGCCAACTTAGGAACATTCAACCCACAAATCAACTCCGGCATGAAAATCTGATCCCCAGAAGTTACATCAGTCTCACTTACCCACGTGAAAGGTGCTTCTTCTATTACCTTCATTGCATAATGGTTTGCATTTTCCGTATCCCCCATATACAAATACACTCTAGCCTTCAAAGCATTCACTGCCCAATAATTAAAACGATATTGCCGATTTGCCATAAAATCATTTTTCCCGGAATAAGTACAAATAATTTCTTTCAAAATCGGATCATCACTTGCCTCTAACATTTTCTCGGCTTCATTCAAATCTTTCAATACCTTTTCCATAATTTCCTTTGTCGGTAAGTGCGGATATCGAACCCGTTCATAAGTTTCCACATACGGTATCGCAATACGATCTTCGTTATCTTGATACGCCGGAGCAAACATTCGTAACAAATCAAAATGCATAAAAGCCCGCATAGCCAACGCCTCAGCTTCTAACACATCTCCCTCATGATTAATAAAAAGATCTTTACGAGACTTAATATCTTTCAAGATGCTATTCACATTTGCTATGTTATTATACATGGTATTCCATATAGCATCTATCGTGGGGCGCACTGTCTTGTCCTCATAATTATAGCTACTTGTAGGATGCCATACATAATTTCGAGCTAACCCTTCCAATAAACCATAAGTCAATTGATGACCGTATAAATCCGGATGAACTAGATTTATATAGGTACCATAAAGCATTTGCTTAAATCCATCTTCCGTCTCGATCAAATCTTCTCGATCTTTCTCTGTTGTCGGTTGAACATCTAACCAATTCCCACACCCTCCAACAACGAAGACTATACTCAACATGAAAAAATAATATATCATTTTCATAATTCTATTCTTTAAAAATTTGCACGCAAACCAACAGTAAATGAACGAGCAAAAGGATACGAAGTACCCCGTTCACGTTTTACCGTAGACCAATAAAACAAATCAGACATATTAAATGAAAATCTCAAACTCTCCATACGCAAACAAGAAATCAAACTCTTCGGCATTTCATATTGTAATGAAAAAGAAGAAAATTGCAAATAATTCAAATCTTGAACAAATCGAGAACTTGCATAAGTGAAGTATTGTACCAATCGGCTCGTTACATTCGCTTTATACTTTACAATATCCCCTGGCTTTTGCCAAGTTTCCGTCAAGACTCGCTTGTCTACATTCTGATATTTGTTCGAATTTTCGACCTTATCTACCACTGTCTGATTATAAGCCTCCCCCCCATACTGATAGGCAAAAGTTGCATTCATATACAAACCTTTCCAACCTGCATTTACTCCAAAAGTACCTCTAATTTTGGGTTCTGTATCTCCCACAACAACTTTGTCAAGGGCATTCCAGGTCCACGTAGGCTTTCCTTCTTTCGTCAAGAAAAGCTCTTCCCCAGTCATCGGATCTATTCCTAAAGAACGAACTGCATAAATTGCTGTGGTTGATTGTCCTTCTTCATATTTTGTTAAAAATTTATGAGAAGCTTGCTTATATTCACTTTCCGTTTTTCCCTCCGAATTATCAATAGATTTATTATAGGACTCTAATGCGGAAGAAATGGACAAAATCTTATTTTTATTGTGACTTGCATTCAGAAAAACAGAAACATTTAACGTTTTCTTCTTCATTGCAAAAGCTCGCAATGATAACTCATAACCCGTGTTTCTCATACGACCAAGATTTTCCGTAAAGCTATCAAATCCGACAGACGGGGGAGTTGTTACTGGCAAAACCATATCATGAGTTTCTTTTTTATAAAAACTCAAAGAAAAATCAAACCGATCAAACAAACCTAATGTCACACCAAAATCATAAGACTTCGTTGTCTGCCAACGTAAATTCTCATTACCTAACCCTTGTAATACAACGCCAATATTTCCATCATATCTATCATTTTTCGTGGTAGCATAAATATCCTTAGCTTGATAAGGAGAAAAACTAATTGATCCAAGTTCTCCGTAAGTAGCACGTAACTTTAACATATTCACAAAATTCAGTTTTCTGATAAACGTTTCATTATGCACGTTCCACCCCAAACCGACACTATAAAAAGGTGCCACGTTTTCCTCTGAACCAAACTGTGAAGAACCATCTAACCGATAAGAAAAGTCAAACAAATAACGACTGTCAAAAGCATAATTAGCGGAAGCGAAAAAACTAGCCAATCGAGTATGTCCCTCCGAGTTATTAGGCACACCACCTTCCTCGTATCCTTCTGCATACGCTGGTTCCGATGCATCATTTCCACCAAATCCCTGAGCAGTAAATCCATACACAACACTTCGAGAATCAGACATGGAAACACCAGCTGAAGCCGTGGCAAAATGCTTTCCTATATTTCGAGACCAAGTTACCAGTAAATTTCCTTCCAATGCTTCCTGTTTCACTTGGGAATAAGTATAACGCCCCCGCAATATTTCATCTTCTGTCGTTACATCTGACATACCTTCCCCATAATCTTTATAAGTAACAGAATTGGGAGATAAAAAAGAAGTTGTTTCATTTTGATTTTTCGTATAACTTATTCTACCATTTAAACGAAACGAAGAATGTAT
>OLGI01002020.1_pt1 | contig 15868 bp, 7 predicted proteins | sample 1605221 | NCBI WGS metagenome assembly OLGI01 (sample SAMEA3888915, study PRJEB22519) | human gut metagenome | biome: human gut; feature: human-associated habitat; material: faeces | place: Denmark | collected 2010 | reverse complement strand
AAAAAGAACTTTATACTTTATCTCTTCCTCAAAATTGCCAGGTGCTGCAAATCGACTGTTACCAGTCAAACGCTTATGTACTATTGTCGGACAGCTATATTTATCACATCGACTGGAGAGCGCAAAGCCTTTGCAAAGAAGTGCAGATTGTCCTGCCTCTCGGATGGAAACAACGAATGTACATAGACACCTTTTCCAGGCTTTGGCTTTATGTCCCCCATACCAAAGGAGTATGTTGTTATGACCCTAATGCCAAAGAATGGTTTTCTTTTCCCGGAGAAAAAGAAATTACCAACGAACTTATCACAGCCGTTATAGACGATGGAAAAGGGAATATATGGATTGGTACGGACAACAAGGGCATTTACATTAGTTATCATCAGGACGGAAAAGGATATGAGAGACTTAGCAAAGAAGTGGACAATCCATTTTCATTGCCCAACAATCATATCTGTTGTTTTTATAAAGACCATTCGGACATAATGTGGGTAGGTACAAGCAAATTGGGAGCCACCTTCACAAGTCTGCACAATGTCACATTTGAAACCTGCCGGTTGCCCCAGCAAGAAGATGTAAGTTGCCTTGTGGAAGACAAAGACGGAAATCTATGGCTGGGATTTGACGGGGAAGGACTGGCTTACTATGACAGGAAAAAAAACAACTATACTTTCATTTCGAAAAAACAGGATGCTATCCCTTCCGATATAATTGTATGTTCATATAAGGATTCAAAAGGACGGCTTTGGTTCGGCAGCTACGGCAACGGGGCGTTCTATGAGCAAAATGGAAAATTCAGCAAAGTGGCAACTACATATGAACAAAAATATTCTATCGATTATGTCCGCTGCATCACAGAAGACAAATATGGGAACATTTGGTTGGGAACCATCATGAACGGAATCTACTGTCTGGATAATACCGGAAATATAACGCCTTATACTATGGAAAAAACCGGAATGCTCACCAACAGTATCACCACATTCTCGTGTGCGGACGGAATCAATCTCTATATAGGAACCAGTAGCGGACTGTATTGCATGAACACTGAAACCAAAGAAATATCGCTCCTGGAAAACAACAATTCAGCTTCAAATTTATTTGAAGAAGTACACATCAACTGTATTTATCAGGATACAAGGGGGCTTTTATGGATTGGCACCCGGAAAGGTATGGATGTATATAACAAAAATACAAAAGAACGAATTCATTTGTCTACCAAAAACGGATTGTCTCATGATTATATACGGGCAATCACTGAAGATAAAGAAAAAAACATATGGGTTACTACCGACCATGGCGTGACAAACATCATAGCGACCAACTCACCGGAACCTTCGTCCAAATTTCTCTGTTATCCTTATTTTGAGGAAGACGGAATAGGAAATATGGCTTTTAACAATCATTCCATTACTTGTACTCAACAAGGTGAAATCCTGATGGGGGGCTCTGGGGGCTATCTGCGTATCAATCCACGTTTCATAAACTACCGTCATGAAAGCCATCCGGTTATATATACCAGTCTTTACCTCGCCAACCAGCGCATGGAAGTAGGCAGCAAAAACAGTAGCGGACGTATATTACTAAACAAAAATATCCAATTGCTGAATGAATTAACGATGGACTATTCCGACAGTAACTTTGCATTAGAGGTTTCTTCCATGGACTACAACTCCTTGCATAAATTACAATATGCTTATCGTCTGAACAAGGACGAAGAGTGGGTTAAACTGGAAGGAAACCGGATTTACTTTAATAAGCTTTCTCCCGGAACCTATCAATTGGAAGTAAAAGTATACGAGAATAATAACAGTTATAAGAACAGTAAAGCCAGTTGCCTTACGATACATGTCTTACCTCCTTTTTGGTTGTCCGTTCCGGCATATATAGGCTATACCCTACTTCTAGCAGGTGTTATCATTTTCTTCTTCCTGAAAATGAAACGTAAGCACATCCGCAACCTTAGCCAGCAAAAGCGTGAGATGGAGATAATCCAGCAACATGAGATGGATGAAGCCAAAATGCGCTTTTTCACGAATGTCAGTCATGATTTACGCACTCCTTTATCGTTGATAATCATTCCTTTAGAAAAATTGTTGTCTTCTAATCTGGAGAAAGGAGTAAAAGAAGAGCTGGAACTGATACACCGAAATTCGGAAACTCTTTTAAATGAAGTAAACCAATTGCTCGATTTCCGGAAATTAGACCAACAGAAAACGCAGTTAATGCTTTCCCACGGTAATCTTTCGGACTTCGTAAAAGAAGTATGCGGTTCCTTTATCCCACAAGCCGTCAAAAAAGGCATAAACATCCGTCTACACATAAACGAAACGAAAATGGATATGGATTTTGACCGTAACAAGATACAGCGTATCCTGCTTAACCTTTTATCCAATGCTGTAAAATACAATTACGAGAATGGAGAAGTCATCGTTGCACTGGACAAGATAACAGCCAATGGAACAGAGAACGCACAAATACAGGTTGCCGATACCGGTATCGGCATTAAAGATGAAAATAAAGATAAAATATTCGACCGTTTTTTTCAAGAACAACATTCTACCACTACCTATATAGGAAACGGTATCGGTCTACATATTGTGAAAGAGTATGTCACTATGCATCACGGGACAATCACGGTGGAAAACCATATTCCTCAAGGGACGATATTTACCATCACTCTTCCTGTCACCCACAATTATGCAGTCAATGATGAAAAACAAGACGAGGCTGAAATCCGGGAAAAAGCAGTTGATGAGGTGTCCGACACAACAGATACTCATAAAACTTCCCTATTAATAGTTGAAGACAATGACGATTTTCGTAACTTTCTTATCAACTGCCTTAAAGGCACTTATCAAGTATTTGACGCACCCAATGGAAAAGAGGCATTGGAAATACTTGCCCATCAATCCATACAGATTGTCATCAGCGATGTTATGATGCCCGAAATGGATGGAATGGAACTATGTCGTAAAATAAAGACAGACATCCGTTATTCTCATATCCCTGTAATTCTACTAACGGCACGCACAGCCGACGAACATGAATTAAGCGGATTAAAAGAAGGAGCGGACGATTACATTACTAAGCCATTCAATTTGGAAATACTTCTTCTGCGTATTCAAAAGATACTAAAATGGACGAAAAACAACCACGAGAAGTTCAAAACCATTGACATATCTCCGAGTGAAATAACCGTAAGTTCCCTGGACGAACAACTCATAGAAAAAGCGATCCGTGCAGTTGAAGAAAATATGGATAATTCCGAATTTTCTGTTGAAGAACTAAGTTCTTATGTAGGGATGAGCCGCGGACATCTTTATAAGAAACTAATAATGATTACCGGCAAATCTCCTCTTGAGTTTATACGAATACTACGTGTCAAACGCGGAAAACAACTGTTGGAGCAAAGTCAGCTGAATGTTTCCCAAATAGCTTATCAAATAGGACTTTCTCCCAAGCAGTTTGCAAAATATTTCAAGGAAGAGTTCGGATATGTGCCTTCCGAATACATAAAAAATAACAATACAAACTAAATACAAGTTTTACTCTTCCACTTTTTCTCTGCCTGATAGACTCCAAAAATAATGCAACCTGCTCCCAATAATGTAATCCATGTGATTTGTTCGTGAAGAATGATTACGGATGCCACCATTGTTACCAACGGATTGAGATAGATATAATTGGAGGCTCTAACGGTTCCCAACTGTTTCAATACCACATTCCAGAGGACATAACAAACCAAGGATGCCAGGACGGCCAAAAATAAGAGATTGGATAATACAACCGGTTTTAAAAGTACATCGAAATCAGGTTGTAACGGATGAAGAAGAAAGGCGGGAAGTATAGTCAATACTCCATAAAAGAATATTTTGCGGGTGATAAATACAGTGGGGTACCGCCCTGTCATTTTCTTTATCACCAAACTATAAAATGCCCACGACAGGGCGGCAAGTAAAGTGAGCAGATCCCCTACCGGAGATAATTTAAGTACAAAACTACCGTTAAAGACCACCAGTCCCACCCCGATTAAAGCTAATATGGAACCATAAATCAAACCTTTGGTGGCTTTTTCACTCTTATAAAAGAGAAGGGAAAGAATGGTAGTAAGCAGGGGAGCTGTGCAAATGATGAAAGCGACATTGGATGCTTGTGTGATCCCCAAAGCTGTATTCTCTGTAAAGAAATAGAGTGAACCACCGAAGAAACCTCCTGCCATCAACCAAAGTTCGTCTTTCCAATTACCCGCAAACAGACGTTTGGGAGAAATCACCCAAATACCCAGATAAGCAATGAGAAAACGATAAAAGAATATCTCCTGTGGGGTCAGTCCGTGATTAATTAATACTTTGGTTGATATGAAAGTCAATCCCCAGATAGCAACTACAAGTATCGCAATCAGATGGTAATATCCATGCTTCAATTCCATAATGGTGGTGATGTTTGTTTAATAGAGTGCAAAGATAGCGAGAAGTTATGGAATGTTTGTTTGGAGAAGTAACAAAAAGCCCGTACCTTTGTTTATGTTCAAAGAAAGCTCCTAAAATAAGGTATAAGTTATGGAAAAATATATAGCACCGGACAGAAAACGTATCCCATACGGCATGATGAACTTTGCAGTAATCCGCCGCGACGACTGTTATTATGTGGACAAAACCCGGTTTATACCCATGATAGAAGAAGCGGACAAGTTTTTCTTCTTTATTCGTCCGCGCCGTTTCGGCAAAAGCCTCACTGTAAATATGTTGCAGCACTATTATGATATACTTGCCAAGGATAAGTTCGAAGCGCTGTTTGGCGACCTTTACATCGGAAAGCACCCTACGCGCGACCGGAACAGCTATCTGGTACTATACCTCAACTTCTCCGGAATAGTAGGCGAACTACACAACTACCGCAAGGGACTGGACGCGCATTGCCAAACAATGTTCGACTACTTCTGTGACATTTACGCTGACTATCTCCCCAAAGGCATCAAGGAAGAACTCGACAAAAAAGAAGGAGCTGTCGAACAATTTGAATACCTGTTCACAGAATGTAATAAGACCAACCAACGTATTTACCTCTTTATCGACGAATACGACCATTTCACCAATGCCATCCTCTCGGATATAGAAAGCCTGCATCGCTATACGGACGAAACACATGGCGAAGGTTATCTGCGCGCTTTTTTCAATAAAATCAAAGCCGGAACCTATTCCAGCATCGAGCGTTGTTTCATCACCGGCGTAAGCCCCGTGACAATGGACGACCTCACAAGTGGTTTCAATATCGGAACCAACTACTCGCTCACACCGGAATTCAACGAGATGATAGGTTTCACGGAAGAAGAAGTGCGCCAAATGCTCACTTACTATTCCACCACCAGTCCATTCAACCACAGTGTGGACGAACTGATAGAAATAATGAAACCTTGGTATGACAACTACTGCTTTGCGGAAGAATGTTATGGTGAAACCACTATGTACAACTCTAATATGGTACTCTACTTCGTCAAGAATTATATTCAACGAGGCAAAGCCCCCCGGGATATGGTAGAAGACAATATCCGTATCGACTACGAAAAATTACGTATGCTCATCCGGAAGGACAAAGAGTTTGCCCATGATGCCTCCATCATACAGACATTGGTGAGCGAAGGCTACGTCACCGGAGAACTGAAAAAAGGTTTTCCTGCCATCAATATCACCAATCCCGACAACTTTGTGAGCCTGCTCTACTATTTCGGTATGCTCACCATTAGCGGCACGTATAAAGGAAAGACCAAACTCACCATCCCTAATCAGGTAGTCCGCGAACAAATCTACACTTATCTGCTAAGTACCTATAACGAAGCCGAACTCAATTTCAGTAGTTACGAAAAGAACGAACTTGCCAGCGCTCTTGCCTACGATGGCGATTGGAAAGCCTATTTCGGTTATATTGCTGACTGCCTGAAACACTACACTTCCCAGCGTGACAAGCAGAAAGGTGAATTTTTTGTCCACGGCTTTACGCTTGCCATGACGGCACAAAACCGTTTCTACCGTCCCATTTCCGAACAGGACACACAGGCAGGTTATGTCGATATTTTCCTCTGTCCGCTACTGGATATCTATTCCGACATGAAGCACAGCTACATTGTGGAACTGAAGTATGCCAAGTATAAAGATCCCGAAAACCGCGTGGAAGAACTGCGACAGGAAGCTATTGACCAAGCCAATCGCTATGCTGACACTGATACGGTGAAGAGAGCAGTCGGCACTACACAGCTTCATAAGATTGTGGTGGTGTACAAAGGAATGGATATGCCGATATGCGAAGAGGTTTAATACAAAAAAGGCACTCGCATTACAAGCGCATTATGCAAAAAACAGATAGGCTAACAATATGAAAAGATCAATAAAACGTTTGCCCAAACGCACGCAAGAAGAGTTGGCGGTGTTGCAAGAGCTGATATTGTCGAATCTTACGAATGTGCGTATGATTATCTTGTATGGAAGTTATGCACGGGGAAAATATGTTATCTGGGATGAAACATACGACGAACGTGGAGTAACTACTTACTACCAAAGTGATTTGGATATTCTGGTGATATGTGATACGAGAGACGCAAATAAAGCAGAGAGGCATGCGCGCGAGGTGATCGTTCCTAAATATGATACAAGAATGGAAGGAAAGCGGCATCCGGCACCGCCTAATATTATTGTAGAAACTCCAGTGACCATTAATAGAGCTATAAGAAGGAAGCATTATTTCTTTTATGAAATTATAAAAGACGGAATTCTGTTGTATGACAATGGTACGTTTCATATTGGCAAACCTGAAAAGTTGCCGTATCGGGAGATTAAGCAATATGCAGAGGAAGAATATGAAGAATGTTTTCCTTTAGCAGAAGGATTCTTAAGACATGGCGAACTAGCCTATGAAGATGGAGACTATAAATTAGGTTCTTTCTTATTACATCAAGCCTGCGAGCGCTTCTACAAATCATTTACGCTTGTGTATAACGGAATTCGCCCTAAATCTCATGAATTAAAAGTACTGGGAGCGATGGTCAGAAGCTGTTCACGAGGATTTGCTAATGTGTTTCCTACCAATACTTTCGAAGATAATAAAGCATTTGATAAATTATGCAGGGCATATATCGAAGCGCGATACAACCGGCTGTTCACCGTTAACAAAGAGGAATACGAGTATATGCTGGCACGAACAGAGGTACTGCGCGAAGTGACTATCCGAGAATGTGCTGCACGCATAACATATTACGACGAGATGATAGAAAAAGAAGAGAAAGACAAGATATAACCATATATTGTAAAAATGAAGAATTACCCTCATCACAAATAGCTGTAATGAGGGTAATCACGTTAAAAGAGAGTTTCGATACATCTCCTTACTATCAAATTCTTACATGAAGAACTATTTGGTCACCTTGTAAGTTCCACTTCCATACTCCTTTGACTTCATCTCTCTGGGAAGGGTTACGGTAGCGGTAACACCCTTAGGAATGGTGAATTCCCAAATCCAGGTATCTCCTTCGTATTTCCAGGCACTCTTGATGAGTCCGGCGGCGGAACGGTATTCGGCAGTCACGTGTCCTAACCGCTTGTCTGGAATGGGCTTCATAATGATATGTTTGAAGCCGGGGGTGGCAGGATCGGCTGCGATGCCGGCAACGGTTTCCCAAATCCATTCACATACGCATCCATAGGCATAATGATTGAAGCTGTTCATGCCGCGCGGTCCCATTCCTTTGTCTATCATATAGCTGTTCCACCGTTCCCAAATGGTGGTGGCTCCATTGTCCACAGAATACAGCCAGCTTGGGTTCTTACGTTGAAAGAGGAGTTCATAGGCAATGTCTTCCATGCCATTCTCCGTGAGGGTGGCCATGAGAATGGATGTGCCCAAGAATCCGGTCTGCAAGCAAAGATCGTGCTGTGCGAAGTTTTCACGCAGGCGGTCTATCATCTTCGCTTTGGCTTCGCCTTCCACAAGCTGGTTCTTTAGGGCAAATAAGGCAGGAGTTTGCATGGTGTTGAGGATGGCGGTTTTGAAGGTGCCGTCCTCGTTGAGGAAGTTCTTTTTGATGTATGCCTTTGCCGAATCGGCCATTTGCTGGTACTTGGCGGCATCGCGACCAGTGGCGGCAGCCATATCCCGCATCATGAAAGCATCTATCACCCAGTAAGAAGCGCTCAAATAGTTCCAATAGCTGACGGCATCAGGAAGCGGGCCTTGGGGAGAGAAAGCGAGTCCGCTACAACTTTCCAGTGGTTCGTAGCTCAACCAGTCGGCCCATTGGTAGTTGCCGTTCTCACCGCAGAGAGTCTCGTGATTATACTTGGTGTCGTTGATGTGGTTCATAAACAGGTCCATGGCGTTCCAGCTCTCTTCAATAATTTGCGTGTCACCGAATTGCTTCCATACCGTCCAGGGCACAATGATTCCGGCATCGGCCCAACCCAAACGCATTTTCTCATCACCATATTGTGCCAAGGGAGCCACTCCGGGGAATCCACCCAAACTGTTTTGAGTGTCGCGCATGTCACGCATCCACTTATGGAAAAACTTCATGGTGTTAGCAAAGAACGTACCGGTTTCTGCAAACACTTGTGTGTCTGCTGTCCAGCCCAGACGCTCGTCACGCTGCGGACAGTCGGTGGGTATAGACAGGTAGTTGGATAGCTGTCCCCAATAAGTGTTGGAGATGAGCTTGTTCACAAGGTCGTTGCCTGTGGTGATAGTGCCGGTCTCCAGTTCCTTTGCGATGGAAGTAACGGGGATGGACTTCAACGACTTGATGGCAACATTCCCGGTGGCAGTTATGGAGACATAGCGGTAACCGAAGAAGGTGCAGTGAGGATAATAGGCCACATAGTTATCTCCGCCAGCAAAGGTGTAATCCAGACGGATACCGGTGTGGGGGATGCGCAGGTTTTCGCGATGGCAGCTTCCTTCCGGACCGTCCATCCCACGAATCTTGGCGCCGTTGCCGTCATTGAGCAGCTCTGCAGGAAGGCAGGTCAGCACCGTTCCCTCGGCAGCTTTGAATACGAAAGAGGGTATGCCGGCGCAATTTTGCCCGAAATCCACCACTAACGTCTCTCCCGGACTTACGGTTATCTCCTTGCCCGATGCGAACTCACGGGCGATAATCACCTTACCGAACTCGTTCTCTTTCGCTCCTTCTATATTCTTCCAAATATATGCTCTGATAGGAGCAAGAGCAAGATCTGTACGCAGATAGACTTCCGCTCCGTCCGAAGGCAGAATGTCGCCAGAAAATTCGGTGTTCTCTTCGGGTATGGAGAGTTTATCCACACATTCGAAGCCCATCGGTTCGCGTGCATCGTACTCTTCTCCGTCAAAGATACCGGCATGTTTCACCGGACCGGCAATTCCGGCTTTCCAGTTTTCGAGGTCGGTACCGTAACGCTTCTTACTTCCGTCAGAAAAAGTTAGTTCCAGTACACCACGGAAGGCACATTTCTTGCCTATCATGCCGTCATATCCTCCGGGAGTTATGATTTTGTCACCCCACCATCCCGGCGTTACCTGTACGGAAAGCATGTTCTCGGCGTTTAGCTTGGTACGGATGATGTCTGTAATATCATAAGTGAAAGAACGTTTGGTCTTGGCATAGTGTGTGAAGCCCGGTTTCAGAAATTCCTCGCCTACGGGTTTCCCATTCACATACAACTCGTAAACTCCCAGTCCAGCGGTCATCCACTTGGCGGAGACAATTTTCTGTTCATTTTTCACGGTGGACACGAACCAACTCGCGCCATCGGCTGCGCGATCGTCGTTATGTCCTTTCACTACAGGAGCGTCTACTGCGGAAATCCATTTGGATTCGTTCCAGGCTGATGCTTCCAATGCGTCAGTACGTTTTCCGACTTCGGTTGCGTTTATCAGTCCGCTATTCGAGAAAAGCGCGAGAATCATTATCGGGATAAGATTCGCAAAACAATGAAGATTCATTTTCATACTTATATGTATTTTTAGTATTAAAAGATTAACTTGGAAATGCTGTTTTAGTTTTACAGGGCTTGCACAACAAAATTACAGAATTATATGATATGACAGACGATTTCTGCATTTTTTTTGACTCAATGATGGTTTCTATTCAATCCGGAACTGACTCATAAGTCCGAACTGATTGAACAGACAACAGGAGCTTTTTACGTTGAATGATCAATTACCGGGCAAAACAATGACATATTGTAAAATAATATAATCAATACACTCATTCAGTATATTGTAGAAATTATTTATTAAAAAAGAAAAGAAGATGCCGGTTATTCATTGCAATCATTCTTTCTTCTTTACACGAAAGCCTCGAAATCGAATAAACTCTATTCAAGTTTTTAATAAATAACAAAGAGGTTTATTATAAACGGTATCCAAGTTTATTATAAACTCTTTTTTGACACTTTCAATACCTAAAATAGAATTATTGCAACAAAAATGGGCAAGAACCTTCACAGTTTCTTGCCCATTCGTTATCCTCGTTATGCAATTCGCATATTAACCTATTGAACTTTATGTAATAAAATTTATATATTTCATTGTTATTTCTTTATTTTATTGACCTCAAATATACAAAATAAAAAGAAGAAAGTCAATAGGGAAAGCGTGGTTATCTGAAAATAAACACGTAAATTTGTGCCTCGAATTAGAAATAACAGTATAAATCACTATAAATAAAAACTTTATCACTATGGAGTACAATTTCAGAGAAATTGAAAAGAAGTGGCAGAAAAGGTGGGTAGAAGAGAAAACCTACCAAGTTACGGAAGATGATTCGAAGCAAAAATTTTATGTACTAAACATGTTTCCTTACCCATCAGGAGCTGGTCTACACGTAGGTCATCCGCTGGGATACATTGCTTCGGATATTTACGCCCGTTACAAACGACTGCAGGGCTTCAATGTACTCAACCCGATGGGATATGACGCTTACGGTCTGCCGGCAGAACAGTATGCCATCCAAACCGGACAGCATCCCGCCATCACTACCGTCAACAATATCAACCGCTACCGCGAGCAGTTGGACAAAATAGGTTTCTCTTTCGACTGGAACCGTGAAATCCGTACTTGCGACCCGGAATATTATCATTGGACCCAATGGGCCTTCCAAAAAATGTTCAACAGCTATTATTGTAACGACGAACAGGAAGCCCGTCCTATCGAAGAACTGGAAAAAGCCTTCGCCATCTACGGAAACGAAGGACTCAATGCCGCTTGCAGCGAAGATATCAGCTTTACTGCCGAAGAGTGGAACGCCAAAAGCGAAAAAGAAAAGCAGGAAATCCTGATGAACTATCGTATCGCTTATCTGGGTGAAACAATGGTAAACTGGTGTGCCGAATTAGGAACTGTACTGGCTAACGACGAGGTAGTAGACGGAGTCAGCGAACGTGGCGGTTTTCCTGTTATCCAGAAGAAAATGCGCCAATGGTGTCTGCGTGTATCCGCTTACGCACAACGCTTGCTTGATGGATTGGACACGATCGAATGGACAGATTCTCTGAAAGAAACCCAAAGAAACTGGATCGGACGTTCGGAAGGTGCTGAAGTGCAATTCAAAGTAAAAGACAGTGACCTCGAATTCACTATTTTCACCACTCGTGCAGATACCATGTTCGGTGTTACCTTTATGGTATTGGCTCCGGAAAGTGAATTGGTGGCACAGTTAACGACTCCTGAACAAAAAGCAGAAGTAGACGCCTACCTCGATCGTACCAAAAAACGTACGGAACGCGAACGTATTGCCGACCGTAGTGTTACCGGTGTGTTCAGTGGTTCGTATGCTATCAATCCGTTCACAGGTGAAGCAGTGCCTGTATGGATCAGCGATTACGTACTGGCCGGATACGGAACAGGAGCTATTATGGCTGTACCTGCTCATGATAGCCGCGACTATGCATTTGCCAAACATTTCGGATTGGAAATCCGTCCGTTGGTAGAAGGTTGTGATGTTAGCGAAGAAAGTTTCGATGCAAAAGAAGGCATTGTTTGCAACTCTCCGCGTCTTGATGTCACTCCTTACTGTGATCTTTCATTGAACGGACTGACCATCAAAGAAGCGATAGAAACAACCAAGAAATATGTAAAAGAGCACAATCTGGGCCGTGTGAAAGTGAACTACCGTCTGCGTGACGCTATTTTCTCTCGCCAACGTTACTGGGGTGAGCCGTTCCCTGTTTACTACAAAGACGGAATGCCCTATATGATTGACGAAGCCAGCCTGCCGCTGGAACTTCCGGAAGTCGCTAAATTCCTGCCTACCGAAACAGGTGAGCCTCCATTAGGACACGCAACTAAATGGGCTTGGGATACAGTAAACAAATGTGTCGTAGAAAATGAGAAGATTGACCATGTAACCGTCTTCCCGCTGGAACTGAACACCATGCCGGGATTCGCCGGTTCTTCGGCTTATTATCTCCGCTACATGGACCCGCATAATCATCAGGCATTAGTTGATCCGAAAATTGACCAGTACTGGAAAAATGTAGACCTATATGTAGGTGGTACCGAACATGCAACAGGGCACTTGATTTATTCTCGTTTTTGGAATAAATTCCTGTATGACATGGGTGTGTCTGTAATGGAAGAACCCTTCCAAAAGTTAGTAAACCAAGGAATGATTCAAGGCCGCAGCAACTTTGTATATCGTATCAAAGACACCAATACTTTCGTTTCACTGAACCTGAAAGATCAGTACGAAGTTACCCCTATTCACGTAGACGTAAATATCGTATCTAATGATATTTTGGATTTGGAAGCATTCAAAGCATGGCGTCCTGAATATAAAACAGCCGAATTTATCCTCGAAGACGGAAAATATGTCTGCGGATGGGCAGTTGAAAAGATGAGTAAATCTATGTTCAATGTAGTCAATCCGGATATGATTGTTGAGAAATACGGTGCAGATACACTTCGTATGTATGAAATGTTCCTCGGCCCGGTAGAACAGTCTAAACCGTGGGATACAAACGGAATCGACGGTGTACACCGTTTTATCCGTAAATTCTGGTCGTTGTTCTACAGCCGTACGGACGAATATCTGGTAACGGACGAACCTGCAACAAAAGAAGAATTGAAGAGCCTTCATAAATTAATCAAGAAGGTGACTGGTGATATTGAACAGTTCTCTTACAATACATCTATCAGCGCATTCATGATTTGTGTAAACGAACTCTTCAACCTGAAATGCAGCAAAAAAGAGATTCTGGAACAGCTCGTTATCACTCTCGCTCCTTTCGCTCCGCATGTCTGCGAAGAGTTGTGGGATGTATTGGGACACGAAACTTCCGTATGCGACGCCCAATGGCCTGCATACAACGAAGAATATCTGAAAGAAGATACTATCAACTATACCATCTCTTTCAACGGAAAGGCACGTTTCAATATGGAATTTGCAGCAGATGAAGCTTCGGACGCTATCCAAGCCGCAGTATTGGCAGACGAACGTTCACAGAAGTGGATTGATGGCAAGACTCCGAAAAAGATCATTGTCGTTCCGAAAAAGATTGTAAACGTTGTAATTTAAAGTATTAAGTATAAAACAATAAGTATTAAGTAATAAGTATTATCCGTAGTCGTTTTCCAAATATATCCGTCAGGTTAATACTTATTACCTAATACTTGAACTTAAAATCCATGCATAAACTGACAAAAGCGGAAATAATGAGAGAAGTGAAAGATTACATCTATATCACTCTCGGATTGATAAGCTATTCTTTGGGATGGGCTGCATTCCTGTTACCTTATCAGATAACTACCGGAGGAACTACCGGTATCGGAGCTATTATCTATTATGCAACAGGATTTCCAATTCAGTGGTCATACTTTATTATCAATGCAGTTCTGATGACGTTTGCCATCCGGATATTGGGTCCGAAATTCAGTATAAAAACGACTTATGCTATTTTTACGCTGACTTTTCTGCTTTGGTTATTCCAGTTAGTGGTGAACAATTACGTAGAAGCACCGGATATGACGCCGGACGGTAAGCCGCTATTGCTCGGTACAGGACAGGATTTTATGGCCTGTATTATTGGTGCAGCCATGTGCGGTGTAGGCCTCGGTATCACTTTCAACTACAATGGAAGTACGGGTGGAACAGATATTATCGCAGCCATCGTCAATAAATACAAAGATGTATCGCTTGGACGAATGATTATGATTTGTGATGTATTCATTATCAGTTCCTGTTACTTTATATTTCATGACTGGCGCCGGGTTATTTTCGGTTTTGTCACTCTGTTTATCATCGGCGTTGTGCTCGACTGGATTATCAACAGTGCCCGTCAATCGGTTCAATTTTTCATCTTCTCCAAGAAATATGATGAAATAGCCGACCGTATCATTAAAGACGCCGACCGGGGAGTAACGGTACTCGACGGTACGGGATGGTACAGTAAAACCAATGTGAAAGTGTTGGTAGTACTTGCCAAGAAACGTCAGTCACTCGAAATTTTCCGTTTGGTAAAACGCATTGATCCGAATGCTTTTATCTCTCAAAGTTCCGTTATCGGTGTGTATGGCGAAGGATTCGATAAGCTGAAAGTGAAATAATAACCGGTTGATAAGTAGTGAACAACCCTGTTAAAACAAAAAATAAGATGATGAAACGCAAACTTGTATTTGCTACCAATAATGCTCATAAACTGGAAGAAGTGGCCGCTATCCTGGGAGATCAAGTAGAATTATTAAGTCTCAATGATATCGGTTGCCAAGCGGATATTCCCGAAACTGCTGAAACACTGGAAGGAAATGCGTTATTAAAATCTTCCTATATCTACAAAAACTATCATCTGGATTGTTTTGCCGATGATACGGGATTGGAAGTGGAAGCCTTGAACGGAGCTCCCGGAGTCTATTCCGCCCGCTATGCAGGAGGTGAAGGACACGACGCCCAGGCAAATATGCTCAAACTTCTTCACGAACTGGACGGAAAAGAAAACCGTAAAGCACAATTCCGCACCGCTATTTCGTTGATACTGGACGGAAAGGAGTATCTCTTTGAAGGAGTGATAAAAGGCGAAATAATCAAAGAAAAACGTGGTGATTCCGGATTTGGCTACGATCCTGTATTCATGCCTGAAGGTTACGACCGGACTTTTGCCGAATTGGGAAATGATATAAAAAACCAAATCAGCCATCGCGCACTGGCTGTACAGAAACTTTGTGAGTTTCTGCAAAGCTGATTATACATACCCACTTAAAATATAAAACACAATGAAGAAAATTACTTTATTTACTTTACTTACGCTCCTATTGTGTACTTCGTGTGTAACAAAAAAGAAGTTCATGCTTGCAGAGATGGCAGCCACCGCAAGCAAAGACAGTCTGCAAGGGTTGTTGAATAACTCCCGCGAAGTTGGTAACCAGCTATCGGCACAAGTCAAAAACCTCTTGCGTGATACGACCAAGATGGGGAACAGTATCCGCCAATATCAGAGTATGTTGAATGTCAACATGACTGAACAGGAAAAACTGAATGCGCTGTTGAGCCAGAAGAAAAATGAGCTGAACGAAAGAGAACGCACGATCAATGAATTGCAGGACATGATTAAGGCACAGAATGATAAGGTACAAAATCTCTTGAGTAATGTAAAAGATGCATTACTTGGTTTTAGTACTGACGAGCTGACCGTTCGCGAAAAAGACGGAAAAGTATATGTAGCGATGTCCGACAAATTATTATTCCAGTCAGGAAGTGCCCGCCTAGATAAACGTGGAGAGGAAGCTCTCGGCAAACTGGCCGAAGTATTGAACAAACAGACGGACATCGACGTATTTATCGAAGGACATACGGACAACAAACCGATCAATACTGTACAATTCAAAGATAACTGGGATTTAAGTGTGATCC
>OLGI01001996.1_pt1 | contig 16042 bp, 14 predicted proteins | sample 1605221 | NCBI WGS metagenome assembly OLGI01 (sample SAMEA3888915, study PRJEB22519) | human gut metagenome | biome: human gut; feature: human-associated habitat; material: faeces | place: Denmark | collected 2010 | reverse complement strand
TTCTAAGAGACTTCCCAACCGCTTGATTAAGAAGTCTTTTAGAGCATACAACACCGCTGGCCAATTTGTACTTTTTATACTGTTTGACCGCGAAGCAATCCGGCTTGCGCTTTTCGAGCCCGGCAAACATATAGTCCACCGCGTTCATAAAATCCTCGTCATCCTCCTTGACCTCCATGCCGGAAATCATATCCACAAGGGTATTCATGTTCCGATCCTCGGCAGGCCCCTCGAAAATGATGTAGGCAATCAGGGCGCAGTACAAAAGCGTTTCCGATTTCGTCCAGAATGGATCGCCTTCCTTGCCTTCGCCCTTTGTGTTGGAAATCAGGGCATCCACGAATTTCAGAATATCGGCCTCGTTGCGGATATACGCCAGCGGGTTATAGTGCATGGATTTTGAAAAATCTATGCTGTTGAATACCTTGATTTTGTACCCGCGTTTTTGCAGGAAACCCCCGACCTGTCCCAGCACACCGCCTTTGGGATCGACCACCACATAAGAGGAATGAGCCTGTAAAAGCTGGGGCGTGAGCCAGAAGCGGGTTTTGCCGGAGCCGGACGAGCCGATAATGCAGCAATTCAGGTTTCGGGCATTTGCGGGGATTTTCGGACGGGTGTTCATCGTGAGAAACTCTGTCCCGGTCAAAATCACGTTGTTTTCAAACTTCGGATCAACAAACGGTTTGATGTCTTTTTCCGTTCCCCACCGGGCGCTGCCGTATTCTGCATCCCGCCGAAACTTCTTAGCGTTCTTGCTTTTGAAATAGATCAGCAGCCGGAAACCAACTGCGCCTACAATACCGACAAGCCAATCCAGCGGGGCAAGACCGGGTGCAAAGTCAGCAAAGGCCGGGCCAATCGTCTGGCCCAGCCCGATGAGCTTATGTGCAAAATCGTTACCCGCCGCCAGCCGGTAGGCCGTTCCCAGCTTGAGGAACGCCCACAGGATGAACAGATAGGGAATGTTCGGAATGAGATATTTTCTGATCTTATCTGTCCTCATGGGCCACCTCCTTTGCACGTTCTTTCTGCTTCGGCTTTTCTTTGGAAAGCTGATCCGCCGCCTGTTTCAGTTGTTCCCGGATGGGAACACGGTTCGATTTTGCTTTGCTTAACACCTTCCGGGAATACTCAGAAAAGCAGGCGGTCATTGCGTCTGCCTGTCCAGCCTTGAAAAACAGCAGGTATTTGTCCGGCCCGGTTTTATAGAACGCATAGTCCACATTCCATTTCCGGGCCACGCGGTCAAAGGACTTGGCATCCCCGGATAGCTCAATGCTGTTGGTAGCTGTGCCGTGGGCCATGAGCTTTCGCACACTTTGTTTTCCATGCGGTACTTGCCGCCCACGGTATGCCTTGCGGATCTTCCGGCCCACCATGCCCAGCACATACGCCAGTCCCCGCGCCGTCAGCTTGGTTGTTTTTACAGATATGGCTATCGTGCGCCGGGAAATATCTTCATCAATCAGTTACACCGCCTCCTTCCTTGGGACAATTTGTCTCGAAGTGCCATCACCGATCCCCACGGTCTTTTTTCTGCATTTGACGGTAGCCCTCCAAAGAAGAACCGTCTATGATTTCCTGATAAGCGGCCATTTGCTCCCGGATAGAGAGCTTCGGGAAAGAGAACACCTTATGCTCCTTGGGAATATCCTGCAAGCCGTGATACACTTCCACGAAATGATCGCTTTCTTTGACAACATAGCCGCCCGGGGCAAAATGGCCGTTTTCGTGGATGCAGGCATCCCGGCCATACGCCTCATAATCGAAATACGGTTTTACCTGATCCGGCACATCCAACATTTCCAGATCGTCCACATAAATACGCCCCAGCGTTTCCTCATCGGATACGCCGGGGTAAAAGCCGTAACAGTCCAGATTTTGTGTCAGATTGATGATGTCCCGCACCGAAGAACAGTGATCGCCGCTGTCGAGGACGGCCTCCAGTGTTTCCAGCTCCGATGAGGTAAGCTCGGAAAGCAGGCAGGCCAGATGATTAAGCTCGTCCAGATTTTCATACTCGCTCAAATGGTCATAGAGCCCCAGCACATCCCCATCGAAAGAGGTAATAAAAATTTCCTGATAGCGGACGCCATCCACGCCGATCCGTTTCAAGAGAGCCTCCACCTCCTGGGCGGTTGTGGGAAATTTCAGTGTTTCACCCACAAGCTGGCCCTCGCTGTACTTTCCGGCGTTGGTAACGTAGGCTTCAAACAGGGTTGCCATTAGCGGCGGCCCTGTCCCTTGACGGTCAGGATGCCCTCAAGGGTTGTTGCCGTAATTCCCAGCCGCTGGGCCACGGCAATATCATTTTTCATGGCTTCGGTCATACTGTGCCCGCAGACAACCAGCACATGAGAACGGCGGAGCAGGTCACGGCTCATGTCGATGCCGCTTTTATGCTCCTCGGGAACAGCATCATTGAGAAACAGGGGCAAGTACAAAGGCGGACAAATAGGAGAAAAGCCTGCCTCATACACGGTGCGGCAATACTGCGCCGCCAGTTCTGCGTTTTCGCTATCGCCGCCGAGCCATGCAGCGGTGATATAAGCAAGGGGTCGTTTCATCGTTCATACCTCCGATATTTTAATAAGAAAGTTCAACCCAAACCCCACGCCCTTTCCCAGTCTTGGGAAAGGGGGCGGCTCTGGAGGATATACCCCCGCCGCTTGCCGGGGAAATAGCACAGCCGGGGCAGACCGTCAAGGGCGAGCCGCCGAAAACGGCGGTGCGCTGCACCCTTGACGGCCCACTCCCGGCTGTACTAAAAAACAGGCGGCGACGGGGGATATATACCACCAGAGCCTCTGCGCGAGGGCGGGGCCCTCGGGACAAAGTGTCTCGAAGTTGTTACTTGTCAAGTTCCTGCTTTTTCGGGGCTTTTGCCAGCTCCGGCGGCTGTTTTTCTTTCCAGTCATCCAGCAGGGACATAATCTGTTCTTTCATTTTGGCGGGAGTGACCTCCTTGCCAAAATACTTTTCCAGTTCCGCAGTAGAAATAATCACGCCTCGATCCTCCTTTTTCTGTTCTGATAAGATACCGTCAATGACATCGCCGTTAAGCTTGCCTTCCTTATCCAGCTCCCGGAGCCGTTTAGCCTGGGCCAGCGAGGGCGAAGCCTGCTCCCCGTCAATGGAAACAGCAATAAGCCTCTGATTTTTCGGTTTGATGTAGGACAGCTCCACGGCAGGCATAAAGCCCATCTTTTTATCGTCTACCTTATCCAGAAGCTCCGGCACAAGAGAGTTGAGCCGCAAGTAGCGCATGACCTTTTTATAGTTCATTTCATGCGCCTCGCCCACAATCTCAACCGAGCGTTTTCCGACATCGCCTTCCGCAACGCCTTTCAGCCGCCCGCCCTGATGCTTGATGTCCTCAACCTCGAGTTCCAGCAGCGCGGCCAATTCGCTGGGGAGCATCCCGTCACGCTGCTTGTTGCTGTCCTTCATGGCCTGAACCGCTTCGTGGTCGGTCATTTCACGGACGATAAAGGGCATTTCATCCAACCCGGCCAGCTCGCTACCGTGGGTACGGCGATGGCCCGCTACAATTTCGTAGCCGTTTCCGTCTTTCTCCGGGCGGGCAAGACCGGGAACCATTACACCGTTTACGCGGATAGAAGCAACGATTTCCTGCATCTTCGCATCGTCCCGTACCTTAAAGGGGTGCGGACGGAATGTGTGAAACGGATGAACCTCGGAAAGTTTCAGATAAACCAGCTTGCCTTCCTCAACCGGGCGGGGCGGTGTGGTCGGCTCGGGAGCCGTCTGTTCCGCAGTAGCAGTTTCCTTCGGTGCCGTATCCTGTGCGGGCTTAATGGGCTCCTTGGCATCCGGGGCCTTTCCGTCACTTCGGGACACTTTGTCTCGTTTGGACGGCTTGGGCTTGTCAGGGGCCGTCTTATCCGCCTTGGGTGGGCGGCCCTTGCGGGCCCCAGCCGATTTCTCCGATTTTTGATTTTCAGTCGCGGCCTTTTCTGCTTTCGGCGGACGGCCACGGCGCGGCTTTTTCGGTTCCTCCGTATTGGCGGGCTGCGGTGTTTCTCCGGGGGCTGCCGCCTCTGGCGTTTCGGGGGTTTCCGACTTTTCGACTTCGGCGCGGGCGTTCTGCCTCTTTTCCGCCATAAGTTCATTGATTTTGTCAAAGGACACAACCACATCGCCGGACTCAGGTATGGCAGGCCCGGTCTGTTCCTGCTGGGGCTCAGACGCTGCGGCCTGTTCGGGTGTGGTGATAGGCTCGGCGGCCTCCGGGGAAATATTCTCCGCAGGGCCAGTATTCAATTTTTCATCGGCCATTTACGATCCTCCTTTTCGTTAAAGTTGCACAAATTTGAACGCTAAAATTTTGTAGTTATTTTTGTGCCTCCTTTCCGTCTATCCACGCAAAAAAGCCGCCCGTTTTTCATGCCGGACGGCTTTTTGCGTAATGTGATAGATCAAATATTATTTTTTCTGGTTTGTAGGCTCCGAAAAGCCTTGTATTTACAGTGTTCCTAATAGGAAGTAATCATATGCAGTATGATAATCCACCAATCCGTAGGATAATTTGGAAACATAACTGATGTTACATGGTCAATCGTCATGGAAACCATTGCTATCGCTTTCAATTGATTCCCATTTAATAATTTCCGCTGCATCTATCCTTCCTCCAAATCCTGATTACTAAATTCTTTATTCAAAAATCTCTCGTTTCTATCTATTTTATTGCTTTTCCTCCCTATCTGCAACACCCACACTTTCAAAACTCAAACTTCTTTCATTTTTGGAACCCGACTATCTCCATCACAAAATCAAGTCCAATATCTCCTTTGCAAAGGCAATAATCAGCCCACCGAAGAAGGATAGGAAACCATTACTTTTCTGTGTAGGATCATGCCCCTGTACACCCAAACCAATCTGCACAACACCCCAGCCGAGGATAATCACACCAACCGCCTTAATCGCCGCAAACACAAATGTAGAAAGATTATTGATTGCCGCCAATGGGTCTGTTCCTGCGGCAAAGGCTTTCGCTGTGCAGAACAGCATGGAAAAAATAAGCGTTGCAAACAGCTTATAAATCTTTTTCACATCTATTTCCTTCAAAATTCTTATCTTTTTTCGTGTATCCATTTTAATTCCTCCTTAATCAAATTCAATGACTTCTATCTCATCCACATCAAAATCTTGATGCAGATCAACATCGGAATAGTCGGCAACTTCCTTTTTCTCATAGGGTTCAGCACCGCCATCCTCCGTAAATTTGATATTCCTGTGTTTCTGCAATACAAATTTTTTATCCATCACAGCTCGTTCCCCTCTGATTATGACAACCTCGTAATTATTATCTATCATGCGAACCTCATCGGGTGTGAGCAGCTCTCTGCCAACGCTTTGGAAGTTATTGCTTGAGGAGCCGTTTCTGCCATGTGTCACACCTCTGGTTTTCACATCAACGGTTTCTTTCCCCAAGGACTTTGAAATATACTCATGGGATGTGCTTTCATTACCGCCCAAATAGATATAGGTATCGCAGTTGCCCGTCAGATTTTCCCAGCTATCCCGAAACATTGCCTTTATCTGCGCCATGTTCTGTATGATAATGTTTATGGAAATCTCCCTTCCTCGGCAGGTAGCAAGCACCTTTTCAAAGTTTTCGGGTAATGCAACATTGGCAAATTCGTCCATCATTACCCTTACATGAACAGGCAGTCTGCCGCCGTTTCTGTCTGCCTCATGGTAAAGCTCCTGAAATGCCTGCGAATAGAGCATACTTACGATAAAATTCAGACTGGTATCGTTATCGGAAATAACGGCAAACACCGCCTTTTTCCTGTTTCCGATGGTATTCAGAAACATTTCATCCTTTTCCGTTACTCTTGCAATCTCCGGCAAATTAAAAGCAGCCAGTCTGACCGCCGTTGACACCAAAATAGATTTTGCAGTCTTGCCTGCCGCCTGTTTGAAAACCTTATACATTTTCAGTGCGATATGCTCTGGATTTTTCCGTTCCAAGTCATCAAACAGCAAGTCCACAGGGCTTTTATAGCTTTCATCCTCCTCGCTTGCGGCGGCATTTTCTATCATATACATAACGGTAGAAAAATTTTGTTCGCTTGCCGGTGCTTCATACAGCAGATACAGGATAAATGCCTGTAAAATTGCCGCCTCGGATTTATCCCAGAAGGGATCACTGCTTTTCTGCCCCTTCTCATTGGTATTTTTAATAAGATTGGTCACAAGCTTCAGTGCATCATGGTCACTTCTGAGATAAGCAATGGGGTTATAACAATCCGATTTTTCAAGGTCTACCAAATTCAAAACACAAATCTCATAGCCTTCCTTTTCCAGCAGTCCGCCTGTTTTTCTGAGGATTTCCCCCTTTGGATCTGCAATAATATAAGAACAGTTGCACTCCATAATATTCGGCAAAACATATCCTCTGGTCTTGCCTGCACCCGAGCCGCCCACAACAATGCCATTCAGATTTCGCTTATGCCTTCTGCCATCAAGCCCCATTGAGATATGCTGAGAAAGAATGATGTTGTTGGTTTTATCTCTATATTTTCTGTTCAAGGCTGCTGCATCTCCCCATTTTGCAGAACCGTATTCCTCGCCCATTCTCTTATTTCCTTTTGAGGTGTAATAATAGCCAATCGCCAGAGCATACATACAAAGTGCCGCAAACACACAGCGGACGGTATATCCATTCAAAGAAAGGCGGAAGGGATGCTGTAACTGCTCCGAAAACAGAGAAAGAAACTCTGTCAGCTTTACGCCTTCCCCGCAACAGGCAGATGCCAATACCCCAAGCCAAACAACGATCATAGAACAAGCTGCCCATAAAAGGGCAGCCTGCTGAAAGTTCAATTTCTGTTTCATATTCCTTCACACTACTTTTTAATATCCTGTTCTCGGAAGAACCTTTGTGGTTTTCTTCCCATATACAACGGTGACAAAGCTGTCATTGCCCATAATCCACTGACCGTTCCATAAACCGCCTACATCGGTTTTATTTGCAAAACGGTATTCATGGGAAAGATTAGACAATGCTTTGCAATAAATATATGGTGTTTCCACCTGTGCAAAACCGCTCTTTACCGTTCCGAAAACAAACATTACCTCTGTCACATATTCATTGGATGCAAGTCCCAATGCCGCAGGAGATGCGGAAATAACTCTGTTTTCGGCAGTGCTTAAATTATCGGCAAGTGTTCTGTATGTACCGTTCAGATTTGTTTTATAAACAATCTTGTAGGAAAGTCTCTGATTCCAAGTACCTGTGATGATTTTCTCCAATCTCACCGCATTGACAGGAAGGGTATCCCTCCAATAAAAGCTGTTCAGCGGTACTGTGGAATTGTTTTTGATGTTTGTAAAGGTATAGCGTACCTCCTGTCCCGGTACAATCTGGTTATATCCTCTCTTTGTAACGGAAACATTGGTATAGCAGCTCTTGTTTAATACCTCAAGGCGTACAATCTGACCGCTGAATTCAATCTCCGCATTGATTTCGGTATTGTCGGCAATATAATAATTCGGAGCCTTTGTTTCCTTAATCACATATCTTCCCAAAGGGAGTGTTTTGCTGACTGCTCTTCCGTTTTTATCCGTCTTTACGGTATCCACAAGATTGCCTGCTCTGCTGTAAATTTCAAATACCACATCGGGCAGAAGGGTTCCTGCCGTTAAGCCGTTGATCGGGTTATCATCCGCAGATTTCTTTGTAATCTGAATCTGTCCCATCTGCGGTGTATTCTTCCATGTGATATGGCTTGTTTCGCCGTATTCCACATAGAAGATTTTCTTCGTATGGTCAACCAAATACCCCTCGGCAGGCTGAATCTCCTGCACATAATATTTTCCGTCCTTTAATTCTCTATCGATATACACATAACCGTTCTGGTCGGAAGTATACTGTCCAATAGGATTATGCTTTGCATCACTGACAAGGAAAGTAACACCATAAATGCCCTCACCTGTGACAGCGTCAATCTTGTGAATAAGCATAGAAGAAGTCTGTCTGTTAGTAACAGTCAATAATGCCTGCTTTCCGTTTTTCACTTCGATATGCTTTGGCTCACTGTCAAGGGCATAGCCCTTTGCAGCCTTCGTTTCGATTACCGTATACCAACCGGATTCCAGATTGGAAAGTGCAATTTTGCCGTCACTGTCGGTACGGTATGTGCCAATACGTTCTCCGTTCATTTTGCTTACTTCAAACGTAACATTTTTAATCGGCTCTCTGGTTTCTTCGTCAATCTTGGAAATAACCAATCCGTTTAATGCTCTGTCGGCAAAACGCAGCTGATATGTTCCGCCGTCTGTTCCGACCTGAATTGTTTTTGCTTCTTCGCTGATTTCGTAGCCTTCGGGTGCTTGGATTTCCGTTACCACATAGCTATCTGGTTTTACATTTGGAATCAAGATTTCACCATTGCTGTCGGTAATAAATTCTCCGTTGGCATTACCCACAACCGTTCCGTCTGCCGTTGTTACCTTAAACTTTGCACCTGCAAGGGGTTTCTTTGTATCTGCATCTGTTTTGGTAATCAGAAGGTGTCCGTAAGGATAGTTTGCAAATGTCACCTCAACCACGCTTGTGCCGTCAGCTTTGAGCCACGCCTGCTGTTTGCTGTTTTCGGAGAGAAGATAATTTGCAGGCGGCTGTACTTCTTCAATGATATACGCACCTGCCTCTAAGCCTGTGATAACAATAATGCCGCTGTCATCGGTGGTATATCTGCCAATAATGGTTCCGGAGTTGCCGGAAATATCTCCGCTTACCTTTCGCACCTCAAATGCCGCACCTGCAAGCAGTTTGGACGTATTGGCATCGGTCTTTTTAATAACAATGCTGTTTAAAGGATAATTCGGAATCTCCTCGCCGTAGTCCTTGCCGGAGGTAACCTTCACAGTATTCTTGCCTGTATTTTCCGGTTTATCTGTACTTTCTGCCTTGTCTGTATTTTCTGTTTTATCTGTGTCAGTGATTGCTGTGCTTCCTTTCAAATTCGTATACGCATTTTCGCCTTCCGCAAGATATTTTCTTGTAACAGGGTTGGAGGGCAAGCTCATCCCCTGTGCCGCTCTCACATCCGTAATCACATACCAGCCTGCATCCACGCCCTTCAAAACAATCTGTCCGTTGGCATCTGTTTTGTATGTTCCCAGTGTCACAACACCACCATCAGCCTTTTCCCTCTGAATTTTAAATACCGTATCGGGAACACCCTGATTGGTCAGTGCATTTGTTTTGGTAATGATGAGTGTCGGCTTTTTGGTATCCGTAAAAACAAGTGTTTTTGTTTTGCCCCATTCCAAAGCAATGTCCTTATGGTTATCGGTGCTGATGGTGTAGCCATCGGGTGCTTGGATTTCCTCCACCGTATAAACCGCCTCATCCAAATCTCGAATCACAACCGTTCCTGTTTGATCGGTTACATACTCGCTTACGGTTTTATCCTCTGTTTTCGTCACTTTGAATTTTGCACCTGCAAGAGGTTCGTTTGTTTTTGCATCCAGTTTCATAAGCTGCAAGGAAGGTCTGAGCCTGTTGTCAAACTTGACCGCAACACATTTGCCCCCTTCCAAATATACATCCTTGCTCTTGTCCGCAATAAGATAGCCCTTCGGTGCGGCAATCTCCGTAATGGTGTACCAACCTTCGGAAAGATTTTCGACTTTCATCTGACCACTTTTATCCGTCATGCCTTCATAAACAATACTGCCGCCCTTTTTCGCAACGGAAAACTCTGCATCGGGCAGTGGCATACCTGTATCTTCATCATATTTTTTAATGAGAATACCGGGCTTTTCCTTATTTTTCAAAGTGACGGAGGCTGTTTTGCCTGCTTCCAGCTTCACTGTCTGCACTGTATCATTGAGCAGATAGCCTGCCGGTGCGGAAATTTCTTTGACAGAATAGGTACCGCTTTTCAGATTGGAAAGGCTTGCCTTCCCGGAGGCATTTGTATGTAAATCCCAAAAATCATTCCCGCCGTCATAGGCAACTCGGATTACCGCACCTTCCAACTTGTCCCCTGTATCCGCATCAATCTTTACCACTTCAAGCTGTGCCTGTTCCTCATTGGCAAATGTGATAACCGTAGGCTCGTCATTATTTCTGATTTCCACATCTTTATGATTGTTTTCATCCAACACATAACCCTTGGGCGGTACTTCTTCCGTAACAGAAAGCGTTCCGGATACCTTTTCGATTTTGATTTCACCCTTCTTATCCGTTACATAATGCCCGATGGTTTTTCCGTCAACCTCCACCTTAAATACCGCCCCTGCCAGACCTTCTGTTGTGCCTTTCTTTACCTTCAAAATCTGTACATCGGTTGTGGGTGTTTCGGGTGTATCGGGAACATCCCCGCCTTCAGGTGCATACGCAAGCTGCGCCCAAGAATCCCCGTTATAGGAAGGCAACGGGGAAACATAATAATTCTGCTTTTTCTCATCGTGTGCCACACCGAACAAAACAGATTTGTTCTCCAGCTTGCTCTTTACCAAAACACGAAACTCGCCTTTCGGGCTGTCCTTCGGAATCAATACCTTAAAGGTCAGCTCACTGCCGAAAAACTCTGTTTTTTCTTTATTGCTGACATCCGTAACCTTTGCCCCCGCAGGCACGTTTCCGTCAATCACAACTCGGTAGCTTTTGATGTCCACATTGGATTTCAATGTATATGTCTGAGAGATGTAATTGCTGTCCTTCTCATCAACGGAAACCGTTGTGCTTTTGGGATTAACCGCAAGCCATGTGGGATAAACCGCTGTGTTGGCTCTGCCCTTGGCAACCAAAGCCTTCATTGCCTTTTCTACATGGGCATTCTGGCTGCCGTTTGCCTTCCAGTCATTCAAATTGCTGTAATTATCATGGACGATTGCCCAAACTGCCATTTTTGTGATGTAATACGCCTCATAAGCATTTTTCACACCCAATTCAGCAGGCGTTTTATAAGGGTATCCCTTGGTAATCGCACCCCAAACATGAGGATCTTTGTCTAACCTGTCCACATCAACATCATAATTTTTCGCCGCAAAATTTTCTACACCGCCCCTGTTGGGATTGGCACAAAAGGCAGGATATTCCCTTCCGTCCTCCGCTTTATATACAATCACATCGGGTGCAAAATTTCTCGCATCAATCACGCCCTGCCAAGTCAGAAGCTGCCCTTTGCTTTCTTCCTTTACATACAGATTTACCCTGTTTAATGCCGTTTCCATGGAAGTGCCTGCAAACGCCTCCACGCATACCGAAAACAGCATCAGAAAAGATAAAAATACAGATACGATTTTCTTTCCTATCGTCATAATTTTTTCCTCCTTTTTTGCAATAAAAAATGCCTTGGTTTCCCAAGACACTTTGATTTGCCATAATTAAATTTTTATTCCTTCTTCCAAGGCTGCCATAAGCCATTCTTTTTTTGCATCCTCTGCATTTTTCACAGCACTTTCGATTGTTTCGCCGCAAGTGATACATCCGGGAAGTTCGGGAAAAGATACCACATAGCCGCCCTCGTCTTTATCTTCTTTGATATTCATGCGATATGGCTTTTTTAAATACTCATCCAAAGTTTTCACAATCCCGACCTCCTCGTCAGTATCATATTAAACGAGCAACGTAGTGTCAATCTTTTTTTACCACATATCCAATAAGCTTCAAGTGCCGATTTTCCCGAAACTCTTGAAAGCTTTCCTGAATGACTTGACCGTCACAGCCCTTTGTATACTTATTTTTCTCGGTATCATGCTTGCCGTTTGCATCCGTATAATAAACATTCACAGGATTTCCGTCTTTATCCCGTTCCACATACTCCACAAACACCACATGACCTTTCAAGCGGCTATCTGCTTTCGGGGCATACACTGCAATAGAATGTTCGGGAACCGCATTCACATCAAGGCAAACATCCACCTTATCGCTCACCAATGGAGCCATGAGCCACTCCTTCGCATAGCCTATGGTCGGCAGTTCCACACCATTCACCTCACAAAAACGACCTCTGGCATACCAAGTACACTGTCCTGCGTATCCGATACGGTAATTCTCTGTAAAAATTTCTTTCCCATTCGCATCCACCGTTTCAATTTTTGCATGAATACTCCCTTCCTTGGGCGGTGTCTTTTTCTGTTCGGGAGGCACTTCCGCCTTTTCTTCAGAAAGGATAGACGCTTCTGTCTTTTCTTCTTTTAAATACTTCTCTTTGAACCACTCCGGTGTTTCATTCGGATCACAGGTATATGTAATCACTTTTCTGCCGGAAGCATCATAGGACACTGTTCTGTAAGGCTGTGCAAAAACAGATGTCGGAAATAACAATGTCAGTAACAGCAAATATACAAGTCTCATATTCTTCCTCCTTTTTTCTTTTGAAAACCCTCTTTTTCCTTCAGTATAAAATTACCGCAAAGCTCTGTCAAAAAATCAAGTTCTTATTTGACCTCAACCGCCTGCACGCACCATCTCTTGCTCGGTACATTTTCCACACAGGTAACCAGTGTAATTCTGTTATCCGAAGTCCTTTCCAGATAAGAATAATCTGTTTCTTTTATTTTCGTTACTGTTTTTACCCGATAGGTTCTTGTTCCAAGTTTGGTGGTGTATTTGATTTTATCCCCCTTTTTCAAGGTATGGATTTTGCCGAAATGATTTGTTACCCCTCGGTTGTGTCCTGCAATACCGATATTTCCGTCCCAACAGGAAGTGGATTTAAAATGCCCCGCACCTTTGGCAAGGGATTCCAGGCTTTCCGTTTCATATACCTTTACGCTCAAATTTACGGAAGGAATTTTCAATGTACCGATACTGCCGTCCGCATAATATAACCCGTCAGGCAGTGTAAATTTATCCGAAGAAGCATATCCCGTATCATTCACTCTGTCAGAAGGCGGAAACTGCGTTGTATTGCTTACAGATGAAATAGGAACATTTACGCCGCCTGCACCACTGCCGATATTCATTTCTCCCACACCGGAAATATTCGGTGTCAGCAGATAGCCTGTCCCCCTTGTATCGGCAGAAGGACTGCCGAAGGTTGGCGGCACAAAAGCACTGTCCTTGCTCACATTTACATTGAACAGCTTTTCTTCGCCCACAACCGTTACGGTTTCCACACTGGTGCTTTTCCCAAACTCGCCTGCCGCCTTGTCGGATACGTTATACTCCAGTGCCAATGCCGGGGTAGTTGTCATCATCGTCATCAGCAGTGTCAATGTCCACATCGTTGCTTTCTTCTTCATATTCAACACCCTTTCTCTTTTTCAGTTTTCCAAGTAAAATCGTTCCCGCAATACCTGCCAAAGCTCCCCCCAAAGGAAGAACGGCATATAGAGCATTTGCCTTGTTTTTTTCTGTCGGCGTACTTTCTTCAAAAATTGCCGTATACAGCACCTTATCCGTATTCGTCTTGGAAACAGTACCCTTGTACTCCGCCGTAATCGTATAGCCTTTCACATAACTGCTGCTGACTGTTCCCGTATAGGTGGCAACCGCCGTATACCTGTCCGTAATGGCAGTATCGTTGATGTTCTGTGTATTTCCGCTCTGCCAGTGAATCCCCGAAAGCTCTAAGGTCTTTCCGTTCTCTACGGTTGTTTTTGGAATATACTGCGTATCCGCACTATCCAGATTCGGATAAGTTCTGGTTGTGCTAACATTCTTCGTGCTTGTGCCATAGCCTGCACTTTCAATCTTCAAATTTGAAAGATCCAGCTTTGCCGTACCCGAAAAGCCGTCCTCCGTCACAACCTGTTTTTCTTCCTCCAAAAGCGGAAGAATATCATTCATCTTGTTGCTTTTGCTGTTGATTACAACCTTTTCGGCGTATTCCTTGCTTTCCGCCTGCGGCAGCTCTGTTTTTACCATGTCCTTGAAAATAAAAAAACTGCCATTCTGTTCAAAGCCTTCCTTTGAAATGGCAGACACATCATCATTCTGATTCAGTTCATAGCTTTTGGTAATCGTTCTTACGCCGTTTTTCGTGCTTTCATCAATGCTGACAGGATAATACGCCGCATAAACCGTCGTGCAGGTATATATGGCTGTCAGTATTGCGGTTATAAAAATCTTTTTCATGCTTATCTCTCGCCCCATTCCTTTTCTTTGCTCTTTTTCTGATTTTGCAAAAGCCTTTGATATGCTTTTATTTTTCCGACCACAGATTCCCTTTCACTCCTCATATCCGCCTTCGTTAAGCCAGTCCCGAGCCCGCTTGATTTGTTCTCTTGCTGAGTTCGGGACATCTCTTTTTTTGCCCGTTCCGGAACCGCATATCCCATATTTTCAAAAATACGGTTGATCCTTGCGGCATCTTCCGCTTTGACAATCACATCAACCGTATCCCGAACCGATTTTGTATTTCTTATCGTAGAAAACAAAATCCCGTAGGTTTTCGCCTCTTTTGCAAAGGCCGATACATCTTCCTCCTTTAAATCAAATACCCGAAGCTCCTTGCCTTCGGTCAAAAGGCGTTTCAGCTTTGTTTTGCCCTTCAGCTTCCGGTTATCCTTTGCCATTGCCAAACACAAAGCCGCAAGATTTTTCGCTCCCAATGCCGAAAGCTTAACTGCTTCTTCCGATAGCTTTACTGCCTCTCTTGTCATTTGTTCGGCTGCCTCGCTGCCTTGACTCATGCTCCTTTTCCTCCTCTCTGATTTCTTCCGCCTGATACAGTCTTTCTTCTATCTTTTCCGCATCCTTTTCAATCTGCTTGCACATACGGATACAAAAGGCTTCTTCCCGTATCTTTTGGCTGAGTTCCGATAATTCTGCCTGCAAGGTTTCACTTTCTCCCTCCGTTCTCATTTTGTACTGCAATCGTCTTCTCTTTTTTCGGTTCTCCTCATGTCTGCTCTGCATTTCAGCCTGAAACACCGTAAGGCTTTCCATGCTATTGATGTTGTGCGTCTGCAAAAACCGGTGCTGCTTTAAATAGCATTCAAATTTTGTGTTTTCCTCCAGCATAAAATAGGAGAGCCTTCTTGTTCTTGGCGTTTTCCTTCCTCTTAACAGATACAGATACCGAAAATACAATGCCGCAAATCCTGTTATTTTCGCTTTCCTTTTTGTACGTCTGATACCATACTTCTTTCCTTTGGTATTGTATAATCGGAACAGCACAACAGACTGCTGTGGTGTTTTTCTTTTCTGCATGGCTTGCGTTAAAATCCTTTCCTCAATCTCCGTATCACTATAACCTTCGCCAAGGCTATCCAGACGGATAAACCTCTTGCTGTACGGCGGCTTTACGGCAGTATGCTTTACATTTTGATATTTTACCGTATACCCCCTCTTTTGCAGCAATTCCAGAAAGACTGTAAAATTCAAGGATGCTTTGATTACCTCGTCTATATCCGCACGAATCTGGCTTCGAACCGTCTGTTTTCCGTTTTGCTCCGCATGAAGGACACCGTAGGGTACCCCCTTTTTCTGCGGCTCAATCACGGAAAGTCCGTATTCTCTGCAAATTTCATCGGAGATTTTTCGTATCTCCCCAAAATAACTTTTCGCATTGGAATGATATTTCTTTCCGTCCGCAAAGGAAACCGAATTGACCACGATATGATTATGCAAATGATTCCTGTCAAGATGCGTACCAATCACAACCTCAAACCGCTCCCCGAAGCATCTTCGGGCAAACTCCACGCCTATCTGATGTACCTGCTTCGGCGTTGCCTCCTTTGGCTTAAAAGATTGTATGAAATGATACCCAAGCACGCCGCCTGTTTTATGCCACTTTTCTTTTGTCCTCTGCATTTCGCTGTAGGCGGTGGACGCTGAAAAACAGTTAAGGGCTGTTTCGTAAATATGTTTCTCTGTTTTCTCTCCGTCAAGGGCATACTCAATTTTCCCTTCCAGCATCTCGGCAGATGTCTTTTCCGCATTGGTCGCATATTTAATGCTGTCATCCAATCTGCTCCGCACCGCAAATATTTTTGTAATTGCCATGTCATAAATTTTTTACCCTTTCCCAGATTTGTTTCTGCATTTCCAAAACATCTTTCAAAATATCCGCCGTCACCTCCATGCCCATGTTTGTGTTCCTTG
>OLGI01001993.1_pt1 | contig 16054 bp, 11 predicted proteins | sample 1605221 | NCBI WGS metagenome assembly OLGI01 (sample SAMEA3888915, study PRJEB22519) | human gut metagenome | biome: human gut; feature: human-associated habitat; material: faeces | place: Denmark | collected 2010 | reverse complement strand
GCGACTTCCCAGACGGTTTCGTCGTCGGTGTTACGCACGCGCATGGCGACGTTGGACTTGAGCTCGCGTTCGAGACGTTCGCGAATCTGGCGGGACGTCACGAACTTGCCTTCACGGCCGGCGAGCGGAGAGGAGTTAACCTGGAAGTTCATCGTCAGGGTCGGCTCATCGACCTTGAGCATCGGGAGGGCTTCGGGTTGCTGAAGATCGGTGATCGTCGTGCCGATGGAGAGCTCTTCAATGCCGTTGACGAGCACGATGTCGCCGGCTTCGGCTTCATCGACGAGCTGACGCTCGAGACCCTCGAACTTCAGGACCTGATTGATCTTCACGCGCTTCGGGGTGTCTTCCGGACCGTTCATGATCGCGACGTCCATGTTCGGGCGGATGCGGCCGCGATGCACGCGGCCGATGCCGATCTTGCCCACGTAGCTCGAGTAGTCGAGCGAGCAGATCTGAAGCATCAGGGGGCCGTCGGGATCGTCGTCACGGACGGGGATGTACTTGATGATGTCGTCGAAGACGGCGCGCATGTTGCCGATCTGCTTGAGCTCTTCGACGTCGGTCGTGTGACCGGCAAAGCCGTTGAGAGCGGAGGCGTAGATCACGGGGAAGTCGAGCTGGTCTTCCGTGGCACCGAGCTTGTCGAAGAGGTCGAACGTCTGGTTGACGACCCAGTCGGGACGGGCGCCCGGGCGGTCGATCTTGTTGACGACGACGATGGGCTTGAGGCCCTGGGCGAGAGCCTTGCGGGTCACGAAGCGCGTCTGCGGCATCGGGCCTTCAACGGCGTCAACGAGGAGCAGCACGCCGTCGACCATGGAGAGGACGCGTTCAACTTCACCGCCGAAGTCAGCATGCCCCGGGGTGTCAATGATGTTGATGTGCGTACCTTCGTATTCGACGGCGCAGTTCTTCGAGAGAATGGTGATGCCGCGTTCGCGTTCCAGATCGTTGGAGTCCATCACGCGTTCAGCAACCTGCTGATTGGCGCGGAAGGTGCCGGCGCTGCGAAGCAGGCAGTCCACCATCGTGGTCTTGCCGTGGTCGACGTGCGCGATGATCGCAATGTTACGAATAGCTCGAGTCATTTTTTTCTCGTGTTGATTTAATGTGCGATGAGTCTTTCAGGCTCAAGGACGCCGCGCTCGTTTGCGCGGGCCGTCCCGAGCAGCATGTTGTTCGGTCCGTATACGCGGACGCGCCCCCGCATTGTAAGCCCGAGGGCAAGGCGCTGTCCCGTCATGAAGCGTGCCGTCTGCATTTCGTCAAGCGTCACGGCTTCAAAGGTCTGCAGAAGAGAGTCGGCCCCCTTGAGAAGACGGCGGGCCTCTTCGGGAGAGCCGCATTCTTCAAGCGTCTCAACCGTCACGGCGTCGTCGATAGAAAGGTCGCCGACGCGCGTGCGGCGAAGAGCCGTCAGATGAGCGCCGCACCCAAGCCTGCGCCCGATGTCCTCGGCAAGCACGCGAATGTACGTACCCTTGGAAACGAGACACGTGAGTGTGAAGGACGTGCCGTCAAAATCGGAGGCCGCGATCTCGCGCACGGTGACCGTACGCGGAGCACGTTCAACCGTCTCACCCTGACGGGCGAGCTGATAAAGGCACTTGCCGTTGACCTTGAGGGCTGAGTACATGGGCGGAATCTGAACGATCTCACCCAGAAAGGCGGCGACGGCCTCTTCGAGCGCCTCGGCCGTCACGTCGACGGGATGACGCTCGACGATCTCGCCCTCGGCATCGCCCGTGGACGAGACCTCGCCGAGCTTCACGCGGGCGACATAGCCCTTTTCGGCGTGCAGCAGGTCGGCGGAAAACTTCGTTGCGTTGCCGAAGCAAAGCGGCAGAAGCCCCGTGGCCATCGGATCGAGAGTGCCCGTATGGCCAGCCTTCTGCGCGTTGACAAGCCTGCGCACCGTCTGGAGCGCAGCGTTCGAACTCATGCCGAGCGGCTTGTCAAGGAGCATGACGCCGTCAATCGGATCTCCACGCCTGGCCAAGTCAGTTCTCCTCGGGACGCGTTTCGCTCATGGCCTTGCGGATGAGGGCGTCCATTTCGAAGCCGCGGTTCACGCTGTCGTCGTGCGCGAAGTGAAGCGTCGGCACAGTATGGATCGTCAGCTTGCGAAAGAGATGGTTGCGAAGCATGCCCGCTGCGGCATTGAGACCTTCCTCACAGACGGCGGGATCGCTCCCGATCACCGTAAAGAAGACCTTGGCATGCGCATAGTCGGGCGTAATCTCGCAGCCCGTCACCGTAACGAGGCCGACGCGGGGATCGCGGACCTCCTTCGGGATGAGCACGGCGAGATCGCGGGCGATCTGGTCGGCCACTCGGAGGGAACGGCCGGGTTTCTTCGGTTTCATGAAGGTTGCCCCCCTTGCATAAAGTCAATGACGGGAGGACAGCCCGAAGGCATGTCCTCCCCTGATGTTGGAACGATCCTCTTAAAGCGTGCGGGCGACTTCGGTCACCTCGAAGATCTCAAGCTGGTCGAGCTCACGGATGTCGTCGTAGCCCTTGAGCGACAGGCCGCATTCCTGACCGGCCTGAACTTCGCGGACGTCGTCCTTGAAGTGCTTGAGGGAGGCGAGCTCGCCCGTCCAGATGACCACGTTGTCGCGAAGCAGTCGGACCGACGCATTGCGGCGAACCACGCCTTCGAGCACGCGGCAGCCGGCGATGTTGCCGACCTTCGGCACGCGGATGATCTGGCGGATCTCGAGAAGGCCGAGAGACGTTTCGCGGCGTTCGGGAGAGAGCATGCCGCCCAGAGCGGCCTTAACGTCATCCACGGCGTCGTAGATGATGTTGTAGTAGCGGATGTCGATGCCTTCGGTCTCGGCAACCTTGCGCGCCTGAGCGTCGGCGCGGACGTTGAAGCCGATGATCACGGCGGACGACGCAGCGGCGAGATTCACGTCGGACTCGCTGATGCCGCCGACGGCGGCATGAACGACCTGAACGCGGACTTCGTCCGTGGAGAGCTTCGTAAGCGCATGGATGAGCGCCTCCTGAGAGCCCTGGACGTCGGCCTTGATGATGAGCGGCAGCGTCTTGACTTCGCCCTCGTTCGCACCGGAGAAGAGGTTGGCGAGGTTCGTCGCATGCTGTTTGGCGAGTTTCTGATCGCGGTACTTGCCCTGACGGAAGAGCGAGATTTCACGGGCCTTGCGCTCGTCGTTGAGAACGATGACCTCGTCACCCGCGGCAGGAACGCCGGAAAGGCCCTGAATTTCGACAGGGATGGACGGACCGGCGGCCTGCTGGGCCTTGCCGAGTTCGTTGATCATGGCGCGCACGCGGCCGAATTCCTGGCCGACGAGCACGATGTCGCCGCGATGCAGCGTACCACCCTGAACCAGAATGGACGCGACGGGGCCGCGGCCCTTGTCGAGGCGGGATTCGATCACGATGCCGTGGGCGGGACCTTCGACCGGAGCCTTGAGCTCGAGCATTTCGGCCTGAAGCAGCACGTTTTCAAGAAGTTCGTCAACACCTGCGCCCGTCTTGGCGGACACGGGGCAGAACGGCACGTCGCCGCCCCACTCTTCAGGCATGACGTCGTTGGCAACGAGCTCCTGCTTTACGCGCTCAGGATTGGCCTCGGGCTTGTCGATCTTGTTGATGGCGACAACGAGCGGAACGCCAGCGGCACGGGAGTGCGCAATGGCCTCCTTCGTCTGGGGCATCACGCCGTCGTCGGCGGCAACCACCAGAATGACGACGTCGGTGGCCTGAGCGCCACGGGCGCGCATGGCCGTAAAGGCTTCATGGCCCGGGGTGTCGAGGAAGGTGACGATGCCGCGCGGCGTCTTCACATGGTAGGCACCAATGTGCTGCGTAATGCCGCCGGCTTCACCGGCCGCAACCTTGGCACGACGAATGTAGTCGAGCAGCGAGGTCTTGCCGTGGTCAACGTGGCCCATGATCGTGACGACAGGCGGACGCGGCAGAGCGGGATATTCGACGTTCTGCAGTTCACCGAGGATGGCTTCGGGATCGTCCGGCTTGGCGGCGACGGCCTTGTGGCCCATTTCCTCGACGATGAGCATCGCCGTGTCCTGATCGAGCATCTGGTTGATCGTGACCATCTGCCCCATCTTCATGAGGGTCTTGATCACTTCGGTGGCCTTGACGGCCATCTTGTAGGCAAGGTCCGCAACGCTGATCGTCTCAGGCACCTGAACTTCACGCACCACCTGCTCCTGAACCTGCTGAACGGGTTCGGCATGACGGTTGCGGTCCTGGCTGCGACGGCCGCGGGCCGTGCGCCAGCCGGTCTGCCCGGAATCGTCCTCACCGCGCGTCTTGATCGTGCGGCGATGCTGACCCTCATCACCGAAGCGGTCGGAGCCGCCCTTGCCGCCCTTCTTGCGGTCGGACGGGTGGCCCTTGCGGCCATCACCGGCATTCTGCTGCGGCTCGGCGGCCGGACGCTGCGGACGAGCGGTCTTCTTGGCCTTGTCATCCTTGGCGGCAGGCTTCTGCTCAGCGGCCTTCGGGGCTTCGGCGGGCTTTTCAGCGGGCTTGACCTTCTTGGCGGTGAGAACTCCGTTCTTGCGGTTCATCATGGCGCGGATGCTGCGGGCCTCCTCCTCGGCCTTGCGGCGAGCTTCCTCGCGGCGACGGCGTTCGGCGGCCTCGGCCTCCATGCGCTTGGCAGTGGCGGCGGCCACTTCAGCATCAAGCTTGGCCTTTTCGGCCTCGCGACGGGCGGCCTTGAGGGCGGCCTCGTCCTTTTCCTGTTCCTTCTTCAAAGCTTCCTCACGAGCACGGGCTTCTTCAGCTTCACGGCGTGCGGCTTCGGCACGTTCCTGGGCGGCGCGGCGCTCCTCTTCCTCGCGGATGCGGGCTTCCTCGGCGCGGCGGGCCTCTTCAGCACGGGCGCGCTCCTCAGCCTCCGCACGGGCGCAGGCTTCGGCAGCGGCCTTTTCCTCGGCGGCGCGGCGGGCCTGAGCGGCTTCGGCTTCAGCGCGAGCAGCCTCCTCGGCGAGCACCTGCGGATTCTTCACGAAGACGCGCTTGCGTCGCACTTCGACCGGAATCGCACGGGGGCGGCCGGAGCCGTCCTGCTGCTTGACGACGCTCTGTTCCTTGCGCGTGACGGTGATCTTGCGCTGAGCCGATTGCGTGCGCTCGACGCGCAGGCTGTCGAGCAGGCGCGTCTTGTCGGTCTCGCTCAATTCATCCGTTTCGCTCGCCTTGTTGACGCCCGCGGCTCGAAGTTGAGCCAGAAGCGTCTTGGCGGCCACCTTGAGTTCCTGTGCGAATTCGCTTACCGTTTTGCTGGCCATAAATTCCTTTCTCCTTGATGCCTTCAGCCTGAATGCCCTGCGTCCTCTGGGACGCTGCGGGACTTTCCCGGACCGAACGCATCTGCCGTGCCTGCGTCTGTACACCTGCGTCCCGAAGGACGTTCGCGCGCAGACGGCACGGCGATTATTCATTCGCGGCGGAAGACCATTTCTTTGGGGACAAATCCTGATTCGTCCGGAGCGCGGTCTCCGCCATTCGCGGTCGCGCTCCCTTCGCCTTGCGCCTGATTATTCGAACCAGTGCTCGCGGGCCTTCATGATGAGGCTACTCGCGCGCTCTTCGTCGATGCCCGTCATTTCAACGAGATCGTCCGTGGCGAGTTCGCCAAGATCGTCAAGCGTCTTGACGCCGTGGCCCACAAGCTGGCTGGCGAGATCGTTGTCCATGCCCTCAAGGCTCAGCAACGGCTCGTCGGCCTTGCGCAGATTCTCTTCACGGGTGATGGCGTCGGCGAGAAGCTTGTTGCGGGCGCGCTGGCGAAGCTCGTCGACCGTTTCACGGTCGAAGGCCTCGATCGCGTAGAGCTCCTTCTCAGGAACGTAAGCGATTTCCTCAACGGAGGAGAAGCCTTCACCGATAAGCACGTCGGCGGCGGCCTCGTCGATGTCGAGGCTGTCCATGAAGTCGGCGCGGATCTTCGCGACTTCCTCATCGCGCTTCTGAGCGGCGGCAGCTTCGGTCATGATGTTGATCTGCCAGCCGGTGAGCTCGGACGCAAGACGAACGTTCTGGCCGGCGCGGCCGATGGCGATGGCGAGATTGTCCTCGTCGACGACGACTTCCATCGTGTGGGTCTCTTCGAGCATGACGATCGAACGGACCTTGGCGGGCTCAAGGGCACCGACCACGAACTGGGCGGGATCCTCGTTCCAGGGCACGATGTCGACGCGTTCGCCGCCGAGTTCGTTCGTCACGGCATTGACGCGGGAGCCGCGCATGCCTACGCAGGTGCCGATCGGATCGATGCGGCGGTCGCGGGCGTAGACGGCGATCTTGGCGCGCACGCCCGGATCACGGGCGGCGGACTTGATCTCGAGGAGGCCTTCCTCGATTTCCGGGACTTCAAGCTCGAAGAGCTTCTTGATGAATTCGGGGGACGTGCGGGAGAGGAACACCTGCTGGCCCTTGTTGGACTCGCCGACATGGTCGACGTAGGCGCGCACGCGGTCACCCGTGCGGAGATTCTCACGCGGAATCATCTGGTTGCGCGGCAGGCGAGCTTCAAGACGGCCGATTTCAACGATGGCGTCGCCCTTGTCGATGCGCTTGATCGTGCCAGTCACGATGCTTTCGTTGCGATCGAGGAACTCCTTGAGGATCTGCTCGCGTTCGGCGTCACGCAGGCGCTGAAGGATGACCTGCTTGGCGTCCTGAGCGAAGCGGCGGCCCGTCGTGTCGACGTCAATCACTTCGATCTCGCGCTCGATGAATTCCCCGGGCTGGATTTCCGGATATTCGTCGATGACGTCGGAATACATTTCCTGACGGTCCGGCTCCTGGAGACCTTCCTCGTCGGCAACGACGAGCCAGCGGCGGGCGGCCTTGAATTCGCCCGTCACGCGGTCGACATGCACGACGACGTCGGCGTCCTCACCGGGGAACTGAGCCTTCTTGACGGCGCTGGCAAGCGCGGCCTCGAGCACGCCGAAGACGGTGTCCTTGGCAACATTCTTTTCGCTTGCGAGTACGTCGACAAGCTGGAGCATTTCACGACAGTTCATTGAAATCAACCTTTAAAGTTCAATTCAGCAAGAAGATGGGCATTGTCGACATCGGACAGCGGGAAGGTGACGCGCACGGGGGGAACCTCGGCCGTCTTCTTCCTGCGGCCGCGGAGCGCCGTAACGGCAGCAGTGGGCGTGCGGGCGATGAAGACCTCGAAGAAGTCGAACGTGATCGTTTCAGCACCGGACTCGCCTTCAATGGAGATGATGCGGCCATCGAGCTTGCGGCGGCCGGCCTCGGGGAAGCCTTCGGCGTGAAGGGGCGCAAAGAGCTCGACGTGAGCGAGTTCGCCGGCGAAGCGATCCCAGTCGCGGGCGCGCTTCAAGGGGCGCTCAACGCCGGGAGAGGACACCTCAAGGCGCTCATAGGGAATGTCCTCCACCGTGAAGAGGTGGGTGAGCTGATCGCTCACGCGTTCGCAGTCCTCAAGCGAGATGCCGCCTTCGGCGGTGGTGTCGATCGTCACGCGGACAAGGCCTCTGGCAAGGCGCTCGAGTTCGACGAACTCATAGCCCATGCCTTCGACGGTACGTTCAACGAGCTCGTTAAGCGCTCCGGATTGGGTCATTGATCAAACTTCCTATTAAATTGCGGCCGGAGTCATCCCGGCCCGTCCTGACGGCGCGTCCGTGCTGAACGGCTCGTCCCTGCAGCTTAAGCGGACAAAAGTCAGCCGAAGCTCGAAAAAAACAAAAAAAAATGGGCAAACGCCCATTCGACACCCTCTGACGCCGGCGGTCCGTCTGCAGCCTTCTGCATGTCCTTCTGGACACGCGGCCTCGGGATTCTCATTCCGGCAGGGCAACGGCGCGGCCTTCTCTCGGTCTGCGCCGCCTGAACCTTTCCGTGAAAACGCCCTCTCCCCCGTTTGCTCAGGGACGGACACGACCTTGAAGGTCGCCTCGGGTTTTCACGAACACCCGCGATTGTAGGTGAAAAAGCGTCCCCGCGCAAGCGCGGAGCCGCTTTTTCAGGTCCTTTCGCGATCAGGAGCGTCCGCCCGTTCGGCGGCGCTGCGTCGGGCGATCGCTCATGTCGCGAGCCTCCCACATGGGCACGCCCGTGCGGTCGGACTTGCCTTCCTTGAAGCGGGTGCCTCGACGAGCCTCGCGGGCCTCGGCCTCGCTTTCGGCACGAGCGCGGGCGCGGGCCTTTTCACGAGCGGCGGCCTTTTCGGCCTTCTTAGCCTCAGCCTTTGCAGGAGCTGCGGCGGCCATTTTCTTCTCGGCCTCATCGAGGTCAAGCATCCAGGCGCGAACCTCTTCAGGCGTGAGTTCCATGCGTTTGCCGCGCGGCAGGGTCTTCGGAAGAGAAACGGCGCCGTAGCGAACGCGGATAAGGCGCGAAACCGTCATGCCGACAGCTTCGAACATGCGGCGGACCTCGCGATTGCGACCCTCGCGGATCTGCACGAGGTACCAGTGGTTCATGCCCGTTCCGCCTTGATCCTCGAGCTTGTCGAACTTCGCCATGCCGTCCTCAAGCTCAATGCCCTGCTGAAGCTGAAGCATCTGCTCGGCCTCAAGCTCGCCGATGACTCGAACGGCATACTCGCGATCGATCTCGTAACGGGGATGCATAAGGCGGTTGGCAAGCGCGCCGGAGGTCGTGAAGAGAAGAAGGCCCTCGGTATTGAAGTCAAGACGGCCCACGGCCACCCAGCGGGCGCCCGAGACGCGGGGAAGACGCGCAAAGACGGAGGGACGGCCTTCAGGGTCGTCACGGGAGACGATTTCGCCGGCCATCTTGTGGTACATCAGAACGCGGGGCGTGGAGGAGGCAGCCATCGTGCGGCGCACGAGCCTGCCCTCGACACGAATCATGTCCGCAGCCGTAACGCGGTCACCCACGGTGGCGGTTTGACCGTTGACGGTCACGACGCCGGAGGCGATCAGAGCCTCCATGTCGCGGCGGGATCCGAGCCCAGCATCGGCGAGCGCCTTCTGAAGCTTTTCGGTCGGCAGATCGGCAGGCGTCTGCTGCTGGCGGGCGCGGTCGATGATGTCGAGCGCGATCGGACGATCCGCAAAGCCCCTGTAGCCGTCGGCCTCGGACTCCATCTGTCCGAAGGCCTCGCGCGGAGAGGCCAGGCCTGCGCGCTCGGAAAAGGGGGCGTCCTCGCGCACGCGACGGGTGCGAGGCAAATTGCCTTCGCCAGGACGACGGAACGGCGTGCGCTTGCGTTCGGCGGACTGCGGACGGCGACCGCCGCGAGAATTACTGTTGTTTCTCAAAATCAATCTCCTTCTGAAGCGGCATCGGCCCTTCGTCGGCTGCCGCCGAAGGCGGCAGGGCTTCCGACAGCAGGAAGTCGGGAAGCGGCTCGGCATCAGGGCCCGGCAGTTCTGCAAGGCTTCTGAGTCCGAGATCATTTAAAAAAGTTCTGGTCGTGGCAAGAAGCGCCGGCCTGCCCGGCGACTCCCGATAACCCACCGTCTCGATCCATCCGCGCTCCTCGAAGAGCCTGAGGGTGGCCGGATTGACGGTCACGCCGCGAAGCTCCTCAATGTCGCCGCGGGTCACGGGCTGATGATAGGCGATGATGGCCAGCGTCTCCATGGCCGCCCTCGAATAGCGGGGCGGCTTTTCCTCGTCAAGGCGCAGGAATCTGGGACCAAGCTCCGAGGCCGTCTGGAAGCGCCACCCGTCGGAGAGCTCCACGAGGCGCATGCCGCGGTCCTCCCAGAAGGCCTGAAGCTCAGCGAGGTGTTCCTTCACGGACTTGGCGCTCAGCCTGTCGTCGAAGAGACGCCTGATCTCGCGCACCGGCATCGGCCGCCGCGAGCTCAGTAGCGCTGCTTCAATGATGTGCTGCGGAGTCATGAGAGACGGACGAAAGGGTATCTGAAACAGCGCCCATTGTAGAAAAAGGCGGCGCCAAAATAAAGCCCCGCAGCTCGATCCGAGTGCGGGGCTTCAATCGGGATCGTGACCGGAAGTTGATTTCCGTTCACTTTGAATCTGGCGGAAGGAGTGGGATTTGAACCCACGATACGGTATAACCGTATACCGGATTTCGAGTCCGGCGCATTCGACCACTCTGCCATCCTTCCGGCTATTCCCCATAAGGAGAACAGGTTTTGCATATTACAGAAAGCGGGAGGTTTTGTCAAACCTCCCGCTTCAGATTCGAACGAATTCGAAGCTGTCGCTGCCTGAACAGCTTAGTGGGCGAAAACGCCGCCTTCGATCGGACGGAGCACTTCAACACCGCCCATGTACGGACGAAGCGCTTCGGGAACCGTCACGCTGCCGTCAGCGTTCTGGTAGTTTTCGAGCACGGCGACGAGCGTGCGGCCGACGGCGAGGCCGGAACCGTTGAGCGTGTGGACGTACTGGGTCTTGCCATTTTCATCCTTGAAGCGAGCGCCCATGCGGCGGGCCTGGAAGGCCTCGCAGTTGGAGCAGGACGAAATCTCGCGGTAGGTGTTCTGCGCGGGGATCCAGACTTCAAGGTCATAGGTCTTCGTGGCACCGAAGCCCATGTCGCCCGTGGAGAGCGCGACGACACGGTACGGCAGACCGAGCTTCTGCAGAATGCCTTCGGCGTTGTGGGTCATTTCCTCGAGATCGTCGTAGGAGGTTTCCGGACGAACGATGCGGACCATTTCCACCTTGTCGAACTGATGCTGGCGGATCATGCCGCGGGTGTCGCGGCCGTAAGCACCGGCTTCGGAACGGAAGCACGGCGTATGGGCCGTCACCTTGAGCGGAAGGTCCTTGTAGCTGAGCATCATGCCGGCGACCTGATTCGTCAGCGTGACTTCAGCAGTCGGCACGAGATACATCTGTTCCTGTTCACCAAAGGCACCGCCCTTCTTGGCGGCGAAGAGGTCCTCCTCGAACTTCGGTAGCTGGCCGGTGCCCTGCATCGTGGAAGCCGTCACGATGTACGGCGTGTAGCACTCGACATAGCCGTTTTCACGGGTGTGCGTGTCCAGCATGAACTGGGCGAGGGCGCGATGAAGACGGGCAATCTGACCGCGCATGAAGGCGAAGCGGGCGCCGGACTCCTTGGCGGCCGTATCGAAGTCGAGGCCGAGCGGAGCGCCGACGTCGACATGGTCCTTGACTTCAAAGTCAAACTCGCGCGGGGTGCCCCAACGGCGGACTTCAACATTTTCAGACTCATCCTTGCCGACCGGCACGCTTTCGTGCGGGAGGTTAGGAATGCGGAGAAGCATGTCGTTGAGACGCGTGCGAATGTCGTCGAGTTCGGCCTCAAGTTTCGTGAGTTCTTCGGGAATCTGGGCGGCTTCAGCCATCAGGGCGGAAGCGTCCTCACCGTTCTTCTTGGCCATGCCGATCTGACGGGAGAGCACGTTGCGCTTCTGCTGCAGATCTTCGGTCTTGGTCTGCACGGTCTTGCGGGCAGCTTCAAGTTCGTTGAATTCCTTTTCAGGGAACACAAAGTTGCGCGTCGCAAGGCGGGCAACCACTTCAGGGAGCTGCTTGCGCAGCATCGTCAGGTCAAGCATTGTTTTTACCTTTAAAGTTGCCGGCGCAAGCACGCCGGCCATCAGAAGTCGATCTTTTAATTTTCTCCTTTTATCGGAGAAAAGGCAAATTCAGCAGTACTGCGGCTCATGAGGACCACCTACCTGCCCTGGCCCCTTCTGCGCCCGCGCCCCGCCTTTCTGGCCTCTTCGTTGAGCGACTCCAGGCGAGCAAGCTTTTCAGCGATCTTGATCTCCAGACCGCGATCGACAGGTTTGTACCACTTCATGCCTTCGAGCCCTTCGGGCATGTAGATCTCGCCGGCGGCAAAGGCGCCAGGCTCGTCATGTGCGTAGCGATAGCCCTCATGGTATCCGAGCTCCTTCATGAGCTTCGTAGGCGCGTTTCGCAAATACATGGGGACGGGACGCGTGCGGTCCGTCTTCACGAAGGCCCGCACTGCGTTGTAGGCGTTGTAGACGGCGTTGCTCTTGGGTGCGCAGGCAAGATAGACGACAGCCTGCGCGATGGCAAGCTCCCCCTCGGGAGAGCCGAGTCGCTCGTAGATTTCAGCCGCCTCCACGGCAAGCTGCGTCGCGCGCGGATCAGCCAGCGAGATGTCCTCGATCGCCATGCGCACGACGCGGCGGGCAATGTAGCGCGGATCGCACCCGCCGTCGAGCATGCGGCACATCCAGTAAAGCGCTGCATCGGGATCGGATCCACGCACGGACTTGTGCATGGCGCTGATCTGATCGTAGTAGTTGTCGCCGCCCTTGTCGAAGCGGCGCAGAGTTGCAGGAAGCGTCTTCCTGAGAAATCCCGCATCGACCTCCGTCATTCCCCTCTCGAGAGCCATCGTGCAGGACACGTCGACCGCATTGAGAAGCCGCCTGGCGTCTCCGTCGGACAGTTCGATCATGACACGGCGTGCATCCTCCGTCACCGAGAGCTTCGGAAACTCTCTCTCAAGCGCACGCTCAAGAAGGACTTCGGACTCCTCGGGCTTGAGACTCTGAAGCTGATACACAGTCGAACGGCTCAGAAGAGCCGAATTCACCTCAAAGCTGGGATTTTCGGTCGTCGCGCCGACAAAGACGAAGAGTCCCGACTCCACATGAGGCAGAAAGGCGTCCTGCTGGCTCTTGCTGAATCGATGGACCTCATCCACAAAAAGAAGAGTTGGCCTGCCGGTGAGACGCATCGTTTCCTTTGCGGCATCAACGGCGTCACGGATTTCCTTCACGCCGCCGAGTACGGCGGAGATCGAGATGAAGGGGAGGTCAAATGCCGATGCCATCAGGCGGGCAAGCGTGGTCTTGCCGACGCCGGGAGGCCCCCAGAGGATCATCGAATGCGGGCGATGCTGTTCGAATGCGGTGCGAAGCGGCGCTCCCGCTCCCAGCAAGTGAGTCTGCCCCACGACTTCGTCGAGGGTTCCCGGTCGCATGCGTTCGGCCAGCGGCCTCAGCATGGGCTGCGGCTCTTGGGTTGAGGCCTTTCGGGACGCGGGCTTGGATTTGGCGTCTGGCGGCAGAAGTTCGCCGCCGAAAAGATCGTTGCTCATGCGCAGTACTCTAGCAAAATTCGAACGGCAGATCATGCCCGACCTCTCGGGCGCGGGAATCGGGTAGAGAGCGCCCTCACAGGCACTCCCCTCCCACACCATTATGCTCACTCAGTGCTGAGCGTTCGGACGTGCCGTTCGGCATCCGGCGGTTTCTGAGTTAGAAATAGAAGGGGACTCAACGCATCTCGAGAAGGCTGTAGAGTCCCTGTCGTCTGAAGAAAGACTTTGGAAATGCATCGCGCATGTGAAGTGCGTCAGCGTTCCACCATGACCCCCGTCCGTTGTTGGCAGACTTCCACGCACGCTCTTTATCCAAGCCGCGACGTCGAGGTTCCCGTTCACGTGTCTTCGGTCGCTTCCATGCAATCCACACCGACTTTCGGAGATGGCGTCGGATGTGTATGTCGAGCGCTTCGCCCCCCCTTGCGAGTGTCCAACTTGAAGTACTGCCGCCATCCACGCAGAATCGCATTGAGCACCCTAATCGTTCGAAAGAGTGACCCGCCGCGCGCCCTGTAGAAGACGGTGCGAGGCTTGTCCTGCAGCCGCTTGAAGCTTTTCGGGTGAACTAGCGGTTGTCCCGTCATCCCCACGAAGTGTAGCCAAGAAATTTCGCCCTACTACGGCCTCGGCTGACTTCCATGCCGACATCCCTCGGCCTCCCGAACCTCGGTAGCCTCGCGGCGTCGAGATGGCTCTCCCCAGGTATCACACATGTGCTTCCCTCCCCACCTGCCGGATCTACGTGCATCCCTTCCGGAACAGCTTTGGGTTAATCGAGCTTTGCCGACTCTCCCAAGATACACGCCTCACATCCGATTCCTGTTCGTCAGGCTGGAGTTTTGTTATCGGCTTCCTTCATCAAGGTCGTTGCCTCCCTCGACTTGCACGACTCACTCGTCCTTCCCCGGTTCGGGCGGACAGCGGACTTTCACCGCATAGACACACGTGCGCTGCCGGGCGCACAAACAAAAACCCCGGTCTCTTTCGAAACCGGGGTTCTTGGAATGGTGAGCCTGACGATGTCCTACTTTCACTGGAAATACAACCAACTATCATCGGCGATAAGGTGTTTCACTGTCCTGTTCGGAATGGGAAGGAGTGGGACCACCTCTCTATGGTCATCAGGCAATGGCTTTTGTCTGCTTTCGCAAACGATTTTGATGATTTTATCATAAAACCGAGTGTCTGTCGACGGTATAAGTCCCAATCATACAAAACTATGCTTGGGGTCAGTTTTTGGCTACATTGACCTCATGACCACACCAATCGGAGAGGAGCCGACCATGACACTGAACAAATCTCTCGTCTGTCTTGCAATAGCGTCGCTTTCCATTCCCGCCATGGCTGCGCCCGTCACGACCGAGGGCGCGGGCGTCGGCAAGCACGGCGACGTGATCGCCGCAGTGACCTTTGACGGCGGCAGGATTCAGGCGATCGACATCAGAAAATCGAACGAGAACCCGATCCTCGCGGGCAAGGTCTTCACCGAAATGAAGGACGCGATGATCAAGCACAACACGGCCGACATCGATGCCGTGACGGGCGCGACCGTCTCGTCGGACGCCCTCAGGAACGCCGTGAAGGAAGCTGCGGCCAAGGCGGGCGTGACGCTCGCGGGCCCGGTGGCCCTTCTCAAGCGCGCGCCGAAGGTGCCTGAGACGAACGTCTACGACGTCGTGGTGATCGGTGCGGGCGGCGCGGGCTTCTCGGCCGCCATCACCGCGAGCGACGCGGGCGCGAAGGTCGTGCTTCTCGAGAAGATGCCCAACGTTGGCGGCAACTCGCTCGTTTCGGGCGCGGAAATGGCTGCTGCGGGCAACTGGGTCCAGAAGAAGCTCGGCATTGAAGGCGACAGCGTCGAACTGCATTATCAGGACACCATGAAGGGCGGCGACATGAAGGGCGATCCCGCCGTCGTGCGCACCATGGTCGAGAATGCGCTTCCCGCCGCCGAATGGTGCCGGGACGTCATCGGCGTCGAATTCCAGGAAGACAACCTCTTCTTCTTCGGCGGCCACTCCAAGAAGCGCTCGCTCATTCCGAAGGGCGCCACGGGCCTCGATTTCATCACCAAATTCAACGCTGCAGCCGAGAAGCGCGGCATTCCCATCATCACGAACATGAAGGCCGAGGAGCTCGTGCGTGACGCTTCGGGACGCGTCACGGGCGTCAAGGCCACGATGGACGGCAAGCGCTATACCTTCAGCGCCAGGAAGGGCGTCGTGATCGCGACGGGCGAACGTTGCGATGCGCACGGAGGCCAACCCGTTCTACGGCGACGGCTTCAAGACCACGAACATGCCTAGCGCCATGGGTGAAGGCATCACGATGGCGAAGAACATCGGCGCACAGGTCGTCAACATGGGCCTCATCCAGACCTATCCGATGTGCGACCCGAACTCGGGCGCCATCGAGCTCATCGACGACGCTCGCTTCGAAAGCGCCATCCTCGTCAATCAGGAAGGCAAGCGCTTCGTCGAGGAACTCCAGCGCCGCGACGTGATGAGCAAGGCCATTCTCGAGCAAACGGGCAAGTACTGCTATGCGATCTTCAACGGCGAGATCGAGAAGCGCTCGCACGCCATCACGCACCATCAGGACGAGGTCGAGGTCTTCACCAAGACGGGCATCCTGCACAAGGCCGACACCATCGAGGGCATCGCCGACTTCTTCAAGATCCCGGTCGACAATCTCAAGGCCACGATTGCGCGCGTCAATGAATTCGCCAGGACGGGCAAGGACCTTGACTTCAACTACCGCAGCCGCTTCGTCGACCTCAGCACGGGACCGTACTGGATCTACCGAGGCGTTCCGAGCGTGCACCACACGATGGGCGGCCTGAAGATCAATCCGAAGGCCGAAGTGCTCGACGCCAACGACAAGCCGATTCCCGGCCTCTGGGCTGCGGGCGAAGTGACGGGCTGCACGCACGGCACGAACCGCCTCGGCTCGAACGCCTACACCGACATCATCGTCTTCGGCCGCATCGCGGGTGCG
>OLGI01001989.1_pt1 | contig 16067 bp, 12 predicted proteins | sample 1605221 | NCBI WGS metagenome assembly OLGI01 (sample SAMEA3888915, study PRJEB22519) | human gut metagenome | biome: human gut; feature: human-associated habitat; material: faeces | place: Denmark | collected 2010 | reverse complement strand
ACGGATTTGTTTCCCAAGCCCTTCCGCTGCCTCAAAATTACTTTGTCTACAGTCTAAAAAAGCCCTATGCTTTCGCATAGGGCTTTTTTTAGTCTTCGGGGCTAATCATGAGGGCGAAATCCAACCATTCCGCAACGAGGGAATATAATTTATCCTCATCATTCAGGGCATCCATGGTTTCCTCATCACTGCTTTCAAAGGTCAGCATGTGTCTGCCGTAGGCATCATAGAAATCTGCCTGCCACTCCTCCTTCACACGCTGGTATTTCTTTAAATAATACACAACCTCTTCCGTATTATTATATCTATATTTATCGTGCCGCATATTTTTTCCTCCTTTTCGGAAATGAAATTCCAAAGTCAGCTTTATCATACCAGAAAAAGCGGAGAAAATAAAGGTGCGCCCGAATAAAAAAAATATGCGGTATAAAGAAATATTTACTTGCTTTTCCGGAATGGATATGCTAGAATCTTCTCAAATAAAGGGGAGTAGCTTACGGGAAACCGTTGCCGACACTCGTCATCACGGTCATTTCAAAAATGAAATCCCGGGTGTCGTCCGACAGAGTGATTTTGTCATCTGAGAAGCAAGACTTTTATTGCACTTTTTTTGATTGGTGCAATAGGGGTCTTTTTTATTTTCCTGAAAAAAGCCGCCTGCACCGGAAAACAGAAAGGAGAATGGATATGAAACAGCCTTGGACAGAAACAAAGGAAAATCTATTTACCACGTATCAGACAGATGCGCACGGCCTGAGCGGCGGAGAGGCGCAGAAGCGACTTGCGCAGTACGGCGAGAACAAGCTGATTGAGGGCAAGCAGAAAAGCGTGCTGCGCGTATTTGCGGAGCAGTTTGCGGATTTACTGGTGGTAATTCTGCTGATTGCGGCAATCATTTCCGCACTGACGGGCGGCTGGGAAGGCACGATTGTTATTATTACGGTGCTGATTCTGAATGCGATTCTTGGAACGGTGCAGCATTTTAAGGCACAGAAATCTCTGGAAAGCCTGAAAGCGATGTCCGCACCTCATGCGCGCGTGCTGCGTGACGGAGAAAAGCTTGAAATTTCCGCGCTTTCCCTCGTGCCGGGGGATATCCTGCTGCTGGAGGCAGGGGATATTGCCGCCGCCGATGGTCGCATTTTGGAGAATTATTCTTTGCAGGTAAACGAATCCGCTTTGACGGGTGAATCGGAAAACATCAACAAAACCGACCGACCGCTTGATGCAGAAGAACTGCCCCTGGGCGACCGCCTGAATATGGTCTACAGCGGTTCGCCTGTTGCCTACGGGCGTGCGGTGGTGCTTGTGACGGCGACAGGCATGGATACGGAAATGGGGAAAATCGCGCATCTGATGGCATCCGCGCAGGAGAAGGAAACACCCCTGCAGAAAAGTCTGGATGATTTTTCCAAAAAGCTTTCGATTCTGATTCTGATTATCTGTGCGATTGTGTTTGCGCTTGGCGTATGGCGGCAGATGGGGCTTGGGCAGGCATTGATGTTCGCAGTTGCACTGGCAGTTGCGGCGATTCCCGAAGCATTAAGCTCTATCGTGACAATCGGACTTGCAATCGGGACACAGAAGATGGCAAAACAGAATGCCATCATCAAAAAGCTGCGTGCGGTGGAGGCACTTGGCTCTGTTTCCGTTATCTGTTCCGATAAGACAGGGACACTGACACAGAATAAAATGACCGTACAGAAGGCATTTACACTCGGCAGGGTTTGGGATGCGGAAGAACAGCCACAATCCCCTTTAAAGGAGCTTATCGGGGAGAGTGTGCTTTGCAATGACGGGGCCATCCACGAGGATGCACAAATCGGTGACCCGACCGAAACCGCCCTTCTGGCATTTTGCCGCAAGGCAGGCGGAGATGAAAACGAAATTCGGCAGGGCTTCCCCCGTTTGCAGGAGCTGCCCTTTGATTCTGACAGAAAGCTGATGTCCACCCTGCACGAAATTGCCGGAAAAACCACGCTTCTGACCAAGGGTGCGCCGGATGTGCTTCTGGGACGGTGTTCCTCTGCGAAGGCAGAAACGGGCGTTGTTCCCATGGAGGATGCGATTGCCAAAGAAATCCATGCACAGATTGCGGCTTTTTCTGCGGAGGGGCTTCGTGTGCTTGCCTTTGCGGAAAAGACACTGCCCGAAAACCGTCCGCTGACATTAGAGGATGAAAATGACCTTACCTTTGTGGGTCTGATTGCCATGATGGACCCTCCTCGTGAGGAATCCGCCGCAGCGGTTGCCGACTGCCGCCGCGCAGGTATCCGCCCTGTGATGATTACGGGTGACCATAAGGTAACGGCTTCTGCGATTGCGAAAAAAATCGGGATTTTGCAGGAGGGCGACCTTGCCGTTGAAGGGGCAGAGCTGGAGCGCATGACGGACGAGGAGCTGAAGAAAAAGGTACGGCAGATTTCGGTTTACGCGCGCGTTTCTCCTGAGCATAAAATCCGCATTGTGCGCGCATGGCAGGAAAACGGCTGCATCACTGCGATGACAGGGGATGGCGTGAACGATGCCCCTGCCCTCAAGCAGGCAGACATCGGCATTGCAATGGGCATTACGGGGACGGAGGTTTCCAAGGATGCTGCGGCAATGATTCTGACGGATGATAATTTTGCGACCATTGTCAAAGCCGTTGCCAACGGCAGAAATGTATATACAAATATCAAAAATTCCATCGGCTTTTTGTTGAGCGGCAATCTGGCAGGGATTCTGGTTGTCATGTTTACCTCTTTGATGGGGCTGCCACTGCCCTTCACGGCAGTACAGCTTTTATTCATCAACCTGCTGACGGACAGCCTGCCTGCACTTGCGGTCAACATGGAGCAGCCGACGGGCGACCTGCTCAATCAGGCACCCAGAAAAGCAAACGAAGGGATTTTGACAGGCGCTTTTCTGAAGCGGCTTTCCTTACAGGGCGTTCTGATTGCGATTGTAACCATGCTTGCGTTTTACAACGGTCTGGCAGTCAGCGGCGCAATGGCTTGTACGATGGCGTTTGCAACGCTTTGCCTTGCACGACTGTTCCACGGCTTTAACTGCCGCGGCACGCGCTCCGTTTTCCGCCTGCCGATGAACCCCTTCTGCTTCGGAGCATTTGCAATCGGCGCATTGCTGCTGTTTGCAGTGCTTTGTATCCCTGCCCTGCATGGGTTATTTGACATCAGCAATGCACTGACAGGGAGTAATATCCTGAAAATCGCCGGGTTTGCCTTCCTGCCGACCCTGCTGATTCAGCTGTTCCGCGTGGTGAGAGGAAAATAAGCATCGGTTTATTGAAAATATGCTATCACAAAGCAGTAAACAATAAGTTTTTGTGATACCCCTTCCATCAAGAAAAAATGGATTTTCTATTTTTTTACTGGGAAAATATTTTCTTCTGCGGATTCTTGTGCTATACTCAAAAAAAATATTTAAAAAAGTTTTTTTGTTTTTAAAATTTTTATTCTAAAGAAAAGGGATGATGAAAATGGCAGAAAAAATCAGAATTGGTATTTTGGGCTATGGCAACTTAGGGAAGGGCGTAGAGCTGGCAATCAGACAGAACCCCGACATGGAGCTTGCGGCTTTCTTCACCAGAAGAGCCCCCGAAGCACTGAAAACACAGAGCCCCGATGTACCTGTATATAACGTAAAGGACGCAATCAGCAAAAAAGACGACATTGATGTTATGATTCTCTGTGGCGGCAGTGCGACAGACCTGCCTGTACAGAGCCCTGAATATGCAAAATATTTCAACATCGTGGACAGCTTTGATACCCACGCAAAAATCCCTGAGCATTTCGCAAATGTAGACGCTTCCGCAAAGGAAGGCGGTCATGTTGCTTTCATTTCCGTTGGCTGGGACCCCGGTATGTTCAGCCTGCAGAGACTGATTGGCAACTGCATTCTGCCCAACGGCAAGGATTACACCTTCTGGGGCAGAGGCGTAAGTCAGGGCCATTCCGATGCCATCAGACGCATTAAGGGCGTAAAGGACGGCAAGCAGTATACCGTTCCCGTTCCTGCGGCACTGGAAAAAGTAAGAGCAGGCGAAAACCCTGAGCTGACCACAAGAGAAAAACACACAAGAGAATGCTATGTTGTGGCTGAGGAAGGCGCAGATCTGGCACGCATTGAAAACGAAATCAAGACCATGCCCAACTACTTCGCTGATTATGACACAACGGTTCACTTCATTTCTCAGGAGGAGCTGGATCGCGACCACAGCGGTATCCCTCACGGCGGCTTTGTTATCCGCACAGGCACAACCGGCGCAGATACCAAGCAGATGATTGAATATTCTCTGAAGCTGGGCTCCAACCCCGAATTTACTTCCAGCGTAATTGCTGCTTATGCAAGAGCGGCTTACAAGATGGCACAGGAGGGCATCACAGGTGCAAAGACTGTATTTGATGTTGCACCGACCTACCTTTCTCCCCTGTCTGCGGAAGAACAGAGAAAAAATCTGCTTTAATTTAAACTGAAAACAGATTTTGGACAGAAAATACCCCCATCGATGAACCGATGGGGGTTGTTTTTTTATTTGCCCTGCTGCATAACATCAATAATCGTACTGTCCATGGGAGCCATGCCCTCATCGGAGATACGTCCCAGATTCTTTTCCGTCTGCTCTGCGGAGGAACCGATTACGCCGAAATTATGCGGAATGGCAATCCCTTCCATGGCGAGCATCGCAGAAAGATATGCCGCATAGACCCCTGCGGATGCCTTGAGCGCACAGCCGATACTGCCGCCATCGCAAATCATGCCGGTAAGATTTGCCGCCATGTGATCCATTGCCGCGGAGGCCTCCTTCGCGCCGCCGCCCATAAGCAGCACAATGCCTGCCGCCGCACCGCTGCCGCCGCCCAGAACACAGCCGCAGAGGGCAGAAAGCCTGCCGGTATAATGCTTGCTGAAAATGGTGATTAAGCAGCTGAGTGCCACGCCGCGGATGATTTCTTCCTCTGTTTTTCCTGCAAATCTGCCATAGGAAACAACGGGCATGGAGCAGAGAATTCCATGGGAGCCACTGCCGACAATGCTCATGGCAGGAAAGGGCAGACCTGCCAGACGCGCATCCATGGCGGAGCAGGTCAGCCTCTGTGCGGCGTAAATCATATCGTCACCGACAGCACCTCTATTGCGGAAGGCTGCTAAGGTTTTCCAGATTTGCAGACCTACGCCCTTCTCGCCCTCGGCGGAAAGCGCAAAGTTCATGGCAATCATTTCTTTCACGCAGGACAATTCTGCGATGGGAACGGTTTTTGCATAATCCACCATATCCGCAACGGTAACTGCTTCAAAATCGAAGGCATGCTGCTGTTCCGCCGCCTTTGCCTGCTCCGCCTGAAAGAGAACGGTATCATTTTTTGCAACAAAAACGATATTCGCATGGAAGTCCTCAATGCGGCAAACGCCGACCCCTTCGCTTGTCCGGATTTCCGCAAGGATATAAATGCCCTCCTTTGTTTCATCGGCTTTGATATCCATGGGAATCTGCAATGTCTTTGCCTCGGCAACATGTGCGGCTGTAATATTTTTCAGCACCTCCAGACCAAGCGTCCAATCGCCGCCCAAGGCACCCAATGCCGCCGCCATATTGCAGCCAAGCTCCTGCGTGCCGGGAATGGCGCAGGAAAAGGCGTTTTTATACATGCCGCCATTCATCACCATGCGAATCTCTTGCAGCTTACCGCCCACAGCCGCATAGGCTCTCGCCGCCGCAAGGGCAATCGCGCCGACCTCTGTTACGCCTAAGGCAGGCTTCATTTCATTTTTTAACAGACCGGTAAAATCGAATTTCATTTTTATACCCTCTCCCTCTCATTTGTCCTACAATTTCTTCTTTCAGTATACCTGTTCCAATGAAAAAAAGCTACCTGAAATGCTTTTACTATCGAGAAAACAATTCTTCCGATACATTCCATCGAATTATTCGATTTACTGTTGTATTTTTATGGATTTTTCTCTATAATAAAGCAAGCTTATCTGACAACGAATCAGAAGGGATACAGGCTTTTTCCCGTATCTCATGCAAAAAAATCAAATTTTCAGGAGGTTTTTATGGAAAACAGAGAGAAATTCAGCTCCCGTCTGGGCTTCCTGCTCATTTCCGCAGGCTGTGCCATCGGTCTGGGGAATGTGTGGAAATTCCCTTACATCACAGGGAAATACGGCGGTGCTGCCTTTGTGCTGATTTATTTCGTATTTCTGCTCATTCTGGGCATTCCCATTCTGACACTGGAGCTTGCCGTTGGGCGCGCCAGTCAGCGCAGTGTTGCCCTTTCCATGGATGTGCTGGAGCCGAAGGGAACGAAATGGCATTGGTTCAAATTTCCTGCAATGGCAGGTAACTACATCCTGATGATGTTTTACACCACGGTTGCCGGTTGGATGGTTTATTATTTCTTCAAGATGGCGGCAGGCGGCTTTGTAGGGATGAACGCGGATAAAATCGGCGCAACCTTCAACAGCACCCTCGCCAACCCGACACTGAATGTTGCGTTTATGATTGCCGTTGTCATCAGTTGTATGCTGATTGTGGGCAAGGGACTGCAAAACGGCGTGGAAAAAATCACGAAGGTGATGATGATTGCGCTGCTGGTGCTGATGATTGTGCTTGCGGTACGCTCCTTCTTTCTGGCAGGGGGCGAGGAGGGACTGCGGTTCTATCTCTATCCCGATTTTTCCAAGCTGATGGAATACGGCATTACGGAGGTGCTTTTTGCCGCGATGAGTCAGGCTTTCTTCACGCTGAGCATCGGCATGGGCGCGATTGCGATTTTCGGCAGCTTTATCGACCGCAGCCGCTCCCTGATGGGCGAGGCAATCTGCATTACGATTCTGGATACGGCGGTTGCGCTGATGGCAGGTCTGATTATCTTCCCTGCATGCTTTGCTTATGGGGTTGACCCCGGTCAGGGCCCCGGACTGATTTTCGTGACGCTCCCCAACGTATTCAATGCAATGCCGGGCGGTCGGCTCTGGGGGACGCTGTTCTTCCTGTTCATGTGCTTTGCGGCATTCTCTACGGTCATCGGTGTATTCCAGAACCTGATTACCTTCTGGACGGATATGACGGATGCGCCGCGCAAGAAAATTGTTGCGTATCATATTGTGGCACTGATTGTGCTTTGCCTGCCCTGCGCGCTGGGCTACAACGTGCTGAGCGGCTTACAGCCCTTGGGCGAAGGCACTGCGATTCTCGACTTGGAGGATTTCCTGGTTTCCAATAATATTCTGCCGCTGGGCAGTATCGTTTATGTGCTGTTCTGTGCATGCAAAAACGGCTGGGGCTGGGAGAATTTCATGGACGAAGCCAATGCCGGCGAAGGGATGAAATTCCCGAACGGGATTCGGCTGTATGTGAAATATATCCTGCCGCTGATTATTCTGTTTGTATTCGTGATGGGGTATCTCTCCATGTTCAGCAAATAAGCAGATTTAAACAATTTTTACAAAAGAGAAGGAAGGAACAAGGATGCTTACGATACCGCAATTAACGGAAAAAATGATTGCCTTTTCCGCAGGGAATACGGCGGATATCCACCATTTTCTCTGCGTCTGGGCGTATGCGAAAACGATTGGCGAGGAAGAAGGTCTGGACGAAAAAACGCAGTTTCTGCTGGAGGCAACGGCGGTGCTTCACGATATTTCCTGTCCGCTCTGTCGGGAAAAATACGGCAATACGGACGGCAGACATCAGGAGGCGGAAAGCCCTCGGCTGGTGCGTGACTTTCTGGCGGACAGCGGATTTGACACAGCGCTGATTGACCGCATTTCCTATCTGATTGCACACCACCATACGGTGACAGGGATTGACGGGATGGATTATCAGATTCTGATTGAGGCGGATTTTCTGGTGAATGCGGCGGAAAAGGGCTTGGGGAAAGAAGCCGTGGCGCATTTTCTGGAAAACGTGGCGAAAACGGACTGCGGCAGGCGGCTGTTGCAATCTATATTTCTTGACAAATAAAATTGCCCCTTCGTACCAAAGATACGAAGGGGTTTTCTTATGCCGTTTTTAGATGGGGTGGCAGACAGTGCCCCATTGGACATCCTCTTTGCCATTTGCAAGCGTCACTTTTTTGGAAACAACGGCATAGCCGTCCTCGAAATCTCTTGCAAAATCGAAGGCGGGGGCAATCACCCATGTGCCGTCCTCACCGACATAGCCATATTTTCCTGTTTTTTCATCCTGATAGGGGGCAAGCCCTTCGGACAGCCGCATTCTCCATTCAGCATCCTTCTCGGAAACACGCCCGTTTTCATCGAAATACAGCCTCACATATTCCACCCTGCCGGGTGCAACCAGCTCCTCGGCTTCTATGGAAATAATGCCGTTGCCGTGTTCACGCATATATTCCCCGGTTATGATGAATTTCAGCTTTTTGCCTGTCCTGTCAATCAGGAAAACCTCGCCGCTTTTTTCCTGTGCAAAGGCTTTGCCGTTCCAAAAATCTGTTATTTTGTTATAGCGCAGGGGGATAACCTCTTTGCCGGTTTTATCGATATAGCCGGTATTCGGCTTCATATCTGTAACCTTTGCAAGACCATCCCGGAAAGCATAGGCATTTCTGTATTTCGGCTCGATGACCCAGCCTCCTTTTTTATCAATATAGCCATAACGGGTTTCTGCGCTCTGCCTTCCTTCTTCCTTCGGAAGATCTACACCTACTGCTGCCAAGCCCTCAGAGAAGGCACCGGCAGTATAAAAGGAGAACGGAATGACTTCCTCGCCCTTTGTGTTGACATAGCCGCACTTTCCTTCCTCATAATTCATTGCTCTTGCCAAACCCTCCGAAAAGCTGCCTACATCATGGTAATCATCATAACTGTATGTAAACTGCGTATTGCCTTCCATATCGAGAATCATATTTGTTCCGTCCCGTTTATCCAGACGCAGGAAGCCATCGCCAAAGCCGCGCAGTCTAAGAACATCCTTATTGCTATATTGGAGCAGTACCTTACCCTGCTGATTCAGAACGAACCAATCTGCCTGCTGCTTTTCATATTCCTGCGGCGCACCCAGAATATCCCCCGCGGTATTGACGTATTTTTCCGCGATGAAATAATCGCCGCCGATGGATTTGATATCATCATAGCGTTCTGTCAGGGGAATGCCGAACACTGCCGCTTCGCCCGTTCCCTTGACGGAGGAGGTATCGTTTTCCGTTGCCGCTGTCAGCTCTGTCAGTTGTACGGCTGCGGTTTTTGTTTCTGCATCCCAGCGAAGAGCATCCGCATCAACGATATAGCGGCTAAAGCATTTCAGCACGCCCTCCCAATCGCGCAGGGGGACAAAAACTCTTCCGTCCTTGACCTCCATCTGCCCAAACGAAGGCAACAGGCTGCTGTTTCTCCAGATGCGGTTGCCGGTGATATCAAAGCTCAGCGTGTAATCTTGCATGGTGACCTTGGCAAGCTGAATCCCATCCTCCCAGACAAGCTCTGCATCCGCATACAACGCCTTCATAAAGGTGCGCAGAGGGAGCATAACATAGCCATCCTTGATATAAATCGGTACATCTAAGGGCTGTGCTGTGCCGTCCTTGGTAAATTCCGTTGTGCCGACCCTTGCCGTAAAGGTATGCGGTGTTTTCGTGAACAGTGATTCCTCCGCCGCGTAGGCAGGCACGCTCCCTGCCAGAAATGCCGCGCTGAGTGCCATACAGAATATTTTTTTCATACGCCTTTTCCCCCTTTTTTATCTGTTCGGATTTCTGATAATGCCCCATTCGACATCCTTTGTGCCGTCTGCCAGTGTGATTTCATTCTGCACAACGGCATAGCCATCCTCGAATTTTTCTGCTACATCAAACGCAGGGGCAATCACCCATGCGCCGCTTTCGTTTACATAGCCGTATTTCTTTGCCGTCGCATCCCAATACGGTGCAAGTCCCTCGGAAAGTCCCTTTTTCAGACGATAGGTTTCATAGGAAATTTCGCCTGTTTCATCAAAATAGCGTCTTACATGCTCATGGTCGCCATCGGGCAGATTCACAATCTCCTCCGTCATTGCCATGCCGTTCTTCTGCTGATTTGGTTTTGTCCTATCATCATCTGCATATACCAGATATTCTGCATCCGCAATCCGTTTCAGCTTTTTGCCTGCTTTATCAATCAGCCAGTTTTTTCCTTCCGCATCTGACGCATAGGTTGCACCGTTTCGGAAATAGCCTGCCCAACGATACTGACAGGGGATAACCTCCTTGCCTGTTTGATCAATAAAGCCTGCCCGACGCGCATCACTGCTTCGTACCATTGCCAGACCTTCCGAGAAGGACTCCACATGCCTGTAGTTCGCGGCATCAATGACGATTTTGCCTGTTTTATCAATATAAGCATAGGTGCCGTCTTTTTTCTTCACAACTGCCAGACCATCGGAGAAGGGTTTTGCCTCCTCAAACTGCAAAGGAATCACAACCTCGCCGTTTCGATTCACAAAGCCTGTGCCGTTTTTATCCGAAACTGCCGCCAGGCCTTCGGAAAAAGGCTCTACGCTGTTATAAATGAAGGGGATGACGGTTTTGCCTTCCCAGTCAATGGCACCATTGCCAAAGCCGTTTTCCGTATTTCTGCCAACTAAGAAGGTTCGCTCACCGCCGTCCTCCATATAGTTATCCGTTCCGGTGTCATAGGTCTGCAACACCTTTCCCTTACTATCCAGAAGATACCGTACATTTTCGCGTCCGCCCATGCTGACACCCAAGCCGACATTCGTTTCTCCCGTATATTTCTGTGCAAGGAAATAGCCATCCCCAAGGGGTTCGATTTCATCATACTGCGTGGAAAGTGCGACGGCATAGGATGCCTGCGCGCCCTTGCCGCTCAGTGCAGGCTTTTCCAGACCATTGGAAGGGTCAAGCTTCTGCTCCACCGCGCGGACGGTTGCCAGCTTTGTGGTGCTGTCCCATGTAATATCGCCCTCCTCCATGAGATAGCCGATGGACTGCAAAATACCCGACCAGTTCCGCAGGGGAACGAAAACGCGCCCATCCTTCACTTCCATTTTGCCCCAGACAGGTAAGTCCTTCCCGTTTTTTGCGATGGTATTCTCCTTTATCGAAAAACGGATGAGATTTCCCCCAAATGCTACTGTCGCCGCCTTGGTTTCATTATCCCAAGCCATTTGGCTTTTCTCGCCCAACGCCGCCTTCATAAAGGTGCGCAGGGGCAGCATGGTATAGCCATCCTTAATATAAATCGGCACATCCAACTTTTGTGCCTCGCCGTCCTTTGTGAATTCCGTTGTGCCGACCCTTGCCGTAAAGGTATGCGGCACCTTTGTGATATAATCTGCCGCGTAGGCAGGCATGCTCCCTGCCAGAAGTGCTGCGCTGAGTGCCATACAAACGAGTTTTTTCATGTTTTGTCCCTCCCCGAAAATACAACTGTGCTTTTGCTTCTGCTTTCACTCTAGCAAAAGAAAACGCTTCCCTCAAGAGAGGGGAAGGAAATTTAAGAAATTCGTAAGAAATTTGTAAGCTGCTTGTAACACAAGGCGTTTTTCTGTATACAAAAAGAGCCTGCGTGGGAAAATTCCCATACAGACTCTTTTATTTTCTGCAAAATCGGATTAGAATTCTGCGTTATTTACGGTACGAGGGTAAGGCAGGACATCGCGGATATTGCCGACACCTGTCAGATACATTACCGCACGTTCAAAGCCCAGACCGAAGCCTGCGTGTCTTGTGCCGCCGTATTTACGCAGATCCAGATAGAAATCGTAGTCCTCCTTTTTAAGTCCAAGCTCGTCCATACGCGCCTCTAACTTCTCTAAGCTGTCCTCACGCTGGCTGCCGCCGATGATCTCGCCGATGCCCGGTACGAGACAGTCCATCGCTGCAACGGTCTTGCCGTCCTCGTTCATCTTCATGTAGAATGCCTTGATCTCCTTCGGATAATCGGTAACGAAGACCGGTTTCTGGAAGATCTTCTCGGTTAAGTAGCGCTCATGCTCGGTCTGTAAGTCACAGCCCCAGAATACCTTGTAGTCGAATTCGTCGTTGTGCTCTTCGAGGATGCGGACAGCCTCGGTGTAGGTTACATGACCGAACTCGGAATTTAATACGTGGTTTAAGCGGTCAAGGAGTCCCTTGTCGATGAACTGGTTGAAGAAATTCATCTCTTCCGGTGCGTGCTCTAAGACGTAGCGGATGACATATTTTAACATATCCTCGGCAACTTCCATGTTGTCGTTCAGATCCGCAAATGCCATCTCCGGCTCGATCATCCAGAACTCAGCTGCATGACGGGTCGTGTTGGAGTTCTCTGCGCGGAAGGTCGGTCCGAAGGTGTAGATATTGCGGAATGCCATCGCGTAGGTCTCGCCGTTTAACTGACCGCTGACAGTTAAGTTAGTTGGTTTTCCGAAGAAATCCTGGGAGTAGTCAACCGTGCCGTCGTTCTTTTTCGGAACATTGTTCAGATCCATCGTGGTAACCTGGAACATCTCACCGGCGCCCTCGCAGTCACTTGCGGTAATCAGTGGAGTGTGGACATACACGAAATCGCGCTCCTGGAAATACTGATGGATCGCGTAAGCTGCCAGGGAACGTACACGGAACACAGCCTGGAAGGTGTTAGTTCTCGGACGCAGGTGAGAGATGGTACGCAGATACTCAAGGCTGTGGCGTTTCTTCTGAAGCGGATAATCCGAAGCGGACGGTCCCTCAACGGCTACCTCGGTCGCCTGAATCTCGAACGGCTGCTTTGCCTCCGGGGTCGCAACCAGGGTACCTTTTACGATAATGGATGCGCCTACGTTTAACTTGGAGATCTCTGCAAAGTTCGGCATTGTATCATGGTAAACAACCTGAAGCGTCTCAAAGTAGCTGCCATCGCTCACAACGATGAAGCCAAAGTTCTTGGAACCGCGCACGCTTCGTACCCAGCCGCCGATCTGAACTTCTTTGTCCAGATACGTCTCTCTGGAACGGTAAATTTCTCTTACAGTGGTTAAATTCATCTCAGTAAACTCCTTATTTTGCAAAATAAACTTTCTCATGCGGACTGCCCTGCAGTGTGCAGACCGTGTTTAACTTTCATTATACTGTATTTTCCTTGTAGATTCAAGGGACGGAGGGAAATTTGCTAGGGGAAGAAACCTGCCCGTATAAAAAGTGACAGCTTTAAAAATTAACAGAAACAAATGCAAAAACAGAAGGAAAGGGCAGAAAACAAGCTGGGTATTGTGTCAACTCTGTGAATACTTGTTTTACAGAGACAAATGCCCGGTGTTAGAATGGGGATAAAGAAAGAAAACCGCGGAATACTTTCAAAGAGTCTATCAAACGGAAAGGGTGTAGACAGAAGAATTATGACTGAACTTGACGCAAATAAAAAAGCGGAAGAGCTTCTGAAAGGTGCGTACGATTTACATGTACATTCATCGCCCTCTGTTTTTCCGAGAGAATTGGATGGATTCCAGTTGATCCGGGAGGCAGACGCAGCAGGAATGGCGGGAGTGATGCTGAAAAGTCATTATGAATCAACGGCTTTGCGGGCAGAACTGATCAACCGCTACAGCGGCTGTAAGGCGAAAGCGTATGGCGGGCTCTGCCTCAACTGCCCGGCAGGGGGCTTGAATGTATACGCGGTGAAAAATGCATTGCGGGCGGGGGCAAAAATTGTATGGATGCCGACCCGGGATGCGAAAAACAGCCTAGTATTCGGAAACATGGAGGGAGATTTCTTTGACCGCAGGGGTATTACCATTCTGGAACAGGATGGAACATTAAAAGAATGCGTCTACGACATCATGGATGCTATCAAGGAAAAGGACGCATTTCTGGCAACAGGGCATATCAGCCCGGAGGAATCCCTGATTTTATGCAGGGAAGGACGGAAACGGGGGGTCAATATGATTTTGACACATCCAGAGTTTCCAAGGACGAGAATAGGAAGAGACGATCAGGCGGAACTGGCGAAGCTGGGGGTTGTGATTGAGAAGAACTGGTTCAATCTGGCACAGAAAAGTGTGATGCCGGAAGAGATGGCAGAGACGATTCGGACCGTCGGAAGCGGACACGTATATCTGGCAACGGACCGCGGGCAGAAAGGGGCACCGACACCCGTTTCGGAATTGAAACGGTTTATCGCCGTGATGCTGACCTGTGGGATTGCGGAAGCACAGATACGGGACATGGTCCAGAAGGTACCGGAAGAAATGGTATGCAGATAAATTTATATAAATGCACATTTTTTTAGAAGGAGGATTTTACATTATGAGGAAAGACAGAGTATTGGCAGGGGCATTAGCAGCAGTGACAGCGTTCAGCATGACAGCGTGCGGCGGCGGACAGGCAGGTGGCACCACACAGGCAGCGGCGGCAGGAACACAGGCGGCAGCCGAGAACACCGCTAACCCGAATGCCGAGACAACACTCAGCATCGGTTATACGACCGCAGCAAACGCGGATGATCCGTATCACTTTACAGCAACCAAATTCAAAGAGATCGTGGAAGAAAAATCCGAGGGCAGAATTGCGGTCAACCTGTATGCGAGCAGTCAGCTTGGTTCCGAGCCGGAGATGTGGGAAGGCATGCAGACCGGAACATGCGACATGGCAGTCATGACGAATGCATATGTTTCTTCTTATGTACCGGCAAACGGTGCATTGGATCTTCCGTTCATTTTTAGCGATCTGGGACAGGCACGTGAGATCGTAGACGGCGATTTCGGTCAGTCCCTGATCGACAATATGGACGGAACAGGCGTTACATGTCTTGCATTTTCTGAGGGCGGATTCCGTCAGTTATGTACAAAGGACAAAGAAATCAAAGCACCGTCCGATTTGAATGGACTGAAGATCCGCTGCATGGAGACAAAGATTTACCTGTCTGCTTATAAGGCACTGGGTGTAAATGCAACCCCGATGGCATGGGGCGAGCTTTTAACTGCTCTGCAGCAGGGTACCGTAGATGGCTGTGATGCACCGTTAAGCGTATTATATACCAACGGTTTCCCGGATATCTGCAAATACATTGATAATGTAAACCTGTTCTATTCTCCACTTCCGGTATGTATTTCTACCAGCGTATATGAGTCCTTATCTGAGGAAGATCAGGCGATTTTAAAAGAAGCAGCACAGGAAGCAGCCAAAGAAACACGTGAAAATAACGATGCAACCGCTGAAAAGATGGAGTCGGATCTGACGTCTCAGGGCATGACGATCGTATCTTCTGAGGATGTAGATACAGAGGCATTCCAGAGTGCCGTACAGCCGTGCTATGACGAGATGGAATCCTACATCGGTTCTGAGTGGGTGGATCAGATTAAATCCCTGACCGGCACGGAGGGGTGATTGCAGAAAGAGGGTTTGACAGCATGAAAAAATTAGAGCAGGTTTCAGACATAATTAATAAGTGCGTCAGTTACATAGGAATGGTGATCTTTATTGTCCTGATTGTTGCCTGTGTGGCACAGGTGTTTTTCCGCTTCATTCTGAATAATTCACTGTCATGGAGCGAAGAACTTGCCCGGTACTGTTTTATCTGGATGCATATGCTGGGCGCTTCCTTGTTGATTGAGGGAAGCGGACATGCTACAGTAACAGCAATCCTGGATCTGATGCATGGAACGCTTCGAAAAATTGTCGATATTATCATTGAATTAGTTATCTTTTTTGATGGAACCGTAATGCTGTATGCAGGCTTAAAGCTTGCGTACAGCTCCAGAACCAACTTGAGTACCGCGCTTTCTGTCCCGATGTGGTGTATCAATTCCTCCGTGGCAGTCGGCGGAATCCTTCTGATGTTCCAGGCATTTGTAGCGATTGCGATGATCGTATCAGCGACAGAGAGAAAGGAGGATAAACCGGTATTATGACACTTGTATTAGTAGTATTATTTGGTCTGATGCTTTTAGGCATTCCGGTTGCATTTGCAATCCTTTCTGCCGGAATGGCATATCTGGCGACAACGGGAGGAAGTATGCTGGTAGTCGCACAGCGGCTGATTTACGGTCTTAACTCCTTCACACTGCTTGCAGTCCCACTGTTTATCTTGGTAGGAAACCTGATGGATTTCGGTGGTATTTCCAAACGTCTGACCGATTGGGCGAAGAG
>OLGI01001985.1_pt1 | contig 16114 bp, 8 predicted proteins | sample 1605221 | NCBI WGS metagenome assembly OLGI01 (sample SAMEA3888915, study PRJEB22519) | human gut metagenome | biome: human gut; feature: human-associated habitat; material: faeces | place: Denmark | collected 2010 | reverse complement strand
GCTCGAGTGGTTGAAGAGGCACGCCTGGAAAGCGTGTATACCCCTAAAGGGTATCGGGGGTTCGAATCCCCCTCTCTCCGCTAAAATAGAAAAATTAAAATCGTAAGTCTCTGAATTTTAATGGTTCAGGGACTTTCTTTTTTCTGTTACTCCCTCTTTTTTAGGATACCTCATAGCAGAAGACTTTAGGAGTTCTGTAAAAAGAAGAAAGAATTAGTGTTTCAAGTTACTTATGTTAGAAATTATTTTCTCATTTATTAATAATGTATCTGAATGGAGTGCGTAGTTGCGTAAGTAAGTGACGTGATGTGTATATATACGATATAATTTTCCAAACTTAATTTTATAGCTTGGGATGGAGAACTGCTGGGAGGGATTAAAGTTAATAATAGGATGTAATTCGGTATTTTGCAATGATAATTGTCATGTTTAATACTTAAATAACTGTTGTGCCAAGTTGTACAAGTCATTGCGCCACGTGTACCACGTGTGTCCACCGGGGGCTTCGCTGTACTTGTAGTTGATACCTGCTGCGTCAAACAGTTTCAGCATGGCTTTACAATTGTTGTAAGCGATGTCCTCTGGACCACCTTGCGTGAAATGCAAGGCGTGCACTGTGTGGTTGAAGTCTTGAGCGATGGTCTTGAGGTAGGTGCTGCGTTCGGCGTACATTTTCTTGTTCGTCTCAAACCATCCAGAGCTCAATACCCATAAGTAGCCGAATTCTTTGTAGTGATTCAAGCCTGCTTCCAAAGTTTCCATGCCGCCCATGGAGAGGCCTGCTAAGGCACGATGGTCTTTGTCGGTCAGTACACGGTAGTTGGCTTCGATGTAAGGGATGATGTCATTCATCAGGTCTTTGGCAAATAGAGGTACTTCGTCCATTAGGTTTTCTGTGGCAATGGAGCCGTTGGGCATCACCACAATCATGGGTTGCATTTTGTTCTCGGCTAGTAAATTGTCGAGTATGTTGCCTGCGCAGCCTACCGTAGGCCAAGCAAGGTCAGTATCACCTCCGCCATGTATCAGGTAGAGCACCGGCAATTTTTCCACACTTTTCTCATAACCCGCTGGCGTCCATACGTGCAGGCGACGGGTAGTCTTCAGAGTCTTTGAGTGATAATAACGTTGAGCTATTGCACCATGGGCAACATCTTCCTTCATGGAGAAAAAATCGCCATCTTTTGCCTCCACTTTCAGTACGGCTGAGATTTCATGTGCCTCGGGAGACTTGGGATCGAACACTTTCACACCATCTACTATAAAGTGGTAGCGGTAGGCTCCAGCTTTTACTGGAGGTACGGTCACCGTCCATACACCAGAGACCGATTTCATCACATCTGGCTTCTTTCCCCAAGGAATAATGTCACCCTCGATGTCTACTTTCTTGGCTTGGGGTGCGTAGATATTCAATGCTATCCTGCCGTCACTCAGCACTTTGACTGATTGGAGCGTGTCGTTAGGGGTAGGCGTACGTTGCCATTGTGCTGCCATAGGCATTATGCCGCAAACACAAAAAAATGCTGTTAAAATGAATTTACTCTTCATTGGAATTAATTTTAAGATTATAAATAAGACAGCTATCTCATGGTACGGAAGCAACCGGATGGTAGCCGATATGTATTGCCTTTCCTATTGTCCTACTCTAATAGGACAATAGGAAAAATGCTTGGTTTACTCTGTTAACACTTTGCGTGCTTCGCGGTCAGGGTCGTAGACTACTTCGCACTGGTCGTTCAACATCATCGTGGCTCCCTTGTCCGGTGTATATTGCGGCCATTCAGGCAGGCTTGTGCAATTGGGGCTACCCGTACGCATGAAGCTCAGTAAAGCGTCGGTCATCTTCGTGGAGAGGTCGCGCGGACGCTTGCCTCCCCCCGTATGGGTAAGCATAACGTCGGTATTCTTCAGCCAGAAACTGATGTCCAGACAATGGAAGGAACGCATGCGCCCGTCGAATAAGGGTGGCTCCCAGCCGAACCATGCTAAATAGACCGGTGCGCTTTGTTGTGCCTTGGCATTGATGGCTTCAATCACTTTCTCACGGGAGCTCATTATCAAGCCGAGCAATTCAATAGGTTTCTTGTCGGGAAATGCTTTTTCATAAGCCAATACAATATTCTCACCGTTTTTACCTTTCATTTTGTCCACCATTTCCACCAGTTGCGTTCTATTCATTTTTTCGAGGGTAGCATTGTCGCGGCTTATGGAGAACTCGCATGTAGTGGTGCTGAATAGCATGGGGACATGGGCCGAGGGAGCTTCCGGATCGGTATAAAATGTATCCATCGGGATGTGGAAGCCATCACCCACAGGCCCAAAAGAACCACGCATCATGCCATTGCCGCCTAGTTGCTTGTCATACTTAGCGGCTGCTCGGTTGGCCAGGACGATGTAGTCGAGCCAAGGTATTTCTTGCAATTTGTTTATTTGCGAAGGTGGTAAACCTGCCTCTTTTAGGATGTATTTACCCAGTTCGGTACTGTAATTGTTATCTATTGCCCCCGTGATGTTTCCACTCAAGGCTACGGCCTTGTGCAACAACCCCTTTGTCTCGGCCATGGCTACCAGCGTGCACACTTTAGCTCCGCCGCCCGACTGGCCCATGATGGTGACGTTGCTCGGATCACCTCCGAATTGTGCGATGTTGTTGTGTACCCACTTCAGGCCGGCCACCAAATCGAGGATACCAACATTGCCCGACTCGGCAAACTTCTTCTCATCCACCTCTGAAAAGTCACTGAAGCCGATAGGGCCCAGTCGATGGTTTAATGAAACAAATACAATGTCTCCGTAGCGGCTAAGATTCTCGCCCCGATAGCTGTCTTGCTCAATGCTATTGCCATTTGTAAAACCGCCTCCATGAATCCATACCAGCACAGGGCGTTTCTTCGTGTCGGCCAAGGCGGGCGTCCAAATGTTTAGCATCAGACAGTCCTCGCTGACGCCATAGTAATTCCAATGGTCGGTAAATGTAGTGTATGTGTTGCGGTACTTGCCTGTCGTAATCTGCGGAGCCGTATCGCCCCAAAAGACCGCTGGACGGATGCCCTCCCAAGGCTCGGGTTCGCGGGGAGGCATGAAACGGTTTTCGCCCGCCGTGCTTGCCCCATACGGTATGCCACAGAAGGTGTATATATCTCTTAATAGATAGCCGCGCACTTTGCCATACTGAGTCTGTGCTACGGCAATGGAATCTCCTATATATAACTGTTGTTCGTCTTGCGAAACACTATTCGGTTGTTGCTCCGTCCTTCCGGCAGAGCAAGCGGAAAAGGTATACACGAAAATACCCGCGTAAAGCAGGGAGATGCCTTTCCTGATTTTCAACTTAACTGTTTTCATACGCAATGAATTTTTTTATTACAAAGATGAACATTTGTCGGCAAAGCTGCTTTTCACCAGCTTCGTTGTTTTTGTCAATGGTTCACTTGATACTTGTCTGTTTCTTCATTCAGGTTGTCTGTATATTCAAAGGCAGGCATAGAAAAGAATCCACACACAGTTATGCAAAGGACAGACTGCGGATTCTGCATTGTCTATCACAATCTTTTTACTCAACTCTAATAACTGTTCTATAAAGTAACTTCACCTTCCAGACGGATATCTGCTGAAGAGGCACCGATAAGTAGTTTTACCTTACCGGGCTCCACAACGAACTTATCTTGAATTTCATCCCAATAAGCGAAATCCTCCTTGGGAATATCAAGCACCACTTCCTTTGTATCACCGGCTGCGATAGGCACCTTACTGAATGCCCTCAGTTGCTTCATCGGGCGTTCTACCTTTGATTCCGGATAGCTGGCATACAGCTGCACCACTTCCTCACCGTCGCGGCTACCCGAATTCTTTACCAACACGGTTACGGTAACCTTATCCTTGTCCTGCTTGACAGACTTGATTTGCTGGTAGTCGAATGTAGTATAACTCAAGCCATAGCCGAAGGGATAAAGCACATCATCCTTGTAGTACATGTAGGTACGTCCGTTACGAATGTCATAATCCATCATGTCGGGTAGGTCGGTAATGTCCTTCACCCATGTTTGAGTGGTATGTCCAGAGGGGTTGACCTTACCAAACAAGACATCGGCCAAACCGTTGCCTTGTTCTTGACTGCAATGCGTAATGTGCAAAATGGCTGGCAGATTTTCTTGACTCCAGTTGATGGTGTATGGGAAGCTGCTAACTAGTACCAAGATAGTGTTGGGATTGGCCTTGTACACCTGCTTCAGCAAGTCTTCATCGGGCAGCATCAGCGACTTTCTATCCACAGCTTCTCGTCCGTCGCTCGGCACGGGGCAGAAGAACCAGTCAGGACGTGTGCCATACGGATGGTTTCCTACGCATACCACAGCTACATCAGCCTCCCGGGCCGCATTTACGGCTTCATCTATTGCATTGTTGGTAGCATAAATCACTTCTGTTTGTCCATCTTTCATGGCGTTGCGAATGCCCTCTAAGATAGTAATCTCATATGCCGGTGTGCCGCTATACCAGTCTTGCACAATCTTATCGGCATAAGGGCCTATTACGGCTATCTTCTTCAGCTTGGAGGCATTGAGGGGCAGAAGATTCTTACTGTTCTTCAGCAGCACCACCGACTTGGCCGTCACCTCGCGTGCTAATTGTTTGGCTTCCTCACGTTCATAAGGAGGCACTTCGTTGGGGATGGTACCGATGTTCTTATAAGGGTCTGCAGAATCTTTTCCGTCCAGCAATCCTAGCCTTAAGGCTACGTATAGGTTGCCACGAATAGCTTTGTCAATGTCTTTCTCAGTCAGTAAACCCTTTTCTAAAGCTTCCTCAATATAGGGCTTATAAACATCCAAGAATTGTCCTGTAGTAGCCTTTACCACCGCAGCCGCTCCTTCGGCCATAGTGGGATAGGCATGGTGGGCATTGACTAGCAGCTTCAGTGCTCCGCCATCCGTGCAGATAATGCCGTTGTTGCCCCATTTGTCGCGAGTAATTTCTTTCAAGCAAGGATGTACGCACATGGCCGGGCCGTTCCATCCGTTATAGGCAGCCATAAAAGCATGGCTTTCGCCTTCGGTAATGCCTTTGTAGAAGGGATAAGCATAATATTCGTAGAATAGGCGCATATCGAAGTTGCTTGATGTGCTGTCTCTGCGATCTTCGTTACTGTTGGCCAGGAAATGTTTCATCAGGGCGGCAGTACGCCAATAGCGTGGGTTATCACCTTGCAAGCCTTTGATATTGGCTACTGTCAGTCTGGCAGTAAGGAAGGCATCCTCTCCGTAGCTTTCTTCCGTGCGTCCCCAGCGCGGATCGCGTGCCAAGTCGGCATTCGGAGCACGCATTACCAAGGCTGTACGCTTGTCTTCAGGACGTTGCATGTAGTAGCGCGCTTCAAGGGAAGCCTGCTCACCTACTTTTTTCACTAAGTCCACATCCCACGTAGCGCCCAGTCCATATGATTGTGGGAAAATAGTCGTAGGTCTATCAGTAGGAATTATTTTTCCATCTTCACCTTTCTTACGTCCTCCCCAAGCAGCAGGACCACCCAAGGCCAATCCATGTAGGCCCTCGTGGTGGCGGCAAGAAAGTATGCCCAAACGGGGCACCGCTAGGTCGCTGCCGAGTAAAGCAATTTTTTCCTCCAGCATAAGTTCTTCCAGCAAGGCGTCAATACGCTTTTCGTCCGATAGTTTCGTGTTCTGAAATTTGTAAATTTTCTGCGCTCCGACCGATAGATAAGCCATCGTGAGGCACAACACAACAAATAAAGATTTCATTTTCATGATTACATAAATTGAGTTTGTAAACCTTAATATGTAGCAAATTTTGTTTTCTCACTTTAAAAATGTACAGAAACGGATAGTCTTGATGAAGGTGTCAAAATGACAACCAGTCGCAAACGGCATTCCTGTTTTTTTACACTCTCATTAAATTTCATATTATAAGCATATGGCTCTTATCACCAACCAGGATTTTGTTTCAAAACACCGTCAGATAATAGAATCTGGTTCGTGTTGACCATCATCAAACCTGCCTTGTTTATAAAGTTCTGAGGATTGAACGAGATGGTAGCAGGAGCACCCGCTGTCATCACTTCAACGCCGTTTTGTTTGGCTAATTGGGCAGCCGCATAGTCTATGCCTTGGCGTAGCAAGTCGTAATAGTTAATGCCTTCGAAAGCAAATTCAAACTGACGTTCGCGCATTATGTTTTCTTTCGTAGCTTGTTTTTCGGTGTATAACGGAGAGGTGTTGCCATCTTTATCCTTAAAGGCACGTTCGCGAACCATGTTGAAATACTGTTGCGCATTAGGGCTACCCAACTCAGCTGCCATTAGTAACACGTCGGCATAGCGAACTTGAACATAATCCTGGTGGTTTGAAATCATCAAGTTACCCGTACCGTTTTCCATACCAGCATGTGTACCATCGGCAAAGGCCAATGGAGCATACTTCTTGATATAGTAACCGGTGTATTCCTGCGATTGGACAATACAAGTTTGAACCAACTGATTGTCTTCCAATCCCTCGCCTTTTATATCAATCACAGAAGCTGTACGCCGAGTATCGCCATCCTCATATTCCTCAACGAATTTAGGATTTACTGTAGCATATCCCCAACCTTGTGCATAAGGAGCCACACCTGTTGAGGTACGCAAAGCAATGTTTACTTGCCAACGGTTACCGTCCAAACCAGACCAGTTAACACTGGCTGTACATTTTACGGTTAATACTGTCTCGTTATTACCATCACCGGCATAATCGCCATATAGGGTAGTCATATCACCTACTTCTGCTTTTTGGGCACAAGCGGCAGGCCACAAACGCCGGTATTCGGGTATCAAAGCGTATTGACCTGAAGAAATAATGTCTTCCACAGCGGCTAACGCATCAGCCTTGGTCACGCCTTCAGGCTCTTGACCATAATAACCGGTGTAGTACAAATAAGCACGTGCCAAGATGGCCTCGCAAGCATATTTGGTAATCTTGCCATCGTTTGTTTCCGATTCAGCTTTGGGATAAGCGTTTGCCGGAATATTTTCGATGGCAAACTTCAGGTCATCGAAAATCAGCTTATACACGTCAGCGGGATCTGCCTGCGGTATATTTTCATCAGTAGGTTTGGTAAGCAAAGGAATGTTACCAAACTGACGTACCACATCGAAATATAAGAAGGCACGGATGGCATGGCACTCGGCCATATACTGAGTATGCATGCTACCCGTTTCGTTCCATTGAATGCTATTTTCGCGTGTGATTAATTCGTTGCAACGATAAATGCCTGCATAATAACCAGACCAACTGGAACCTGTAGAAGAAGGCATTTCTGAGAGGTCAAAGCGATCGGTCACACGCATACCGTTACCATCGGAAGCACCGGAACCGCCGAAACATTCATACCCCATTACTTCGGCGCTAACCAAGAAATTGACAGCGCTACCACATGTTGCACGTCTATAACCATCGTAGCAGCCCAACAAGGCACGATAGGCATCTTGCTCTGTTTTATAAAAATTTCCTGTCGTAGATTCGGTCTTTGATTCCACATCCAAGAAGCCCTTAGTGCAAGAAGTCATTCCCAAACTCAGGCATAAAATGCCTGCTGCAATTATGTTAGACCTAATATTTTTCATATTCATACGTATTTTTATAAATTAGAATTTAAGATTTACACCTACAAGAACAGTACGGGGGCGCGGATAATAACCATAATCTAGGCCCGATACCCAAGAATTGTTGGAAGAACCGAAACCGATTTCTGGATCCATACCGTCGTACCCGGTAATGATGAATAGGTTTTGTACCTGAAAGTATAGGCGAGCTTGGCTGACTGCTTTGCCCTTGAATAATTTGGCGAAATCATAACCCAACGTAAGGGTACTTAGGCGCAGGTAGTCACCATTTTGTATAAATAGGTCAGAGAACTGATAGTTGATGTTGCTATCTGTAACGCGCGGAATCCGGTTACTGGTGCCTTCACCGTGCCACCGGTCAAGGATAGCTGTGGTGTAGTTTGGTGTAGGACGGGTGTGGTTACGGTAAGACTGCACAATCTGCTGGCCAAAGGCGCCGTTTGCCACGATGGAGAAATCGAAGCCTTTGTAAACGAAGCCCAAGTTCAAACCCAACGTGAAATCAGGAGTACCGTTGCCTAAGTTCACCTTATCTTTGTCGTTGATTTGACCGTCATGGTTTCGGTCCACAAAGCGCACATCGCCCGGCTGTACATTAGACTGCAGGATACCGTTGCCTGCGGCACGCCATTCATCTATTTCCTGTGTATTTTGAAAGATACCGGCAGTTTTATAGCCCCAGAAATAACCGATAGGTTGGCCATTTTCTGCACGGTAGAATTCGCTGGCATTGTTGTACAACTCATCGCCTGCACCATGGATGATACCATCGCTGGTAGGAATGTTACCTACCTCATTCTTGTTGTAGGAACCGTTCAGTGAGATGTTATATTTAAAGTCCTTACCTAACGTGTCATCCCAAGTCAAAGCCAGTTCCACACCGGTGTTCTTTACATCGCCACCATTGATGTAAGGTGCGCCTGTACCAGCCGTATTCAGAATAGGAGCTGTGAGTAACCAATCCTTTGTTGTCTTCATATAGAAATCAAAGTTCACACCAAAACGGCTGTCGAAGAAGCGAGCGTCGAAGCCGATATTGGTCTGTTCAGAAGTTTCCCATGTCAACTTTTCATTGGCCAAACGGCTGGGATAAGCGCCCCAGTTGTTACCTAATGCCGCAGCTTCGGTAGACGAATTTTGATGCGAGTTACCGAAATAGTAATATATATATTGCGACGTGATAGGTGCTAAGTATTGGTAGTTATCAATGTTTTGGTTACCTACTTGTCCCCAGCTGACACGTAGCTTAAAGTAGTCGAGCCAGCTACGGGTACTTTCCATGAATTTCTCGTTGGTCATGATCCAGCCTGCGGAGATGGATGGGAAATAACCGTAACGATGGCCACGGGCAAACTTGGAAGAACCGTCGGCACGTACCGTAGCGTTCAGCATGTAGGTCTCTTTCCAGTTCCAACCAAAGCGGACGAAGTAAGAGACCGTACGGTTTTCATCCAATGGATAACCGCTGACACCTAAACCACTGGCAGTAGAAGAAGCTGTACCATTGCTGATGTAAGCATGTTCCCAATCGTCGAATCCTTCTTTCAAGGAAGAATTGCTACCACTTAAGTAAGTGCCATTGTATTGGTAGGACTCCATACCGATCAAGGCATTGAAGGCATGGTCATTAACTTTCCAGTCATAAGTAGCCGTATTGGTCCATGTAAGTTCCAATACATGCTGCATATTTTGGGTAACACTGGTATTAGTATTACGGCTTGTAGAACCGAATTGGTATATCGGGTTGAAGTTGCGGTATTCATTGGTACTGTAGTTAGCACCGAATACAGTACGAATTTTCAGGTTCTTGATGGGCTGCAATTCGGCATAAGCGTTGCCGGAGAAGAAGACGTTTTTGTTTTGATTATGGCGCATCATCATTAAACCATAAGGGTTACCGCTTTCCTGATTCCAATCGGAATTGGAGGTATCATTGTAGGGCATGTCGTAAATGTTGTTATCGCTGTAAATGGGAACAAATGGAGCAATTTCGTAAGCGCCACGCAACGAGTTATCGTATTGGCCGCCTACGCCGACACCAGTCTTATCACGGTAAACGAAGCTAACTTGTTCTCCCACCTTCAGTAGATTTTTGAATAACTTGTGCTCAGAGTTGATGCGGAAGTTGTAACGGGAGAAGTTAGACACGTCCTTACCGCCAACAATACCTTCCTGTGACATGTAACCCAACGAAATGGCATATTGGGAAACCGTTGAACCACCCGTAATACCAAGGGTATAACTCTGCATTTGAGCATTGTCTTCAAACATTTTGTCCAGCCAATCTACATCATAGAGATTACCGTTTGCATCATAAATAGACTTATAGCCGCTCCAATTATATCCAGAACCGGTAGAGTTGCGGTGCGACTCGTCCATAATCATCATGTACTGTTCGGTATTCAATAAGTTCACTTCTTTTGCCACGTTCTGTACACCGAAGTAACCGTCGAATGACACTACAGCCTTACCTTCCTTACCGTTCTTGGTCGTCACCAACACTACACCGTTGGCTGCCTGCGCACCGTAGATGGCAGCGGAAGCGGCATCCTTCAAGATGTCGATACTTTCGATGTCGGCAGGGTTCAGGTTGGAGATGTCACCGCGAACGCCATCAATCAGATACAATGGTTCAGCATTACCTATGGTACCCAAACCACGGATGCTAACCTTGAGGCTTTCACCCGGTTGGCCGGAAATAGAAGTGATGTTTACACCAGGTGTCTGTCCCTGCATGGCCTGCAAAGGATTGGTGGTGTTCAGCTCGGCGATTTTGTCGCCTTTTACCTGGACGGTGGCACCTGTCACTAACTTTTTCTTTTGGACACCATAGCCCACAACCACGACTTCGTCCAACATTTCATTGTCTTCTATCAGTACCACATTAATGATAGAAGATGTGCCTATCTTGATGGTTTGCGACTTAAAGCCAATGTAAGAGAAGACCAAGGTCTGCCCTTCGCTGGCTTGCACTGAGTATCGACCATCAAGGTCAGTGATACTACCGGTAGAATTTTCTTGTACTTGGACACTTACTCCAATCAAGGGAAAACCGTCCGTACCCGATGTTATTACTCCCGTAATCGTCTTTGACTGCAGAGGAGATGCTTGTACCGGAACTGCTTGTATACAAGCAAGTGTTAGTACGAGTGACAAAACTACGTTGCAAAAACATAAAATTACACTTTTTTTCATATGCATTTCTCACATTTTAATTATAAGGTTAATATTAAGGATAATACATTCTCTTTCGTGTTTTAGGGTTCACACAAAACTACTTTTCATATCTCTCACGTTGTATAGTGCAACAATCTTTAGAGAAAAAATGAAGAGCTTTATTTTAAGGATTCACGTGCTTCCCTATCGGGATCGTAAACCACCTCACAGACATCGTTGAGCATCATCGTGGCACCCTTCTCAGCTGTGTACTGTGGCCATTCGGGCAGGCCTGCACAATTGGGATTGCCGATGCGCATGAAGTTCAACAAAGCATCGGTCATTTTCATAGAAAGGTCGCGCGGACGCTTACCACCGCCTGTATGGGTAATCATTAAGTCGGTGTTCTTCAGCCAGAAGCAGATGTCCAGACAATGGAAGGCGCGCATGCGGCCGTCGAACAAGGGAGGATTCCAACCGAACCATGCCAAATAGACCGGGGCCTTTTGTGTCAGCTTCTGGTTGGCTGTAGCAATGACATTTTCACGTGAACTCAATATTAAACCAAGCAACTCGATAGGCTTTTTGTCTGGGAAGGCTTTGGCATAAGCGTCGACTATCTTGTCACCGTTCCCACCTTTCATCTGGTTTATCATTTCAACTAATTGTTTCTTGTCTATCTGCTCCAAAGTGGAGTTGTCACGACTCAGGGAAAATTCGCAATTGGTAGTGCAGAAAATCATTGGGATGTTGGCCGAGGGGGCTGAGGGATTGGTAAAAAATCCGCCCATAGGAATATGTGTACCGTCGGCGATAGGACCGAAGTTGCTGCGGCGACCGGTAATACCAGCTTGTTCGTTATACTTGGCCATAGCACGGTTTGCTAACTCAATATAGTCGAGCCACGGCATCTGCTGTAATTTATTTGCTTCGGAAGGCTTCAAGCCGGCTTCCTGCAAGATTACTTTGCCTACGGCTGCACTGTAATTCTTGTCAATGGCATCAGCAGAGTTTCCGCTCAAAGCTATGGCCTTGTGGATAAGCCCTTGCGTTTCGGGCATGGCCACCAGAGTACACACTTTGGAACCACCGCCCGATTGGCCAATGATAGTGACATTGTCGGGGTCTCCGCCAAATTGCCCGATATTGTTGTGTACCCATTTCAAGCCGGCGACCAGGTCGAGAATGCCCACATTGCCCGATGCTTCGAATCCCTTACCGGCCACCGAAAGATCGGAAAACCCGATAGGCCCCAAACGATGATTGATGGATACGAACACGATGTCACCATAACGGCTGATATTTTCGCCATTATAACCATCTTGTTCAATACCATTACCGTTGGTAAAGCCGCCTCCATGTAGCCACACCAGCACGGGACGCTTCTTGTTATCCGTCAGTCCGGGCGTCCAAATATTTAACATAAGGCAGTCTTCGCTTACATCATAATAGTTCCAATGGTCTACAAGCGTGCTGTAACTGTTGCGATACTTCCCCTTGGTCTTTTGTGGGGCTGTGTCACCCCAGAATACAGCAGGTCGAATGCCTTCCCACGGTTCGGGTTCTCGAGGAGGCATGAAGCGGTTCTCACCCGCCGTGCTTGCCCCGTAAGGCACTCCACGGAAATTGTAGATACCCTTTAATATAAAGCCCTTCACTTTGCCGTATTGGGTCTGAGCTACGGCAATGTTATCACCAATGAACAATTGTTGTTCATCATTGTTTTCCTCTGTGCTCTGCTTGTCCTGGTTGGAGCAAGCTAAAATGCCGCACAGCAAAACGCTTCCTACACATAGTAAGGAAACCGTCTTCAACTTCATAATACCAGATTTACTTATTCGCATAACATTTGGTCTTTTATCGCCCCAAATGTGGTGAAAATCGTTTGTATAATGTTATCAAAATCTTTAATTGATTTATCAAAATCTACTTAATGTTGTTTAAAGCGTATGATTTCAACATTGAGACAAGTCTTTGCCTATATATTCCTAATAAGCCTTTCTTACTTGTATCCACCCATCACTAACCGCTAATCTCTAAGTTGGAACCCCATTTATTGCTCATGTACTTTTTGACAAAAGCAAGGATATATTTTGATTATCGCTCGTTTTATATAATTTTGTACAGAGAAAAAGAATACTGATGTTTCACGTGAACCTTAAATGACATACTACTTGTATGAAAAAACTCAAACTGCAATGGAAAGGTATTTATGCCTTATTACTGATGTTGTGGTCTGTACCCCTGCCAGCCCAGTTTCCGCTGGTAGAACAGATATCAAGTAACTTCATTACTTCGTTTGCCGAAGATCCCAAAGGCTACATCTGGATAGGGACCAATCACGGGTTGAACCGTTTCAGCGGTTCGAATTATACTGTATATTATGCGCAAGAAGAGTCCACAGCGCTCAATAGCGACTATGTGGATAATTTAATGTTTGATGCCAATAACCGTTTGTGGATGTCAAATGAATGCGGATTGTGCGTGTGGGAGGATGGTATATTCAGACATCCGCAACAGGTAGGCTTCAATCCCATAGGGCGTGTGCTGGATCTGGATAACGAGTGGCTCATTATTACTGATCGTAAGGGGGTGGCCAAGGTGAACAAGCAGACGCTGAAAGAGGAAAAATATTATCTACAACCAGGCATGAGCATAGTCGGTGCTATTACCATTTCCAGTCAAAAGCAAGTGTGGACGGCCAACGCTAGGCACCATGCCACAGATATTTATATATTGGACAGAGACTTGAACTTGTTGCGGACGCTGAATGGCTCTAAGGATACCTATATAGAAAGTATTGTGGAAGACGCCAGCCACCACATGTGGGTGACTACAAGTAAAGGATTATTGTGTTATGACGCAAAGACGTGGGAAGAACTGCTTTTACCTACTGACTTTATGGAGGCTACACAGAACAAAAAAATACACTTCGTGCTTCCTTATTGGCAAAACTTCCTGCTGATAGGTATTTCGGGTGAGGGAATGTACCGTTACGATGTGGCTCGACGGGTGTTGACACGTATCCATGTGCAGCAACAGTTGAAGGGGGATAGATATGTCTGTTTCATCGATACAAACAACGGAATATGGCTGTCTGATCAAGAGAACGACTTTCACTATTATCCCGAAAAGGCAGCCTTTAACAATTTGTCGTCCATCTTCGAACGCTTGGAAGACCCCTTCGTGAAAAATCTTTTGTTCGACTATGAGGGCTATTTGTGGATGCGCTCCTCGCACGATATTGCCAGTTATGATATAGGTGGTGATAAGATAGCTTTCCACTTGGCAGATGGTGGCCTTTACGGGCATATTTTTATTGACTCGAAGAATAGGTTGTGGGTCATCCGGAACCGTTCGGAGGTGCGGCAGTATGCTATCCGGGAGGGGAAAATCGTACGGGAAGAGAACCATTATACCTTCCCGGCCAATGTGTTTTCCATCAGTGAAGACAAGGAAGGACGTATTTGGGTTACGCTGGCTGATAGATTTGCCACGCTGGCGGCCGACGGGAAGTTCACTTACCGGTATGCACCGGGCAGCATTTCGTTTTCGCAGTTGCAGACATTGCGCCCATCGGGTACAATGATTCTCTATACGGTGGCCAACGGTATCTATAAATTTGGTGAAGACCAACAGTTCATCCCGTTGGATTCTCTTTATTTGCCCAACCCGAATTCACTTATTATCGATAGGAACAATACGTACTGGATAGGGACTTACAATACCGGGCTGGTGCATTACGACCCACGCACACAATGGCTGGAGCGGTTTGATTTATCGTCGGGACTGATAGACAACAGCTTGAAGGCAGTAATCGAAGACAAGGAAGGGAACATCTGGTTTAGTTCGTCTACGCATATAGGAAAGTATGATGTGCAGGAAAAAACATTTTCTTATTTATATGATAACTACTTCTGCAAGGGGAAGCTGTATGCGCTGAATTGTGCGGCAGTGGCACCAGACGGTACCTTGTTTTTCGGAGGCTCGGGTGGCATTACAGTCATTTATCCGGATGTACCCATCGAGAAAGAACCAGATATCCCGCTGAATCTGGACATGATATTGGTGAACGGGGGAATACATAATAAGAGCGAGGAAAAACTATCGTTGTCTTATCGGGAGAATACAGTTACGTTCTACTATTCGGCATTAAAGTTAGAGGCGGGTTCTCTGCTGAACTATGCCTATATGCTTCCAACAAGCGGGTGGCCTATTCCAACCTGCCTACCGGAAAATATACGTTCAAGGTGAAAGCTCGCATACTGAGCGGAGAGTGGTGCAAGAACGAACTGACCAAGGAGGTGGTTGTTCACCCTGCACCATGGGCTACGCCCTTGGTTATTGTGTTATACTGGCTGGTCGGTATCGGGCTGGTGCTACTGGTCATCCGGCTAATTATACGTTGGCGGACACAAGAGGAGAGACTGGCATTGGTCAAGTACCAAAGGGAGATAAATCAGGCACACATAGACTTTGTGACCAACATTTCGCACGAAGTACGTACACCGCTAGCCATGGTATATGCCCCGTTGAAAGAACTGGCGAAAGAAAACAATCTGAATGAACATGAGCGTGGCTTGGTGGATATCATGTTGCGCAATGCCGACCGCTTGTTGCGGCTTGTGAAGCAGTTGCTTGACCCCAAGGAAGGTGAGAAGGACGAGAAGCAACTCCGGGTTGCCGTGGTAGACCCGGTAGCTTTCGTTCAGGCACAGATAGCGAACTTCCGGTTTATTGCCCACGAAAAAGGGCTGACGATAAACATGCACGCTGAACAGAAGCAGGATACGGTGGCTTGTTTTGATACGGAGAAGGTGGAAAAGATATTTTATAACTTGCTCAGTAACGCCATTAAGTACACACCTGAAGGGGGGAGTATCGACATTACTGTGGAAAGCGACGGGAAAAACGTACAAATATGCGTGGCCGATACGGGACAAGGTATTTTGCCCGAAAAACAGAAACAACTGTTTGATCGCTTTGAACGGTTGGGAGCTGATAAGAAATACCCCAATGTGAATGGTAAGGGCATCGGTCTGAATTATGCGCAATATTTGGCACACCTGCATAAGGGAAACATAGACTACACTTCCAAGCACCCTCAGGGGGCTTGCTTCACTCTTAGTATCCCACAATCGCTGACAGCATATAGTCCCGAGGAACGGGCACAAGACAATGAGTACAAGATACCCATACCGGCAGTCGAGACGAATGCCGTAGAAAAAGTAGTCTCTAAGGAGAACACGCTGTTCATTGTAGAAGACGATCAGGAGGTGCGCGAATACCTGCGAGTGCTGTTGTCGCCAGATTACAATATCGTTGTCGTGGAAAATGGAGAGGAAG
>OLGI01001982.1_pt1 | contig 16132 bp, 7 predicted proteins | sample 1605221 | NCBI WGS metagenome assembly OLGI01 (sample SAMEA3888915, study PRJEB22519) | human gut metagenome | biome: human gut; feature: human-associated habitat; material: faeces | place: Denmark | collected 2010 | reverse complement strand
CAAAATGTTCCAGATTCCCCAAATGTTTGGTCAAAACAGAGGAAAAATATACAGAGCCTAATACATCACATCCTTCTCTGGGAAGCTATGGGATAGCGGACCATAGAGGGGATGGGCATCCAAAAGCTTGACACTGCGGGTGAGAGGAAGCACATCCTCCGCCCACTGGCGATAGAAGGTGGCATCATGCAAGATGTAGAGATACTTGCGCGCCAACTGCTCATGGCCACTCACCAGTTCGGTCTCAGCAAGACGCTTCAGCATTCTGCCGCTCTGGTTACCATTGGCAATGAGCTGCTTAAACTCGAAGGCATATCGGCGAGAAGCATTCACCAAACCAAGATGGAAGAAGAGGTCACTCTTCATGCAGATATTGATGGGATGATCCAGCTTGCCATACGAAGCCATAAACTGGCGCATCCCATCATCACTCAATGCCCCCGTCTTCCATTGCGCCAACTTCACAGCCGCCTCGCTCGCCGTAGCCATCGGAGCCTTCTTAGCAGCCTTATCCAAGATGGCATGCCAATCCTGTCGGCGCACCAACATACTATACTCCATCTGCTCATATACATCAGAGGTATACCACTCATGAGGGAAGAACGCCGTAGGATCGCGCAGATAATCAATGCCACGAAACACACGAGCCTTGGGATAAGGCAGCATTCTGGCACTATCCAACTGCACAAACAAGCCTACCACCAGCACAGCCACCAAGCCCATCGCCCAGTTCAGCTTATCCTTCTGCTTGCATAAGGCATAAACCACCAAGCCCACAGCTGCCCATATCGCCATCGGTCCCACTAGCCAATAGCCCAAAGTGAGCAATAGCAGCAGATAAATAATGGCAGGTCTCCAAGCCGAGAAGATGTTACTAGGCATCAGCAGCAACATAGCCTCAGTAAGCAGCAAAGCCATAGGCACAGTAGTCATCACATCCTTATCGCCCATGATCGCCCACATTACAATAGGCGGCAGAAACGACAGGAGATAACATCTCATACCGTCCTTACAGCCCATCCTTCTCATCAAGAGCCAGGTGATCCGTTGCAAGCCGCCCATGAGTAGTGCCAGGAGCAAGGCGCCCAGCGGCAGATTGTTATAGCACTGCACCAGCATCTCAGCCAGATAGCGAGCCACGCCACCTGGTTCTGCCAGTCTATCCATCAGATAATCCCCATTCCATAAGAAGAGCTGCATCTGCTCATGATAAGCCAATGCGCAGGGATAGGCATATCGCCAGAAGATGTACAGGGCAGCCATGAAGCCAACCGCCACCATCCATCGGCTTCTATCATTATTCTTCGTATCTTTCATTTTCCTTATACCTTATTATATATAGCATCACTTAGCCGCCCGCCATTCCATACGTTTAGGGTTGTTGATATGCCCAGGCATATCCTCTATCTCCACCTTGCGCAGCGTGAAGTCGGGCGTATTATATGAATACATGCGGCGCAGATTGTCCTCCCTAGGTCGGCGTTGCGGCAGGAGGAAAGGCTTGGAAGAATGGCCCTGCCTGTCCACGCTAGCCAGATAGATGCGAGTATACAGACCGTCCTCTCGCCTACTGGTAAAGAGATACCATCCGCCACTCTTGCTCCAGTTGTGGAAACTGTCAGAGTCATCACTGTTGGCAGCGTCCAGGGCATGAGCCTTGCCAGTCTTCAAGTCTAGCAGCCATAGGTCAGCCTCCGGATGCCAGATAGAGAAGTAGCCATAATCCAGCGTGGTAAACATCAGATATCTGCCATCGTATGACGGACGAGGCCAAGTGATGCTCTTGCCCAAAGCCACTGCACTGATGAGCGTATCCACCATTTCGCCCAGCTTGCCCGTCTTGGCTTCGAAGCCCACACGGCAGAGGCTATATCGGCTCTCACGGAAATGCTGCTTCGGATCTCTGAAAGGCGCGGTGATATAATAGAGCCACTTACCGTCTGGCGAAAACACAGGGCAGTTCTCCAGATTCTCCTTGGTGGCAAAGCGAGCATCCACCATCGCCTCATGCGTCTCGGGATTGTAGATGAAGATGTCAGAGCTCATATCGAAATACTCGATGCGCTTCTTAGCCTGAGAATGAAAATACTGCTGCGTATCATTGGTGCTGAAGGCGATAAACTTGCCCGATGGATGCCAACAAGGGAACACCATCGGACCACCCACCTCCAGATTCTTCGACTTCATCCAGTCGTCCTTGCCCTGATGGCGAATCAAGGTAGCACCCTTCTCGCCACGGATATGCAGCGTAAACTCATCGGGATTGGTGGCATTGGCGGTATGACAATTCACACAACTGCCCGGCACCTCGGTGGTGCGATAGATGGCAAACTCATCAAAGTTGGAGAGGCAACGCTGAAAGAGTCCCTGCATACCATAGAGCTCATAGCCAGGAGCCACCATGCGATAAGTGACGCCCCACTCCTTCATCCTCTGCTTATCCACGAAGATGTCAAAAGGCTTGAATTGTCTCCACTGTCCGTCCTTCTTGGCGACAACAGTAAGGGTCAGTTTTCCGCCCCGATTATCACGTAGCAGTTGATGCCATTGTTCGATGTCAAACTCCGCATCCTCTCCCGATGTCTCCATCGCTCCCTTTCTGGATCCCTTTATCTGTACCGACATAGCCGTATATCCCTCATCTTCCATGCAGAAGTTGAGCGGAGCGATATTGGCAGGCACGGTAACGCCCACGTAGTCGGGATAGATGGCAGGCAACTGGCTCACCATCGTTATGTCATGTGGCTTTTGCGAGCAGCCCACCAGCAGCAGGCAGCCCATCAGCAAATAATATATCTTTTTCATAAATACAAAGATACATCTTTCCCCTAAAATACCCTTTGCGTCATGTAACAAATACTTTATCTGGATTGAAATTATGCAGCCAAATGAAAGATTTTGGCACGAAAACGCACTTTTTCTCAAAAAAAAGGTGAGAAAAAGTGCGTTTTCGTGCCATTTTAAGGAAAGTATAGTAAACAGCGAAGTCACACTAGACAATCTCTTTCAAGAATGACACATAGGAGAAAGAGAATATTTTCATCATTAAAAAAACGCAAAAAGGTTGACCGTGTCATCACAACACAGCCAACCTTAACGACTAACATCTTTTTTCGGTTAATCTTTGTATGATAAACCTAAAACTAATGTCTTTTAGAGTAATTACTTGGCTTCCTTCCAATATTCTGGAGCACCAAGACCTACAGCGAAACCTGCATAGGTATGCTTGCGGAGATAGTTGCTATCCCAAAGACCTGTAGGGCAACCTGCACGCCAACCTGAATCCTTAGGAGAATCAGTAGCACACCACTGAGTGATACCATACTGCTGAGCCTGTGGAATCAGCTCGAAGTACTTCTGGATGATGAATGTATAGAAGCTACGCATCTGCTTGTGCTGCTCCTCAGTCATCTTGTCGAAGGTAACAGAAGTACCAGCCTCATCCTCATAAGCCATATCAAGCTCAGAAATCTTGATGAGCTTACCAGTCTTAGCCAGCGACTTAAACATCTCTTCGATGTCGCTCTTAAGCTTAGCCTGCTTAGTTTCATCACCATAGCATGTTACGTGCATCTGTGTACCAATACCATCGATAACAACAGGCTCCTCTGCATTAGGATCTTCCCACAGACCAATCCAGTGGATCAAGCTATTCAGCTTAGCGTGCTGATCCCAGTAACCTTCCAAGTTGTAGTCATTGATAAAGAGCTTCAACTTAGATGGATCACCATTGTGCTCAGCAAAGCTCTTACGTGCATCTCTTACGGCTGTACGAACATAGTCGATATCACCGAGATAATCCTGCCAGTAGAAGCTATTGGCTACATCAGAAGCAGGAGCATTAGTTGCATGCTGCAACTCATTGAATCCATCAGCACCTTTCTTACCAGAGATCGCCTCGTTCACAACATCCCAAGATGTAACATAACCATTAGTAGCCTCCATCATACCATCAATCCACTTGCCCATTGCATCAGTAAGAAGAGATTTCTTCTCTTCATCCGTAAGAGGAATGGAATTAGCAGACTTCGTGTAGTAAACTTCAAAATCATCAATATAGAGGGTACCCGCATATTTACCGATATTCAGCAGCAGGCGCAAGGCATTGTCACCATTACATTTGGTAGTCACATCAACTTCCTTCCAATCAGTTGTAACCTTGATGGTAGGGAAGTCACCACAGCCTTTGTATCCGTCAGGATTCTGGAATCCAGCACCAAATTCACCAGCTACAGAACCCTTGATTTTCATCTTCAAGTGATAGGTTGTACCATTCTCGAAAGCGAAACCTGGTTCATAGTTAACCTGTGCATTCCAGGGGTCTGCCTTGGCTGCGTTGTTACCAACCTCACAAACACCATTTACAATCTTTGGCGTATTATCCATACCCCAACCACCGAGGTTGTTATCGTCATCGAAGGTAAGATGACCAACCGTAACAGGAATCTCCATGACTGGAGCCTCAGAATGAGTTACCTTTACCCACTTACAAGAAATGTCTCCTGCAAAAGTTCCTGGTTGGAAAACGACAAAAGCTTTTTCTGTTGTTATTCCACTAAATGTTACAGATTGCTCTTTCCACTGTGTAGAAACAGACATTTTCTGGGATGTTGTTGCTCCCCAGTTACCCGTCTGCACATCAATCTGTCCATCTTCTGAAGCCTTGATCATAGCTGTTACCTTATATTCTCTCTTGGCATCAACATCTACAGGATAATTGTCAACTACAAAATACTGATACCAATCTCCAGGATATTTGCTAATCAAAATTCCATCTTTGATTTCAGGAGTATAGCCCATTACATAAAAAGGGAAACTATTCATGGTAGAAAAGTCGGTATAAGCATCTTCCTTATCAACTTTCTGACTAGGGTCTACCTGAATTTCCTTATCTGCAATAAGTTTACTAAGATACTTCTTGTTCTGCTGAGAATGCCAAGCAAGCGTATGACCATAGATGGTCAAACCTGCATCCTGTGCATTTGTAACGAAATCCTTAACAGTATTAAAGTCAAAGGTTCCATCATTTTTTACACAAGAAGCATACTTCATGGCGTTGCCTGCTGTCATCTCCTCGAAGTTGCTACCAGCCAAGCAATATACAAGCTCCTGTTTGTTGAAGTCGGGCGCAGCCAATGCAATACCCAACTTAAAGTCGGGATTGCACTTGCCAGAAGCCTTCATGTCTTCGACATATTTCTTCAAAGGCTCGTAGTTGTTAAGATACTGATATTCCTTCAAGTTCTTGGTCATATCAGTTCTGTACTCCGAGAACTTGTCATCAGCACATGATGACAAAGCCAAGAGAGCTACCAAGCCTAAACCAAAATTAATATTTTTCAATTTCATAATAATCTACCTATTATTAGATGATACTTAATTGATAATTACCGCAGCTTACTTTACGATATACTGAGTATCGAAAATTAATATACCATTGGTATTACCACGAGTTTGAGCTACAAACTGGTCGGTTGTCTCTACCTTGACAGCACCGAAGTCTACGGTATACTGGAGAGTCAGGATGTCACGATCCTTGTTGCCCCAAGCCAGCTTAGCGCCCTTCTCCACAAACTTACCTGTACCAGTAGCAGTTACGCCCTCAGTCTCGGAAGAAACAGAGCAAGTACCATCGTTAGCAAAGGTAAGCTTCAAGTTGCAAGTATAAGACTTGAGGATATCCTTACCCTCAGCATCCTTGCCCACAACTCTCTTGACTGTGAGAGGATAGATAGCCTCTGTAAGGCTCTTGGTAGTAATCTGGCAAACCTCGTCCTTCTCAATAGTTGCACCCTCACGCTTCTCTTCTGTGGTCTGACCATTCTCAGTAATCCAATCTGTACCACGGCGCAGATAGAATCCAGCCCAAGGGTTCATGTATTTCACACAATAGAGCACATAGTTCTGAGGCAATATCTTCCACGCATCGCTATTGGTCAGCGCAGGAGTTTCACCCTCCTGGAAAGGAGTACCCGTCAAGATCTTGCCAGCACCCTTCTGATCTTTGATGATCAGAGGGATGACATAAGTATTCTTTACAGAGGCAGGATCAGCGAAGAAAGCATCGTTGAGCTTCACCTGTAATTTTCCCTGCAAGTTGCCACCATAAGAGATGGTGTTACCTGCCAAGGTGTAATACTCTGCAGGCATAGGCTTTACAGGAGATATGCCATCAGAGAAATAGAGGTTGTCACAAAGCGAATTATCTACAGCCACATCCAGTGTGATGTCCTTACCATTGTAAGCACCACCCATGGTAGACACGATGTTGATAATATGCTCGTTGTCCTTGGTATTGTCACGATTCTCGTCATTGCCCAACACCAATATACGCTCCACGTTTTGGTGGGCGAAGTAGACTGATGTGCCACCCTCGTAGTCGTCAAACTCAGGCGTGCCGTTCTCACAAGAGCCGAAAGTCAGAGCCAAGGCTCCGAGTGCAGCCATTGAGAAATATTTATTCATCTTCATAGTTTTCATCATTATAAAATGTTAGTCGTTTGTAATTTCCATCCTGCATTCTGCTTCAGCTGATCCCACTTGAGGATTTCAGTCTGTGGCACAGGACCGTAATACATATAGTCGTCGTATTTTCTTTCCTCTACTGTGATATCCTTGAACTGTGGAATACCAGCCTCTGTAGAAATCTCCACGCCATGAACAGCCTCATTGATAGGAGCCTTCCAGCGGCGGAGGTCATTGAAGCGCTTGTTCTCGAAGCAGAGCTCAATACGACGCTCATTGCGAATCAACTCACGCATTTTAACCTGGTCGTTAGCGCACTCATCAAGATAAGAATCATCTGTGATGCCTGCACGATGACGGATAGCCTTGATCACATCGTATGCAGAATAAGCATGTGTGCCATTGCCCTTAGGTCCCCAAGCCTCATTGGCAGCCTCAGCATAATCCAAGAAGATCTCGGTATAGCGGATATACACAGGATAGTGATACTGTGCGTTCTTGGCATTTGGATTAGGATTACAATCCTCACGAAGAAGCTTCTTCATATAGTAACCAGTACGCGTAGAGTTACCAATCTTATTCAGTCCATTGTCATTGTTGGCAGTGGTGATGTCGGTATTGATGGTTGCACCCTTATACTTGCAGCCATTATAGATAATGTAGAGATCCAAGCGTGGATCACGCTTGCTGTAAGGATCCAAGTCATCATACTCACTGCGCTCATCTGTGATAGGATAACCATTGGCAGCAGGGAAAGCATCCACCAAGTTCTGGGTAGGATTGATACGTCCCTTACCATAGAGAGATGGAGGGAAGTTATCAGCCTCCTGGTTCAAACCGAGGTCCCAATCATCTGCACCATTAGTCTTATTACCACGCCAGATGATTTCCTTAGGACATTCACCAGACTGCAAATTATTAATCTCATTAGTCTGAGCATACCAAGAATTACCTGTTTTAGACAAGCCGCTTACGCCACCAATCAAGTCGAGCAAGCTGGCTGCATCATCAGCAGCACGCTTATAATCCACATTGGTACCCTTATTAAAAGCAGGGCTGGCAGCAAGGAGAGAAACCTGTGCACGGATAGCCTTGGCGATACGACCGCTCACACGACCACGCATCAGAGAACCCAATACACGGTTATAGTCCTGATAGTTGTTCACACCCATAGCAGTGTATTTTTCTGGCACAGGATCTGACTTAGTCAAATCATTGTAGTCCAAAGGCAGCAACTGCTCAGCCTGGTCCAAGTCGCTATAGATTTGATCCAAGCAAGCTTGGAATGTGGCACGTGGCTGATTGAAATCAGAAGAAGTATCCTCTGGCTTTGTCAAGTTTGGCACACCCAGGAGCTGACCATCCTCAGTCCAACCACCATGGTTCATCAAGAGATAATACATATTGAGAGCTCTCAAGGCATAAGCCTCACCCTTACGGCTCTCACAGAACATCTGCTGCGCACCCTTGTCCTTAGCCCAGTCTACCTTGTCCACTTCCTGAAGGAAGATGTTCAAGTACTGGATGCTAGCACGACAGCTAGCCCACTTGCTCATAGGGTCATCATAGGCAGCCCAAGAACCAGTAGCCATTTTCAGGTAGCTGTTAGACAAATCATTGCTTACAGCATCATCGGTTGCCACATCAGTTACACTTTTGGTATTATAAGGAAGCATGGCATAAGCATAGCCGAGAAGTCCCTGAGCATAAGTAGGCTCTTCGTAAATCTCGTCCAAGCTACGGTTGTTTTCCTGTGCAGGCTCAAAGAGATCTGAGCAAGACACCAACGAGAGTGACAATGCCGCTAATATAAATAACTTATTAATTTTCATTTCTGTATACATTTAATAATGATTAGAATGTAGCCTTCACACCTATATTATAATAGCGTGTCTGAGGAGCACTACCTATGTTCATCTCCAATACCTCACGGTTCTTAGAGATAGTGAGCAAGTTGGCACCGCTTACAAAAGCAGACAAGCCCTTAACCCAAGTCTTCTGGAAGAGCGTGCTAGGCAGGTCGTATGTAATCTGTACCTTAGCCAAGCGGAAAGCGTCTGTGCTGTACATCCAGAAGTCTGATGTCTGATAGTTGTTGCTACCTGAGAGTGTGGTAAGACGTGGATAAGTAGCAGTCTCCTTGGTTGCCTCAGTCCAGCGATTGCGAACCACAGCTGAGTACTTGCCGTCACCCTTTACCCACCAGTAAGAATTGTTCTTCAAGCCATAAGCACCGAAGTTGCCAGTACCGAGGGCGAAGAATGTGAAGTTCTTCCACTTAGCAGTGAGGTTTACACCCAATGTGAATGGAGAGCCATACCAACCACCCTTGCCCAGGAACACCTGGTCGTAAGAGTCGATCTTGCCATCACCGTTTACATCCACATACTTCATATCGCCAGGCTTCACGTCACTACCCAAGCGGCTCTGGTCTGGAGAGTTCTTGATTTCTTCCTCACTCTGGAAGAAGCCAGCAAACTTATAACCCCAGATACCATCGAGAGCCTTGCCCTCACGGTTTTGGTAATCCCATACGTTCAACTCATCACGCTTGGTAGCCTTGGTGTTATAATAAGTACCTGTTACGCCGAGCTGCAAGTCTACATCACCCACCTTCTTATTGAAGTTAGCTGCGAAATCGAAACCGATGCGGCGATTATTGTTAAAGTTGAGCACAGGCATGAATGAAGCATCAGGATAGCCTGGCTTAAAGTGAGAAGGATAGAACGTTGGAGTAGAAATCAGATAACCCTCCATCGAGTTAACGAAGAAGCTAGCATCCAATGTTACCATCTGCTGCCACAAGGAAGTCTTGAAGTTGACAGAAAGTTCCTTACGCTTGATGAAGTCGAGATCCTTGTTGGCAGAACGCTTAGAGAATGTGTACTTGCCAGCAGAACCATCATACCATCCATAACCATCAGCTGTCTGCCAGTTGGTGTCATAGAGATAGTATCTGTTGTCATTTACTGCCAAGTCAATATCCTCGTTGATGATGCTACCAGATACACTGATCATCATATCGTCTACCACCTTGCTGTTCTTCAAGAAGTTCTCGTTCTTGAGTCTCCAACCCAATGAAAGTGAAGGAGAGAAGCCTACACGATGACCTGGAGCCAACTGTGCAGAGTGGATAGCTGCCAAGCCGAAGTCTGCATAATAAGTCTTGGCGTAATCATAAGATGCATCCAAGGCAAGATTAGCACTTGATGTCTTGTGATACTCACCTGATTTAGACTGCTGATAGCCAGAGGCAATCAACATCGCAGAGAGGTTATGTACCTTATTAAATGTATTGGCGTAATTGAACTGAGCAGAGAAGAGCATGGTCTGATTGTCCACACTATTAGCGATGTTCTGTACACCAGACTTCTTATCCTCACCTTCCTTCTTCAAAGCTACGATCATATCCTTGCCGTCGATGTTTGACCATGTTGGGATATAGATGGCATAGCTATTATTGAAAGATGTGGTGTAAGAGGTAGCATAGTCTACTGCGAAACGAGTCTCGAAAGACAAGCCCTGCAACAACTTGTGCAGATTGATGTTAACACCTGTATCAAACTGGAACTGGCGGCTAGTATACTTGCTCTTACCAGCAGCATAGTAATCTGCGAAGATGTTAGAAGAGTTAGCCTGTGTACCAGCCAAGAAGTACTTGCCATCCACCAGCTTAGCCACACTCATCAAGTCCCAAGCAGCCTTGGCATTAGGAGCTATCATGTCTGTAGAGATCAATGGGCTAGCATTCTGTGGGAAGTTAGGACGCCAAGTAGCAGCTGCATTCCAATAATCACCAATAGCAGAATGTGAATCATAGAATGTGGCATTGGAGTTGACCCAAGCCTTGATGTCATCTGTGATGTTGACATCTACATTACCACGTACACTGAAACGCTGGGTATTATTGTTCTTAGCCTCACCAAACTTCAGGAAGTCGCCCTGGCGATAATAGTTGATGTTGCTATAGAAGTGAGCACGCTTACCACCACCACTAATCTCAGCAGTAGCCTCGTAGCGACTATTCATCTTGCGAAGATAGTCAGAAGAGTACATATCGAGATTAGGATAACGATATGGGTTGGTGCCCAAGCCATGATTGTAGATATCCTCAGCAGAGTAGAGAGGAGTCAAACCGTCATTGGCACGAGCCTCGTTGTAGAGAGTCATATACTCAGCAGAGCCCAGATACTCAGGGAATGACTTAGCCACATTGAGACCAGCGTTAGCCTGCACCTCAACCTTCAAGCCATCGTTCTTGCCACGCTTGGTGGTGATGAGCACAGCACCCTTAGCTGCCTTGCTACCATAGAGCACTACAGCTTGCGCACCCTTGAGGAATGTAATCTGGTCAATCTCGCTAGGCATCACGTTGGTTGCCTCACGAGGCACACCATCTACCAATACCAAGTATCCTGCATTGTCAGCATCCATACCCCAGAGAGAGTTGCCATTCCAACCACCCACGTAGCCCTGCATGTTGTCAAGGCTATAAGTGTGGTAGTTTTTCTTCATCAATCCCTCTACATCGACTACCGAAACGCCGCCCAAGATGTCACCCTTGGCTACCTTGCGATAAGCCACATTGACCATCTCCTTGTCGGCAGCAACGGTATCGGTTTCGTTCTCAGCAGCAGTTTTGGCATCGGCAGCCATAGGAGCCAATGACACAAGACCTGCCAACAGGAACTTTGAATTATATGATTTGAATTTTGAATTCATACTATCATTCTTATTTTAGTATTACTATATAATGTTATTTTACCAACCAGGATTCTGACTAAGCTCTTGATAGAGATAAACATCCTTGATAGGCAATGGGAACCAATAGTGCTTGGCTGTGAAGTGACGAGTCAAGATCGCTTCCTGGTGGAAGCCAGCCACCTGAGCATCAGCTGGGTCATTATTCTTGTAGAAATCGGCACCCTCCACACGGTCAAACTCATCAGAGTACTTTACATTGTAAGGAGCCTCGGTCAGGAGCAACCAGCGCTGCAAGTCGTTGAAACGGAAGCCCTCGAAAGCAAGTTCCACCTCACGCTCACGGCGAACCTCGTCCATGAACTTATGTGCATCAGCTACATACTCTGGAGCCACATGACCAGCGCCACAACGATCACGAAGGGTATTGATGGCATCCTCAGCAGTCTTGCTAAAGTTAGTAGCCTTGCCAGAAGCACCACCAAACGCAGCACAAGCCTCAGCATACATCAGATAGATGTCAGCCAGACGCATATATGGTAAGTAACAGTGGAATGCTGAACCCCAATCGTAGTCGCGATCCACCTCATTACATGTATGAGGCACCAACTTCTGAATGAAGTAACCTGTACGGCTGCCATTAGCCACTGGACGCATATTTCCACCTGTATACAACTGGCAGTACTGCAAGTTAGCCCACTGACCAGGAGTACCATTCAGATACTTGAAGCCATCAAACACGATGTCGTGATAGAAGCGTGGGTCACGGTTCTTATATGGATGAGTAGGATCGAAACCACCTGCTATGTTAGGAACCAACTTGCCATTCTCTACGATGTAAGCGGGCTCACCATTAGCCATACCGTAAGCAGCTATCAAGTTAGCTGTAGGCTGGTGAATCACATTGTCATGTCCAACCACTTTGTCAACCTTAGGACCAAACACCTTAGAGGTATTCCAGTTAGAGCCGTTGAAGTCTGCAGATGGACCACGGAAGATAGCCTCAATAGATCCAGGCATTTTCCAGTTCTGCTTCTTGGTATAGAAGATATCAGAGAAGCAAGAGTTAGCATCGGCAGAACGCTCATGATTGTAGACGTCCTTATATTTGAACTCAGCCAACCCATACTGTGTCTGGCCACCCTCAACCAATGTGAGCAACTCACCGAAGACCTCAGCTGCCTTCTTGGCAAACTTCTCATCATAGTCGTATGTCTTGCCATTCTTGCTAGCTCCTACCTGTGCGCCATCCTTCATCAATGGGCTGGCAGCCCAGAGATAAGTCTTGCCCAGATAACCGAGTGCCATGATCTTGTTGATACGAAGGTCGTTCTTGCCCTGTGTGGCAGCACCATCATACTCATTGTCCCAGTTGATAGGCAACAAATCGGCAGCCTTGCGATAATCAGCAGCAGCCTTCTCTGCACACTCCTGATAAGAGAGACGAGGCAAATTGAGCTCTGAATTGAGATCCAAATAGGTATCAATGTATGGCAAACCACCAAAGTACTGCATCAACTCAGTGTGCCACCATGCACGGAAGAAGTAAAGCTGACCAGCAATGAGGTCTTTCTCTGCCTTGCTAGCTACCAACTTATCGAGATTAGCCAAGCCCTGGTTAGCCTTACGAATGCAATACCAAGCATGTGGCCAAAGTGAGTGGTTGAACTTATCTGTAGATGTAGGGTTGCTGCCATCCTTGTAAAGCCAGTTACCAGTGGTCTGCCAAGCACGGAAGTTGCCCAAGTCTACCTGGTGTGTCATACGGCCATCAGCCTCTGGGTTGAAGATTTCATCATCACCCCAGTTCCAAGAAGGACACCAGTTACATTTTTCCTTATCAGGGATACAGTTGTAAATTTCCTCTACGTAACCCTGAAAGTTACGGAAGTTTACAAATGCGTCATTTTCTGAGACTGTAGAATCGGCCTCCTTGTCAAGATAGTCCTGGCAAGAGTTGAGCGAAGTGCCGAGAGCCAGCGAGACGCATCCCATCAACAAAAAATTCTTTATCTTATTTTTCATTTGAATGTTCATTTTAATATTACAATGAGAATTTAACACCTAAGTTGAAGCGGCGTACTGTAGGATATGCTCCAAGGAAACCGCCACCACCGAGGTTAGCCTCACGGTCATCAGGCATACGAGTCCAAAGCCAGAGGTTGTTACCATTCAAGTATACCTTGAGGTAGTTCATACCGAGAGCCTTGATCCATCCCTTGGTCCAAGTATAAGCAATCTCTACGTTCTTCAGACGGATGTATGAACCATCATAGAGGAACTGAGTACCATTGCTGTAATCAGACTGGGTAGCACCCCAGCGAGGAATGATAGATTCTGGAGAAGACTCATTCTTGTCCCACCAAGTACCAGTGTCATAAACATTGTCCAACTTATTGCCAAAGCTTGTCAAGGTTACGTCACGAGTTACATTGGTTACACCATAGAACTGAGCGAAAGCAGAGAAGCCCTTATACTCGATACCGATAGTGGCATTGTATGTATTCTGAGGGCTTGAGCTATAACCTACTGGAGCTGAGTCCTTGCTATCTACCACACCATCACCATTGAAGTCTACGATGTAGTAATCGCCTACCAAGCGGTGGTTGTCGTTAGACTCATGAGCTGGAGAACCTATCAAGTCATCGATGTCGTTGATAAAGCCACGATCAATGTATGAGTGATACTGACCCATAGAGTAGCCTGCCTCCTTCTGATAGTTAGGAGTGAGCTGAGCGTCATCCTTCAAAATTACCTTATTCTTGGCATGGGTCATATTGATGTTACCCCAGAGGCGGATGCCATTGGCAAATTTCTTGTTGAGCTTCAACTCCAACTCGTAACCACTGGTACGAACCTTACCCTTATTGATAGTAGGAGCTGTAGTACCAAAGTAAGATGGGATGGAGCGGTTATCACCAAAGATCAAAATGTCGTTACGACGGTCGCAGAAGAAATCGAGCGAACCGGTAATCAAACCACCCAAGAAACCATAATCAATACCGAAGTTGGTCTTCTTCACAGTCTCCCACTTCACATCTTTATTACCCAATGTATTCTGGCGATACCATGTGTAGATACTGTTGGTATGGTCAAGATCCATCACTGTGTTGCCTCCGTATGCCCACTGGTTCATGTAGAGCCAACGACGAGAAGAGTCGAATGGATCGCCCAGGTTATCATCACCAATCTCACCGTAAGATGCACGGAACTTCAACATATCAATGATGTGCTTGTCACGAAGATACTTCATGAAGTTTTCCTCAGTGATGGTCCAACCGATAGCTCCAGAATTGAAGAAGGCGAAGCGATTGTCCTTGCTAAACTTTTCTGATCCGTTGTAAGCACCGTTATACTCGATGTTGTAACGACCAGCATAGCTATAAGTAGCACGGAACGCCCAGTCCTCACGGTAAGTAGGCATCACACTACCACGTGCATTCTCCTGACGAGAGAACAAGCCCATGGCTGTAACATCATGCTGTCCGAACTTGCGAGCCCAGTTGAGCTGCAACTGATAGTAAAGATTGCGAACAGTCTGGTTGTTATCAACCGAACCACCAGAAGTACTCCAGTTAACGCCCTGTTTCCAGTCGAACTTATTGTTTGACTCATATACCTGACCATATGTTATATTGCCAGTCTCCGGATCAACATACTTGGTCTGAGCTGTATTGTTCAAGTCATTGATACCACGGCTCGTCTCAACAAACACGTTGTCCCAAGAAACGGTACCACGCAAGTTCAAGCCCTTGGTGATGAAGTCGAGTTTCTGCTCCAAGGTAAAGTCGGTATTGATACGAGTAGTAGTAGCCTGCGCTGTACCACCGATGGCGAGATTCTGAGCAGAGTTACTTACGTTAGACGCATTTGGATAATAACCCCAAGAGCCATCGCTATACTGAGGCAAGAATACATCTGGAGCGATGTTATAAGCACCAGCCCACTGCTGACCAATCTGCCACTCGCTATTGCTCATGTTGCTCCAAGGAGCCTTGCGCACACCATTAGAACCAGATACATTTACCTTTAATGTAGTAGTTTTAGTGATAGAGAAGTCCAAGTTACTGCGAACATTGATACGATTGTATCCATAGCCAGAGTTATAGTTACGTCCGTTATCATACTCACGGAAGAGGTCACCCTCGTGTACAAAGTCGGCAGAAGCAAAATACTTCACGAAGCTTGTACCACCGCTCACATTGACATTGGCATTATATGACATGGCGCTCTTCTTGAAGAGGGCATCCTGCCAATCCACGTTAGCATAACGCTCACGCTGCTCATCCGTAGTCTGGTTACGATAGTTCTCAATAAATGATTGAGGACGGATGTAAGACCAAGATTCTGGAGAAACACCCAACTCATGCTCCACTGCCCTGTTGCGGAACATCAAGGCATCGTATGAATCATACTTGTTAGGCAACTTAGAAGGAGCCTTCAATGTAGCATTGAAGCCCACATCAATCTTAGCCTTGCCTTCCTTACCACGCTTGGTGGTAATCAAGATGACACCATTGGCACCCTTCACACCATAAACGGCAGTGGCAGATGCATCCTTCAATACGGAGATGCTCTCTACAGAAGAGATGTCCACACTGCTCATAGGACGCTCGATACCATCGACTAGGACGAGAGGGTCACTGCTGTTCCAAGAACTAGCACCACGAATGATGATCTGTGGCTCCTCCTCACCAGGCATACCATTGCCCTGAACAGTTACCACACCAGGAAGGTTACCAGTTAAGGCAGCACCAATGTCGCTGACACCGGCAGCACGTTCCAGCACCTCACCTGTGGTCTGTGCAATAGAACCTACGACAGAAGCCTTCTTCTGCTGACCATAACCAACGACTACAACTTCGCCGATGGCATTGTCGTCTTCCATTGAGAGTTTGAAATCTCTCTTCTTACCAATCTTTACTTCCTTGGTCTTCATACCTACGTATGTAAATACGAGGATAGA
>OLGI01001981.1_pt1 | contig 16145 bp, 13 predicted proteins | sample 1605221 | NCBI WGS metagenome assembly OLGI01 (sample SAMEA3888915, study PRJEB22519) | human gut metagenome | biome: human gut; feature: human-associated habitat; material: faeces | place: Denmark | collected 2010 | reverse complement strand
CTTCTATGAGGGCGGCTGCGACGTGCTTTTGTGTACGACGATTGTGGAAAACGGGCTGGATGTACCGCTGGCGAATACGATTATTATCGACGGTGCCGACAACTTCGGCCTTTCGCAGCTTTACCAGATGCGTGGCCGTGTAGGACGCAGCTCGCGTCTTGCTTATGCTTACTTTGTTTATCAGCCTAATAAGGCGCTGAGTGAAATTGCCGAAAAGCGTCTGCAGGCCATCCGTGATTTTACGGAGCTGGGCGCAGGCTTTAAGATTGCTATGCGCGATCTGGAAATCCGCGGTGCCGGCAATCTGCTGGGACCGCAGCAGCACGGACATATTACCGGCATAGGCTTTGCCGCTTATTGCGAGATGCTGGAAAAAACCATTGAACGCCTGAAAAACGGCAAGGAGGCCGAGCCTGAGCCGGAGCCGGTTCTGGAAATTCAGGCAGAGGCCTATATTCCGGACAGCTATATTCCGGATCCGCGTTATAAAATGGAGCTGTATCGTCGCTTCAGCGAGCTGGAATATTCACAGCGGGAGGATTTTCTGGACGAAATTATCGACCGCTTCGGCAATCCGCCGCCGGAGGTGGAAATGCTCTGGCGTTTGGCAGCGCTTAAGGGCTTGTGCCGAGTGCTGAAAATCCGTGGCGTAAATGTGCATCAGGGAATTATCCGCCTGACCTTCGGCGAGAAGGCACAGGTAAACCCGGAGGCAGTTCTGAAGCTGCTGATGCAGCATCCTAAGACGATGACATTGAAAAACGGTCAGGAGCAGCAGCTGACGTACAGAATGGGTACGTCAAAGCAGGAGCCCCTGGCGTGGCTGGAGCAGACTTTGCCTGCTCTGATATTAGAAGATTGATTTAAAGGAGGTGAAAGCAGGAAATGAGCAGTGATAAATTTTTGCGCGGCGCGATGATTCTGACATTGGCAGGACTGATGGTAAAGGTTATCGGTTCTGTGAACCGCATCCTGCTTTCACGTCTGCTGGGCGGCGAGGGTATCGGTCTTTACCAGATGGCTTATCCCGTATACCTTTTGCTGCTTGCGATTTCTGCGGCCGGCATTCCGGTGGCAATATCGATTATTGTCGCAGGCTTTTTGGCGCAGAAGGACTATGCTAATGTGCGTCAGGTGTTTCGCGTTTCGCTGCGCCTGATGGCCTGCGTGGGTGCGGTGTTGGCGGTTTGTCTGGTGTTGGCGGCGGGCTGGTTGGTTGATGCCGGCGTGATTACCGATGCGCGTGCCTATTATTCGCTTATAGCGCTGACACCGGCAATTTTCTTTGCTACGATTCTGGCCAGCTTCCGCGGGTATTTTCAGGGACATCAGCTGATGACGCCGCCTGCGGTGTCGCAGATTGTGGAACAGTTTATCCGCGTAGTGACGATGGTAGTGCTGGCGTATGTGCTGCTGCCCTACGGTCTGGAATACGCTGCTGCCGGCGCTGCCTTCGGCGCTGTGCCGGGAAGTCTGACCGGTCTTGTGGTTATGGGCTGCTTTTATCGCTATTACCGGAAGCAGTGGCAGGCTGCAGCAAGCACGGAGCAGGCACCTGCTGACGAGCTTGTGCGCAGCAGCGCGCTGATTAAACGCCTGCTGCTGCTGGCGCTGCCTGTGTCCTGCGCTAATATCCTGGTGCCTGTTACCAGCAGCATTGACGTATTGCTGGTTCCAGGCCGATTGATTGACAGCGGTCTTAGTGTGGAGCAGGCGACGGCGCAGTTCGGTTATCTGGCAGGCATGGCACAGCCCTTGCTCTTAATGGCCACGATACCGACGATGTCGCTGGCAACAAGCCTTGTGCCTGCTGTTTCCGAAGCCTTTGCTTTGAATAAATGGCAGATTATCGAGCAAAAGGCAGCAACCGCGATGAAGCTGTGCTGCCTGATAACTGTGCCTGCTTCAGTAGGCATGTGGGTATTGGCGGAGCCTATCAGCCGTCTGCTGTACGGTACGGCGAAGGCTGGCGTTGCTATTATGCATTCGGCGCCTGCCATCTGCCTTTTAGGCCTGCAGCAGGTTACAACAGGTATGCTGCAGGGAATGGGGCACACCAATCTGCCGATGCTGAATATGCTTATCGGTATTGCAGCCAAGCTGGTTGCCGTCTGTCAGCTGACGAATGCGGAATACGGTATTGCCGGCGCAGCGTGGGCAACGAACATAAACTTTGGCGTGACGGCGCTGTTGAATATTATAGCGTTGTATAAATTAAGTATAAGATTTTCCTGGCTCAGTATTGCGAAAATCATCGCCGCAGCAGCGGTGATGGGCGCTGTTGCCGTAGAAGCGCATACGCTGCTTGGCGGTGCATCGCCTGCTTTGGCAACAATCGCCGCTATGCTGGCTGCCGGGATAAGCTATATCATATTGCTGCCGCTTTTAGGCGTGCTGAACAGACAGGAACTGCGTCAGCTGCCGGTAGTGAAACGATTTTTTAAATAATTAAGAAAGAAGGCGTACTATCATGGGAACAATTACAATTGTCGGCTTAGGCCCCGGTGCTGTGGGACATCTTTCGTTGGAAACTATGGGACTTCTGCAAAACTGCGCTCAGGTTATCCTGCGCACGGCGGTGCATCCCACCGTTGCCGAGTTGGAAAAGCAAAACGTAAAATTTACATCATGTGACGATTTATACGAAAAGGCTGCTTCCTTTGAAGAAGTATATGATAGCGTTGTCGAGCGTGTGCTGGCAGCAGCGCAGAACGGCGATGTTGTTTACGCAGTACCAGGCAGCCCGCTGGTTGCGGAAAAAACCGTTGTTTTAATGCGCACAGCTGCTAAGGCGCAGGGCGTTAAGCTGGTGATTAAGCCGTCTATGAGCTTCTTGGACTTGGCTTACGTTGAGCTGGGCATCGACCCGATTGCCGGCCTGCAGATTATTGACGCGCAGGATTTTGCGGAGATTGCAAGTGCTGGTCAGCATCCGCTGATGATTACTCAGGTTTACAGCCAGATGGTGGCCGGCGATTTGAAAATTGCGCTGATGGATGTACTGCCTGACGAATACGAAATTTATTTCCTGCGCAATCTGGGCCTGCCTGACGAGGAATGCCGTCCGATTAAGCTGTTCGAGCTGGACAGACAGCCGAATATCGACCATCTTACGAGCGCTTACGTTCCGCCGATGCCTGAGGGAGCAGAGGATACTGTATTTGAAAATGTTGACGATGCGGAAGCTGTTCCCGGTATTATTACCTTTGGCGAGGATGAGGACGAATTTGCCGAGGAAGGCGAAGAAGATGGCTATGCGGAAGACTTTTTGCCGGAAGCAGGCTTTGATGATTTCGACATCCAGCCCTTGGCTGATGTTATGCGCACCCTGCGTGAGCCTGACGGCTGCCCATGGGACAGAGAGCAGACACACAAATCTATCCGCAGCAATATGATTGAAGAGGTTTACGAATATCTGGAGGCTGTGGATGCTGACGATGTTGACGGCATGCGTGAGGAGCTTGGCGACTTGCTCATGCAGGTTGTTTTCCATGCCCGCATGGCACAGGAGGCAGGCCGCTTTGATCTGCAGGACGTTATCGACGAGGTTGTAGATAAGCTTATCCGCCGGCATCCGCATGTTTTCGGTGACACACATGTCGACAACAGCGATGATGTGCTGGTAAATTGGGAGGCTATCAAAAAGCAGGAAAAACAGGAGCGCAAGCATGTATTGGACGGCGTATCTCAGGGACTGCCGGCGCTGCTGCGTGCCTATAAGCTGCAGAGCAAGGCTGCCAAGGTCGGCTTTGACTGGCAGGACAGCGCATCCGTATGGGCTAAGGTACAGGAGGAGCTGGGCGAGCTGCAGGAGGCTTTGCAGGCAGGCGATAAGGCTGCTGCCGAGAGTGAGCTTGGCGATGTACTGTTTGCCGTGGTAAATTATGCGCGTCATAACGGCATTGAGCCGGAGGTAGCTTTGGATGGCACGAATAACCGTTTCGCTTCCCGCTTCAATTACGTGGAAGAACAGGTTGAAGCCAGCGGTAAAACATGGCAGGATTTCACTTTGAACGAGCTGGATGAATTTTGGAATCAGGCTAAGGAATTGGAGCGCAAGAGCGATTTATAAGGTTAATTTGCAATAAAGTTACTAAAATAATGCTATTTTCCCCGTAATTTATAAATATTTTCGGAAAAGGCTTGCAGGAAAACGGTTTAGAGTGTAGAATACTATTGCTAGTTAAATATGAGTTACGTTACGAAGTTACGTGCTCCGCAAGCATTTGCAATAATAACTAAAGTCATAATTAAGGAGGAATTTTTGATGAACAAGACTGAGTTAATCGCTGCTGTTGCTGAAAAAGCCGGCTTAACCAAAAAAGACGTTGAGAAAACTATCACCGCTACCTTGGAAACCGTTAAAGAGGTAGTTGCTAAGGGTGACAAAGTACAAGTAGTAGGCTTTGGTACTTTTGAAGCACGTGCTCGTAAAGAACGTGAAGGTAAAAATCCGCAAAATGGTGAGAAAGTAGTTATTCCTGCTGCAACCATCCCTGCTTTCAAAGCCGGTAAAGCTTTCAAGGATGCTGTTAACGTAAAATAATAAGCTGTTTTAGTGCTTTAGGCCCGGCAGCTGCTGCCGGGCTTTTCTAAAGATATACTGCGGAATACTCAATGCTGGGGGGGCTATGATATGGTTAGACGTCGTGTAAGACATAAATCTAAAGCTTTTAATGTCTTTATGATGCTGCTGTTTGTTGCCTGCCTGTTCGTTATCGGCAAGCAGGAGTATTCTATTTATCAGATTAAACAGGAGCAGGCTGCTACACAGCAACGTATTGCTGCTTTAAAAAAACAGAAGACTGAGCTGGAGGCAGAGCGTAAACGTCTGGATGACCCGCGTTATATTGAAAAGCTCGCCCGTGAGGATTACAACATGGTGGGTAAAGACGAGGTGCCGCTGTTTATAGTTGATGAGAAAAAATAAGGCAGAACAAGAAATGATAGCTTTTGTTCTGCTTTTTTTATTGACACCATGAAAAATTAAAGAGTATAATACAAGAGTATTAAGAAATTTTAAGGGAGATTTTTTTCTCGATGTCACTTGAAGTAGGTGCAATTGTAGAGGGTGAAGTTACAGGTATCACCAATTTTGGCGCATTTGTCCAACTGCCTGAGGGCAAGGTTGGCCTGATTCACATTTCTGAGGTTTCTAATGTTTATGTAAAAGACGTGCATGACTTTTTAAAGGAGCACGACAAGGTTAAGGTTAAGGTATTATCTGTAGATGATCGCGGCAAAATTGGTCTGTCTATTAAACAGCTCACACCGCCGCCGGCTCCGCAACCGAGACCGCAGCGTCCGCAAAATGATAACTGCGAGCGCCGCAACAATAATGGTATGCGTCCGCAAGGCGACAATCGTGAACGCCGTGGCGGTATGCGCCCGCAAAGCGCAAGACCTATGGCTCCCGTTTCCTTTGAGGATAAATTATCTAAATTCCTGAAAGACAGCGATGACCGTATGCTGGATTTAAAACGTAATACTGAGTCCAAACGCGGTGGTCGTGGTGCCAGACGTGATAAATAAGCAAGCTGGTAATTAATGAAATGGCACTCCTGAGAGTGCCTTTTCTTTTATAGCATAGAAAAATGCGATATGACACGTTTAAACCGCTGCTGAAGGAGATATGCTATGAGGCAGATTGCACCTGCAGTCTATAAGCTGCGCAAAACAATTAAAAATTTGCTGCAGCCCGAGGCTCATTATCTGTTGGCTGTTAGCGGTGGTGCCGATTCTCTGGCTTTGGCACATGCCTGTGCTGCCTTGGCAGCGCAAGGCTGGGGAAGCTACAGCGTCTGTCACGTTGAGCACGGACTTCGTGGCGAAGAGGCTCTGCGCGACATGCAGGCTGTGCAGCGTGCCTGCAAGGATTGGGGACTGCCCTGCTTTACAGAGCATGTGCAGGCTGCATCCTATGCGGCACAGAACCGGCTTTCTACCGAAGATGCTGCGCGCCGCCTGCGTTATGCGGCGCTTAGGCGCATAGCGGAGCAGCAGGGCGCTGCGGCGATTGTTACGGCGCATCACGAGGGTGATCAGGCTGAAACGCTGCTCTTAAGGCTGTTGCGCGGCGCAGGGCTTCAAGGACTTGCCGGAATGCGGGCGCAGCAGGACGATATCATCAGACCGCTGCTTACGTTGCCGAAAAGCCTGCTGGAGGAATACTGCAGCGCCGAAGGCATTGCAGTCTGCTATGACAGCACCAACGCTGATACGGCGTATACGCGCAATCGTGTACGTCTGGAGCTTGTGCCGTATCTGGAGCGCAGCTTCAACCACAATGTGGTGCCGACTTTGGCGCGTACTGCCGCCTTGTTGGCGCAGGATGCGGAATGTCTGGAGCAAATGGCTGACGATGCTTACAGGCAGCTGGTGCGCAGGCAGGAGAATGCTGTCAGTTTGCCGGTGACGCAGCTTACGGCGCTGCACAGTGCCGTAAGGCTGAGAGTATTGCGACGCGCGTATTTCGAGCTAGGCGGTGAGGAGCTGTCCTTCGAGCGTAGTCAGGCTATTGATTCCTTGCTGATTAGGCGCAGCGGCGGCAAGTTTATCCAGTTGCCGCAGGGAATAAACGTAGTCTACAAAAATAAACAGCTTATTTTTGTTAAAATAATATAAAGTATAAGGAGAATGAAAAAATGCATGACGATATTAAGACAGTTTTGCTGACTAAAGAAGAAATTGATGCCCGCGTACAGGAAATGGGCAAGCAGATTGCTGCCGATTATGCAGGCAAGGAGCTTGTTGTCATTGTGCTGCTGAAGGGTGCTGCCTGGTTCGCTACCGACCTGACTCGCGCTATTGATATGCCGCTGCGCGTAGACTTCATGGTTGCTTCTTCCTATGGCAACGGAACCAGCACCAGCGGTAGTGTTAAGGTTAAGCTGGATGTCAGCGAAGATATCAAGGGTAAGGACGTGCTGGTAATCGATGATATCATTGACAGCGGCGTTACCTTTGCCTCTATCACCGATATGCTGCGTCACTACAAGCCCGCAACTCTGAAAACCGCTGCTCTGTGCGACAAGGCCGAGCGTCGTGTAAACGGTCTGGAGGCTGATTATGTAGGTTTTAAAATTCCTGACGAATTCGTTGTCGGTTACGGTCTGGACTATGCAGGCGATTACCGCAATCTGCCGTTTATCGGTATCCTGAAGCCTGCTGTATACGCACGCAAATAAAAGCCTGTAAATTGCATAAAACAGTTGCTAGTTTTTCCTATCTATAATATAATAAAATATTATGAGCTAAGTGGAAGGAGGCTACGTGCTTGAATAAATTTTTTAAGAACGTACTTTTTTATCTGCTGATTATCATGGTAATTATCTGGATGTTTGACCTTTACGGTGAAAAGAATTCTAAGCCTGCCGATATAAGCTATACCAGCTTTATGCAGCATGTACAGCAGGACGAAATCAAACAGGTAACTATTGTTGATAATGTTATCAGCGGTAAATTAAAGGATGGCAAGGAATTTTCTACCGTTGCGCCTAATGACAGCAAGCTGGTAGAAAAGCTGGAAGCAAAGAAAGTAGACATTAAGGCAGAGCTGCCGCCGCAGCCACCTTGGTGGATGAGCATTCTCAGCTCTATTTTGCCGATGCTGATTATCGTAGGCCTGTGGTTCATGCTGATGAATCAGGGCGGTGCCGGTGGCGGCAAGGTGATGAACTTTGGCAAGAGCCGTGCGCGTCGCTACGATGAGGAAAAACTGAAGATAACCTTTAAGGATGTTGCCGGTGCTGAAGAAGCCAAGCAGGAGCTGGAAGAGGTTGTTGAATTCCTGAAGCATCCGCAGAAGTATAATGACTTGGGAGCTAAGATTCCTAAAGGTGTTTTGCTCTATGGCCCTCCGGGTACAGGCAAAACCTTGTTGGCGAAGGCAGTTGCCGGTGAAGCAGGAGTTCCGTTCTTCAGTATTTCCGGTTCTGACTTTGTAGAAATGTTTGTCGGTGTCGGCGCTTCGCGTGTACGCGACCTGTTCGACCAGGCAAAGAAAAGTGCACCCTGCATCGTATTTATTGATGAGATTGATGCCGTAGGCCGTCAGCGCGGCGCAGGTCTTGGCGGTGGGCATGACGAGCGTGAGCAGACTCTGAACCAATTATTGGTTGAGATGGACGGTTTCAGTGCTAACGAAGGCATTATTATGATTGCCGCAACCAACCGTCCAGATATTCTGGACCCGGCGCTGCTGCGTCCCGGCCGTTTCGACCGCCAAATTGTAGTAGACCGTCCTGATATCAAGGGACGTACCGAAATACTGAAGGTACATGTTAAGGGCAAGCCGATGGGACCGGATGTAAATCTGGACGTAATCGCTCAGCGTACACCCGGCTTTACCGGTGCCGATTTATCCAACCTGGTTAATGAAGCAGCGCTGCTGACTGCCCGTAAGGACAAGAAGGCTATCAATATGCCGGAAATGGAAGAGGCTGCCGAGCGTGTTATCATGGGACCGGAGCGCAAGAGCCGTGTCATCAGCGATAAGGAAAAACGCCTGACTGCTTACCATGAAGGTGGTCATACCATCGTTGGTATGCTGCTTGAGCATACTGATCCTGTACATAAGGTTACTATCATTCCGCGTGGCCGTGCTGGTGGTTATACCCTGAGCCTGCCTAAGGAAGATAAGTATTATGCAACCCGCAGCGAAATGCTCGATGAGCTGAAGGTGCTGTTGGGTGGCCGTGTTGCTGAAGCTCTGGTACTGAAGGAAATCTCCAGCGGTGCCAGCAATGATCTGCAGCGTGCAACTCAACTGGCACGCCAGATGATTTGCGAATACGGTATGAGCGAAAACATCGGACCTGTAACCTTTGGTCATCGTCAGGATCAGGTATTCCTGGGCCGCGACATTGCCCGCGACAAGGATTACAGTGAAGAAGTGGCAGCCGAAATTGATAAAGAGGTACGATCCTTTATGGAAGATGCCTATGCTGCTACCGAAAAGCTGCTGTCCGACAATATTGACAAGCTGCATGTGATTGCTAAAGCTCTGATGGAGAAGGAAACTCTGGAAGAGGAAGAAATCAACCAGCTGGTAAAATACGGTCATATCCTTACCGCAGAAGAAAAGCTGCAATTAGTACAACAATCTGTTGTGGATGAGGAAATAGCTGCTGCTCCCGTTGCCGACGCTGACGTAAAGGCTGAAGCGCCTGCTGCCGAAGCAGATGTACCGAAATCCGCTGCGAATGCAGACGAAGAAGCACTAAAAGAATAAAAGCAAAAAAATAACGCTCGCGTTCGAAAGAACGTGGGCGTTTTTTTGCGTTTAGTTAAAATTTCGGAAAAACTCCAAAAACCCCTCCGCCGCAGGCGATAATTTATGCTCCTTACTCCAATACAACGTCTGATCAAAATGCAGCTTCTCATCAACAAGCTGCTGTCGCACCATCTCCTGCGGCACAGCATCACCCTCCAACGCCGCAACAACCGCAACTCCCAGTCCGCTTGTCGCAAAGGTAAGCGCACTCTCCGCCGTAGTGGCAATAAAGGCAACATTAGGCTTAACAGCATAATCCTTAAACACATTGCGCAAAAGCGCATAGCTGCCATAATTACAGCACAAGGGCACACCTGCTAAATCCTCCGGCGAAAGCATACTTTTATTTGCCCACGGAACCGCAAATCCGGCATTATAGAAAGCATAAAAATTCTCCCGCTGCACCTTGATAGTAGCAAAATTATGCGCTGCAGGCAGCGGCGCATTGGCAAAGGCAAAATCAATGCTGCCTGCCTCCAGCTGCTGCTGCTGCTGCTCTACCGTAGCATCGTGAAACTGATAACTGATACCGGGATTTTCCTTGGCAAAGGGAATAAGATAGCTGCGCAGGAAGTAGTCGGTGCGCACATGTGACACGCTGAAGCGCAGCGTACCTGCGGCACGCCTGCCGAAGGCCTGCATACGCAGACTGATATCATCTTCCGTATTGCACAGCTGACGCGCCTGCTGCAAAAAGGTTTCGCCTGCTTCCGTCAGTTCAATGTGGCGCTTACCGCGCTGCATTTTGAAAAGCTGCACGCCGTAGTTTCTTTCGATAGCCTTCATCTGCGCGCTGAGCGCCGGCTGTACGATGCCCAGACGTTTCGCTGCGGCGCTGAGATTACCTGTTTCGGCAACAGTGATAAAGTTTCTGTAAAAAGCAAAATCCATAGCAGTATCTCCTTAAAATATCAAAGAATATGATTATAATAATCAAAATAAAGTCTTTTACTTAATTATAGAACGGGAGTAGAATTAAGTAAACGCAAAAATAGAAGGAAAACTTCTATTGAACTCGGAGAGGAAGCTGTTATTTATGAAAAAACACCGTTCGTTGAATGTTATCTCTGGTCCCTTACTTTTTCTTGTCGTCCTGCTTGTATTGGCGCCTATAATTGAATTTAAGCAGGCGGCCGCTATTGCCACGATTTTCTGGATGGGCCTTTGGTGGGTGCTGCGTCCGGTAAATATCGCCGTAACCTCGCTGCTGCCGATTCCGCTGAACGCTATCTTCGGCATGGTGCCGATGGAGGGGATTATCAGCAAATACTTTTCGGAAATCGTCGTGCTGCTGGTCGGCAGTGATCTTATCAGCCTGGTGTGGGAAAAAACACATCTTGATAAGCGTCTGGCGATTAAAAGCCTTTGCGGATTGGGAACATCGATGCGCGAGCAGATTTGCGTCTGGCTGGTGGCTTCAACGTTGCTGTCTATCTTTCTGCCAAACGTCGTCGTTGTTATGATTCTTTTGCCGGTAGCTGTAAGCATGTTGCGCTTTTTGGGACAGCAGCAGATTACCGATAATCCCGTAGCAACACCGATTCTGTTGGCTATCGTCTGGGGCGCAGGCTTCGGCGGCTTCGGCTCACCCTTAGGCAGCAGCTCCAACCTGGTAGCAATCAGCTATCTGGAAAAGCTTACGGGACATGAATTCATGTATGTGGATTGGCTTATCCGCTTTCTGCCGCTGCTGTTCATCATCATGTTGCTGATTATGGCTTATCTGCTGCATCTGCCGCTGCCTGTTAAACGTCTTGACGGCGGCAAGGAATATTTCCGTGCTGCCTATGATAAGCTCGGGCCGATGAGCCGCGGTGAAAAGTTAGGATTGTGGCTTTTTATTCTCGCAACAGGTTTGGCCTTCGTCCGTCCGCTTTACGTGCAGTATTTGCCGCTGATGAAGCCTGCGTATGTTTTCTTCACCTTCGGTATGCTCACCTTTATGTTGCGCAACGAAACAGGTCAGCTGCTTCTGACCTGGCGTGAGGCTGAAAAGGGCATCATGTGGGGGATGATTTTCCTTTTTTCCGGCGGTCTGGCGTTGGGACAGCTGATTACGAAAACCGGTGCGGCAACGCAGATTGCTAAGGTAATTACGCTGCTGCCGTTAAGCGGAGGTTGGGAAACGATGTTCAGCCTGACGCTGTTTGCCACATTCCTGACGGAAATAAGCAGTAATACTGCGGCGGCTTCTATCTCAATTCCGGTAGTACAAAGCATTTCGCAGCAGCTGGGGTTGAACCCCATTCCTTATATCCTGACCTCGATTGTTGCCGTTAACTGTGCTTTTATTCTGCCGGTCAGCACACGTGCCGTAGGTGTAACCTACGGTTTGAACCCTGATGATTTACTGAAAAACGGCCTCAAGCTTTCAATAATCTGCATGCTGCTCGTAAGTGCGCTTGGCTGTATCTGCATGCATTGCTGGAGTCTTTTCAATCATCTTTAGAGTAGCCTTCTTTGTTTACTCCCTTGTCATTGTTGGGATGGCGGTGGAGTATTTTTGTAGAGAATTGTGAAGAAGTACGCTTGAAAATGATGCAAAACAGCGGAAAAAAGAGGAAAATAGATTTTTTTTGTAAAATCGCTGATTTTAGTGCATTTTTTGCTATACAAACACGGTTTTTTGTAGTAAAATCATATCACAAGAATTTTGGCGGAACGGAAGGTTCCACACATATGCTCAAGAAAGGTTGTGTTATTAAGGTAATGAACGAGCAATCCATGAATAGAAGTTTAAAGAACAGACACTTACAGATGATTTCTTTAGGTGGCATTATCGGCAGCTGTTATTTTTTAGGTGCCGGATATGCGATTGAGCAGGCCGGACCTGCTATTATTCTTTCTTATCTTTTTGGCGGTGCAATCGTCTTATGCGTTATGCTGTGCCTGGCGGAGCTGGCTGTAGCTAAGCCTATTTCCGGTTCCTTTGTTACCTACGCACGTGAGAATATATCTTCAACCTGGGCTTGTGGCGTTGGCTGGGCCTATTGGCTGAACTGGATGGCTTACGTGCCGTCTGAAATGATTGCTGCGGGTATCATTATGAATAATTTTGTACCTGCCGTCAGTCAACTGTGGTGGGCAATTCTTTTTGGCCTGCTAGTGACTGTAATTAACCTTTTTCATGTTGATAATTTCGGTGAAAGCGAATTTTGGCTTTCCATTATCAAAATTGCTGCCCTTGTGGGTTTCTGCGGCGTTGCCGGTTTAATAGTCTGCGGTCTTGTTGGTGACCAGGGCTATTTAGGTGCTAAGGTGCTGCTGGGCCAAGGCGGCTTTGCTCCTCAGGGATATTGGCCGATTGTGCTGACCATGGTTATTATTCTGGTTAACTTCCAAGGTACCGAAATCATCGGTCTGGCTGCGGGCGAATGCAAGGATCCTGCTAAAAGCATTCCTATTGCGGTTCGTAATGTTTCCTGGCGTGTCATTGCTTTATATATCATTCCTATTACATTATTGCTGTCCATTATGCCGTGGGATAAGGCCAGCCTGAAGGAGAGCGTGTTTGCCGCTGCTTTGGCGGAATACGGCTTTGAAGGCTTAGCTTCTGCGATTGCCTTTGTAGTGCTGGTTGCAGGTGTTTCCTGCGCTAACTCCGGACTGTATGGCGGTGCTCGTGCGCTGCATGCACTGGCTCGTATGGATATGGCTCCGGCGTTTTTGGGCAAGCTCAATAAAAACGGTATGCCGCAGAATTCCATTATCGTTTCTGTATGTGCCTGCTGGGCAGTTATCGTTTTCTACACCTTTAATCCCGATTCTACACTGTATACTTATTTGCTGGCAGTATCCGGCTTTACCGGAGCGATGGCTTGGATTTCCATTTGCTGGAGCCAATATAAATTCCGCCGCCGTCTGATTGCCGAAGGCAAGGAGGATACTCTGAAGTATAAAACACCGTTCTTCCCGTATGTTACGCATTTCGGTATCTGGTCGCAGGTTTTCTGCCTGGCAGTAATTGCTTTGACACCGGATTTACGCCAGACGCTGTACGCTGGCGTACCGATGCTGGTGGTGCCGATGCTGTGCTATCGTTGGCGTAAGCATCAAAAGAGTTTACTCCAGACTAAAACTCAGGTAGCAATGGCCCATAAATCTTAAAAGTATATGGAGGTTGCCGCAGATGCGGCAGCCTCTTTTTATGTAATGCACGAAAATATAAGAATATAGCAGAGCCTTTTGAGTATAATGCCGGAAGGTGTTATAATAGTTGTTAAAAGGAGAATGGTTATGCAATTAGTAGTAGATAAAATCGCCAAAGCATTTGGCATTCATGAAATATTTAAAGACGTCAGCTTCATGGTGGAGCAAGGCGAGCACGTTGGCCTTGTCGGCGTCAACGGCAGCGGCAAGACTACGCTGCTGCGTTGCCTGCTGCAGCCTGAATGGGTTGACAGCGGTGCGGTAAAATTTGAACCCGGTATCAGCGTGGGCTATGTACAGCAGGGCTTTACCGATATCAGAGGTACTATCTGGCAGTTTATGCAGACAGCCTGCCCGGAAATCGGCAGCCTTCGCCAAAAGCTGGCACAGCTTGAGGCTGATTCCGGCAAGCTGCAGGGCGAAAAGCTGGACAGCTGCCTGGAGGAGTACGGACGCGTACTTAAGCGCTACGAATTTATTGACGGCTATAATTACGAAAACCGCATTAAGCGTGTGCTTATCGGTTTGGGCTATACCGAGGATTGGTGGCAGCATGATGCGGCAACGCTGAGCGGCGGTCAGAAAACACGTCTGATGCTGGCGGCGGCACTGGTGCGTAATCCCGACTTTATGATTCTGGACGAACCGACGAACCATTTAGATATTGTAATGACGCAGTGGCTGGAAAAGTATTTGCAGGAATTTAAGGGCGGTCTGCTCGTTGTCAGCCATGACCGTGCCTTCCTCGATAATGTTGCTATGCGCATTATGGAAATGGAGGGCGGCAAGCTGCAATCCTTTAAGGGCAATTACAGCCGCTATCTGGAGCAGAAGGCGATTCAGAGCAGTACGCTGACTGCTGCCTATAATGCGCAGCAGGATTATATTGCGCGCACCGAGGCATATATCCGTCGCTTCAAGGCAGGCATCAAGAGTAAAATGGCGCGTGGTCGTCAGTCACAGCTCGACCGTCTGGAGCGTATTGATGCGCCGGTGCAGCATGAGGAGTTTGAGCTGCGTTTGCCGCCGGCTGCCGAATGTGCGGACAGAGTGCTGATTATGGAGGACCTGACCATCGGCTACGGCGAGAAGGTATTGGCTAAGGGTATTAACCTTACACTACGCCGCGGTGAAAAGGCAGCGCTTTTGGGTGCCAACGGTACCGGCAAGACGACGCTGCTGCGTACTATCTTGGGCGAAATTGCACCGCTGAAGGGCAAGGCCAAGATTGGCAGCAGAGTGCAGATCGGTTATTTTTCGCAGAGCTATGAGCGCTTAACCCCGGAGCAGACGCTGTTGGAAAACTTTGTTGTTGAATACGGCTTTACGGAAGAGTATACACGCTCCATGCTTGGCGGCATGCTGTTCCACGGTGATGATGTGTTCAAAAAAATCGGCGAGCTGAGCGGCGGTCAGAAGGCACGCCTGGTGCTGCTGAAGCTGGTGTTGGACGGTGCTAACTGTCTGGTGCTTGACGAACCGACAAACCATCTGGATATTATGGCACGCGAAGCAGTAGAGGCCGCGTTGGAATCCTTTGACGGAACAGTGCTGGTAGTCAGCCATGACCGTTACTTTGTCAACGAGGTTGCCGACCGCATCTGGGAAATTGAAGATTTAGAGGTTAAGGACTATAAGGGTAACTACGATTTCTACCTCGAAGAAAAACAGAAAAAGGCTGCTGCTTTGGCGCAGGCACAGGAGGAAGCGGAAAAGGCTGCAGCCTATGCGGAGGCACAGGCTAAAAAGCAGCAACAGACTGCAGCAGCGCCTGTAAAAGAGAAAAAGCAAGAGGATAAAAAACGTCGTTACAGTTCGGACGAGGCTGCACGACTGTTGCCCAAGGTAGAGCTGCAGATTCGTGAGCAGGAGGCCATGATGGGCCTTTTGGAAAAGCAGATGGCGGACCCGGCAAATCACACCAGTCCAGAGCATAGCGCAGCGATGGCAGCAGAGCATGAGGAATACGAGCAAACCATTGCTGAGCTGATGGAAAAATGGGAGCTGCTGATGGAAGCGGCGGAGGATGCCTGATGGAAGATAAAAAGTATATGCAGCTGGCACTGGCTGAGGCACGCAAGGCCGCAGAGCTTGGTGAAATTCCTATCGGCGCGGTACTGGCGGACATGACAACAGGTGAGGTTATCGCCGCCGCGCACAATATGCGTGAAACGTGGCATGACGCAACGGCGCACGCTGAGGTCATTGTCATCCGCGAGGCCTGCGAGCGCCTGGGGCGCTGGCGTCTGAGCGGTTGTGCGCTTTACGTTACCGTTGAGCCCTGCCCGATGTGCAGCGGTGCCATTGTCAACGGCCGTGTCGACCGCGTTGTTTACGGCTGTCATGATGTGAAGGCCGGCGGTGCGGAATCAATTTTCAATATTATTACGAATCCTAATCTCAATCACTGCGCTGAAGTTATCAGCGGCATCTGTGAGGAGGAATGCGCGCAGGTAATGCGCGACTTTTTCCGCCGTCGCCGTCAGGAAAACAAGGCGAAGAGCAAGAGTGAAGCCGGTGCGCCGCAGGAATAATTTCGTCAGGCGGTTGCCAAGACAGGATTTTTCTTATATAATATTAATATTGAGCATGTATTGATAGGAGGCGCTATGACATATTTTGATTCTATAATTGGTCAAGATTCGATCAAGGCACACCTATCGGAACTTGTAAGTCGCAATGCATTACCACATAGCCTTTTATTTTATGGTGAAGCAGGTCT
>OLGI01001966.1_pt1 | contig 16229 bp, 14 predicted proteins | sample 1605221 | NCBI WGS metagenome assembly OLGI01 (sample SAMEA3888915, study PRJEB22519) | human gut metagenome | biome: human gut; feature: human-associated habitat; material: faeces | place: Denmark | collected 2010 | reverse complement strand
TGAACCTTGAACCTTGAACCCTGAACCCTGAACCTTGAACCTTGAACCCTGAACCTTGAACCTTGAACCCTGAACCTTGAACCTTGAACCCAGAACCCTTTCCCCTATTTCTCAAAGGAGCCTTTTATGGAGGAACGTAAACTTGCCCGCTGGCTTTCCAGCTACGACGGGCCGCCGCTCACACTGATGGAGGTGTGCGGGACGCATACCTCAGCGCTGTACCGTTCGGGCATCCGTCAGATGCTCCCGCCGCAGATCACCTTCCTCTCCGGACCGGGCTGTCCGGTGTGTGTGACACCGACGTCCTACATCGATAAGCTCGTCCGCTATGCGCTCACTCCGGGCTGTCAGGTGATGGCCTTCGGCGATCTCCTCGCTGTCCCGGGCAGCCGGATGTCACTCTCCGGTGCGGAGGGCAGGGGCGGGCGCGTTGATTTCTTCTACGATCCGGAAGAGGTGCTCGCCAAGGCGGAGGCCGATCGCGAGACGACCTTCATCCTCGCCGCCGTCGGCTTTGAGACGACGGCGCCTGTCTGGGCGGATCTCATCCGCCTGGTCTATGAGGAGCACATCCCGAATGTCCGCTTCCTGACGGCACTCAAAACGATGCCGGGGGCGATGTCGCTGATCTCCGGAGAAAGCCACATCGATGGCTTTCTCTGCCCCGGTCATGTCGCCGTGATCACAGGATGCCGTCCGTTCAGAAAACTGGCGGAAGAAACGGAAGAGACGATGGTGATCGGCGGTTTCTCGCCCGCTGACCTTCTCCGCGCACTGACGCGTCTGGTGCTTGTGGCGTCGCAGAAAAAGAGGGGACTATGGAATGAGTATCCGAGCGTTGTGACGGAAGAGGGAAATCCGAAGGCACTGGCTCTCCTGGCGGATGTTTTCACGCCGGGGGATGCCGTGTGGCGCGGTCTTGGGACGATCGCAGGCTCCGGGCTTTATCTCCGGGAGAAATACCGCGCGCTCGATGCAGGCAGCCGGGGACTCTCAGAAGACCGGATGCCCGCCGGCTGTCGCTGCGGCGATGTCCTGACAGGCCGCATCACGAGCGAAGAATGTCCCTGCTTCGGCCGTGCCTGTACGCCTGAGCATCCTGTCGGTGCCTGTATGGTCTCCTCCGAGGGCGCCTGCTGCATCACCTATCGGGAGAAGTGATTGCGTGACTAGGGACTAGTGACTAGGGATTAGGGATTAGGATTCTCCAGCATCGTCATCCCGAGCGTAGCCGAGGGTCTCTACTGCACTGAGGGAATCAGCGTGTATGCGCCGGGGAAAAACGATGTCTTGGTGCTGCCGCACATCAGGCAATGAGCGTTCTGCTATAGAGATTTCTCGGCTACGCTCGAAATGACGACGGCGCGAAGCGCTATCAAAATTCTGCGGCGCTTCATTATTTTATGCGCCGCACCACCATTTCTCATTTCTAATTTCTCATGCAAGCAAAGCTTTCATTCGAAATCAAGGGGCAGCATGCCCCATAGGCTAACCCTGAACCCTGAACCTTGAACCTTACATTCTATTTTCAGCCAACGAACAACAAGGAGCCACCTATGAATATCGAACTTCGCCACGGGAGCGGCGGCGAGGAGACGGGAAAGCTCATCGCCTCTCTCTTTGCCAAATACCTGACAAATCCCATCTTAGACCGTATGGAAGACGGTGCGGTGCTGCCGCCCCTCTCCGGCGTGCCTGTCATGACGACGGACAGCTTTGTCGTCTCGCCGCTCTTCTTTCCGGGGGGCGACATCGGACGGCTCTCCGTCTGCGGGACGGTGAATGATCTGGCCTCGATGGGGGCAAGGCCCCTCTATCTGACGGCGGGCTTCATCCTCGAGACGGGACTTTCCACTGATGTGCTGGAGTCGATCGTCCGCTCCATGGCAGAGACGGCGAAGGAGGCGGGCGTCACGATCGTGGCCGGTGATACCAAGGTCATCGAAGGGAAGGGCGGCCTTTACATCAATACCGCGGGCCTTGGCGATCGCGCGCCGGACTGTGAGATCTCCGCGGGAAATCTTCACGATGGGGATGCGATCCTCGTCACGGGGACGCTTGGCGATCATCACGCCGTCATCCTCACAGAGCGCATGCAGATGAAGACGACGCTTGCGAGTGACTGTGCGCCCCTGAATCATCTGGTGGAAGCCCTTCTGGCGGCGAAGCTGCCTGTCCATACCATTCGCGACATCACGAGAGGGGGACTGGCGACCGTTGCCAATGAGCTGGCAGCAGCCTCCGGCGTTTCCATCACGCTCTCCGAAGAGGCACTGCCGGTCAGAGAAGAGGTCAAAGCACTCTCCGGCATCCTGGGGCTTGATCCATTGACGATGGGAAACGAGGGCAAGATGCTGATCGCGCTCCCTGCCGCCGAGGCAGAGACAGCGCTTCGCATCCTTCGCGCGCTCCCCTATGGGACAGAGGCCGAAGAGATCGGGCGCGTCAGCACGGGAAGCGGCGTGCATCTTAAAACTCTCTATGGCGGACGCCGCCGCATCCTTGCACTTCGGGGAGAGGGTCTGCCGAGGATCTGCTGAGAGAAAGTCGGGGATGAGTGACTAGGGATTAGGGATTGGAAGCAAGCGGTGATTGAAATAGCGCAATTGTTGCGCTAATGGTTCTGCAAGGAAGATCCCTCGGCTTCGCTCGGGATGACGATACGTGCGAAGCACCATCAAAATTTCTCGGCGCTTCTATTTTTTTATGCGCCGCACCAAACCCTTTGAACCCGTAGAACCTACAGAACCCGCTGAACCTCTTTTAGCCGCAATCAAAGAGCATCACGCCCCACGGGCCAACCCCGAACCCATTTCATAAGGAGAACATCCATGATCCATAAATTTCACAGCCGGCCGAATGGCTGGGAGGGCATCACACCCCATATTTACAAGGAAAATCCCGGGGTCTTTCGTGATGTGACGAAGCAGATCCTTTTTGATAACGAAGCCGACCTTCCGGTGCAGTTCCGTTATTTTCAGGTGGAGAAGGACGGCTTCTCTTCGCTGGAAAAGCATGAGCACATGCATCTCGTCTTGATCTTCAAAGGGAAGGGCCATGCGCTTCTTGGAAGTGATGTGCATGAAGTCAGGGAAGGAGATCTCATCACCATCCCGCCTTGGCAGTGGCATCAGTTTCGCGCAGACGAAGGAGACATCCTGGGCTTCCTCTGCCTCGTGAACCATGACCGCGACATCCCCGTCTATCCGACGGAGGAGGAACTTTTGGCGCTCAAAAGAGATCCGGAGATCGGGAAATTCTTGAAAAAGTAAGGAGCATCTATGTTTGAGAACAAGTCGACGATCATTTTTGATATGGACGGGACGCTGATCGACTCCGTCGGCGTGTGGAATCAGGTAGATCTTCAGCTCATCCAAACGCTTGGCGGGCCTGCCATGGCAGAGGGCGATATCCAGCAGAGAAGAGAGCGCTTCCTGAAGGAGCATCGGGATGCGGAGAAGCCGTATCTTTCTTACTGCGAGGAGCTGGGGAAAACATATGCTTCTGCCTGGCAGGCCGAAGACATTCTGCAGGAGCGTTACCGCATAGCGCAGCATTTCCTGAAGGAGGTCGTGGACTACAAGCCGGGCGCACCGGAGGTGCTCCATGCTTTCAAGAAAGACGGGAAGACACTCGTGATCGCCAGCACCACGCGCCGCGACAATATGGAGGTATACCGGAAGGAAAACAGAAGCATCCGCAGCAAAGCACCGCTTGATTCCTGTTTTGCGAGGATCTACACGCAGGAGGATGCGCCGGAGATCAAGCCAAGCCCGGCCATCTACCTCAAAGTCCTCGAGGATATGGGCCTTTCCAAAGAAGAATGCTTCATCTTCGAGGATTCGCTGGCGGGTGCGACCGCGGCAAGAAATGCCGGCATCGACTTCGCCGTGATCTATGACCGCTACTCCGACGCCGACCGCGAAGAGCTAGATCAGATGACGCCGTATCAGTTTGGGGATTGGGAAGACGTGCTGAAAGTCATTAGACGGTAATAGGTTCAAAGGGTTCATTGGGTTCTACCGGTTCAACGGGGAATGGGCGGCGCATCAAAATGAAAAAGCGCCGCAGGTTTTTGATTTGAGAGAGTGCGTTATTTCTGAAAGATGAGAACCACGCCCTCCCTTTAGAACCCGCAGAACCCATCGAACCGGTTCCATCCCTTTGACATCCGCTATTTTTCATGCTATCATTCTCCCATAAGTGAGGGAGTAGCAGCCACTTCGGTGGAGCCCGTCAACATACTGGCAGTGACCCGTACATCCTGCCTGGCTTGCTTTAAAAATGCGAGACTCACGTGCATAGTTTTCGGCTGTGCGCGGGGTCTTTTTTTCGTGGGAAGACAGCGCTTGAAAGAGATGAGAGACTGGTCACGCATCCCTTTCGGCGAAGCCGCACAGCCCATTTCATTTCGGGGAGATACCAATGAGTGGTTTATTTATTTTGAACAGTGTCCTGCTCGGCGTGGGACTTGCGATGGACGCCTTTTCCGTCTCGCTGGCGAATGGCCTTGCGAATCATTTCCTCCGCATCCGCAGTATGTGTCTCATCGCGGGGACCTTCGGCTTTTTCCAATGGCTGATGCCGATGGCAGGCTGGGCGTGTGTGAACCGGATCGTCGATCTTTTTCAGGTCCTGCTCCCGCTCGTGCCGTGGGCATCGCTGGTCCTGCTCGTCGCCATCGGTGGGCTCATGATCAGGGACGGTCTCTCCGGAGAAGAAGACGTCAAGGTCAGCGTAGGCCTGCGCTACCTCTTGCTCCAAGGGCTCGCGACCTCCATGGACGCGCTCTCCGTCGGCTTCACCTTGGCGGAGTACCCCTTCGCCAAAGCGATGCTCGCAAGTATCATCATCGGCATCGTGACCTTCGCCATCTGCATCGCAGGGCTCTTCCTCGGGAAACGCTTCGGCATGAAGCTCGCGGATAAGGCGACCATCTTAGGCGGCGTGATCCTCATCGGGATCGGGTTGGAGATCTTCTTCGGCGCGTGAGGATAGAGGGGTAGCCCTTAGGGGGTTGCCCCTTGATTGTGGAAGAAAGCTTTGCTCGAATGAGGAATGAAGGTGCGGCGCACCATTCATAGAGCGCCGAAGATTTAAGGACGTATTGGTTTTTTAGCCCCTTCCCATGGAGGGGCTTTTTTGATGCGCTCGCTGAAGTTTGAAAGCAGAGATGAGTAGCTAGGGATTAGGAATTGGGGATTAGGGGCGACTAGTGACTGGTGACTAGGGATTAGACGTTAGACGTTAGACATCAGACGCCCGTATCGTCATTTCGAGCGAAGCGAGAAATCTTTGTCATTCGCGGTTCAGTGGTCGATGTGTGGAGTCCCAAAAACGAGAAACCTGCTATCAGCTGAACCTTGAACCTTGAACCCTGAACCCTGAACCCTGAACCTTGAACCCTGAACTTTTCTATATCAATTTTAGAAGATACCACTAGGTTTCTATGTTTTCTTCTCATATACACTACTAGAAGCATGAGTAAACGCAAATAACAAGCATATACTTGTTCGATAAACGCTTTACAAGCACTTTAGCTGTTGTTTACGAAAAAACAGAATGATAAAATATTTCTGATAAACGTGCAACAGAATAGAGGGGCGATGAAGCCTTCAGAAAGACGGACTATCCTCTTGCACGATTTTGAGGAAGCATCTCGGAAGATGCAAGGAGGAAACCTATGAATAAGAAACTGGCATTGCTCGGGGTCGCAGTTCTTTCCGCAGGCATTCTTTTTGCCGGCTGCGGAAACAAAGACAAGAAAGCCGCAGGCGACGCTGCGTGGAAACCAACAAAGGACGTCAAGGTCATCGTGGCGTACAAGGCCGGCTCCGGCACGGACACCGGCGCGCGTCTCTTGACGAACAGCGCGAAGAAATATGTCGGGCAGACACTCGTCATCGAAAATAAACCGGGCGCCGACGGCAAGATCGGCTGGACGGAGCTTGCAAAATCCAAGCCGGACGGACAGACCATCGGCTTCATCAACCTGCCGACCTACACCACGCTCGCGCAGATGGAAGGCTCTGCATTCACGGACAAGTCCATCGTCCCGATCTGCAACCACCTGACAGAAACGGCTGTCGTCGTGGTCAAGAAGGATGCGAAGTGGAACAGCCTGAAGGAACTCGTTGCAGATGCACAGGCAAACCCGGGACAGCTGAAATGTTCTACGAATGGCGTGCAGGCTTCGAATCACACCGCAGCCCAGCTCCTTGCACAGTCTGCGAAATTTGAATACAACGCAGTTCCTTATGGCGGAACTGCTGACCAGCTCCTCGCTCTCCGTCAGGGCGAAGTCGATTTCTCCTGCGCGAAAGTCGCTGATGTGGCAAAACTCATCAAAGGCGACAGCGCAGAGCTGAAAGTCCTCGGCGTCTATGCGGAAAAGAGAGACCCGCAGCTCCCAGATGTACCGACCTTGGGCGAACTCGGCTACTATAATAAATGGTACGGCTCCGCGCGCGCCCTCGTCGCTCCGAAGGGCACCCCGGACAATGTGATCAAGTTCTACGAAGATGCGTTCAAGAAGACCATGGAAGATCCGGAAGTCAAGAAAGCCCATGAAAATGCGGGCATGGTCATCGACTTCAAAGACAGCAAAGCCCTTGGCCAGATGATCGCAGAACAGATGGACTTCTGCAAGAACGTTGTTTCTAAGCTGTATGCGAAATAATTGAAGGGGCAGGGTTCAGGTCGATAGGTTCAGGATTCGCAGCGTGATCCCTATTCTCTGGAAATCACAAAAGCGAGAAACGAGAAGGTGCAAACGCTCGTTTCTCGCTTCTGCTTTCTGGTGACTTGAATACTATTTTCGGGCATCGCCCTTTATAAAAAATTGACGCGAAGCGTCGCTCTGCCTAAGCCTTCCCCATTGGGGAAGGGGGCTTCCCCGCCAATAGACCTATGACGATACACGCCGTCCCTTTTTTCCCTCCTTCCTTTGGAAGGAGGTGCCCCGAAGGGGCGGAGGTTGGTCGCGTGAAACGGTACTCCCACATTCAGGGAAACCAACCCCGCCTCGCTTCGCTCGTCTGCCCCTTCCAGAGGAAGGGGCGCGAATGATTTTTAAGGAAACACTGATTCAATCGTTGTCATTCGCGGTCAGGAACTTACGCTTCCTCCGCATATGCCGCCTGTGCCCTATCCTAGCGATACGAGGGAAATCTGCGCTTAAGAGACCTTCGGGCATCGCCCTTTATAAAAATTGACGCGAAGCGTTGCTACGCCTAAGCCTTCCCCATTGGGGAAGGGGGACCGCGTCAGCGGTGGATAGGGTGCTTTCATAAATCGCCTGCTTGAGACGCTCCTTTTCATCCGCCTTCATTCCTCATTCTGCATTCAGGCAGAGCTTTCATCCAGGGCCCAAAGGCGATACGCCCCATGAGCCAACCCTGAATCCTTACCCCATTTTCCAAAGGAGTCAAACCATTTCATGAAAAAATCAGATATCTATATCTGCGGCTTCATGTACGCTTTCAGTTTCTTTTTCCTCTACCTGACACAGAGCTTTCCCCTCGGGGCGCGGCACTATCCGCACTTCGTCATCGGGCTCCTGCTCATTCTCACCTCTGTCCGCGTGGGGCAGATGGTGCGTGACTACCGGAGAGAAAAAACTTCGGAAAACGACATGCCGGTCCTCTTCGACGGCTTTATGCCGAAACAATTCTGGACCATGTTTGCGGCCTTCATCCTCTACTTTGTCATGATGTACCTCGTCGGTTTCTATCCCGCATCCTTGGTCTACCTGCTCTTCTGTCTGAAATTCTTCAAGATCCGTCCGCTCTACATTCTGCTGGTCCTCGCCGGTATGGTGGTGCTGGTATTCGGTACCTTTGATCTCTTCCTGAATGTGCCCCTTCCGATGGGCATGCTCATCGAAGACTTGCTCTAAGGAGGAAATGACATGGATGCGAATACATTAGCACTGATGGCCCAGGGCTTCGGTAATGCTCTGGACCCTATGAATCTTCTCATGATGGTGATCGGCGTCACCATCGGCGTCATTGTCGGCTGCATGCCAGGGCTCTCCGCGGCGATGGGCGTCGCGCTTCTCCTGCCTCTCACCTTCGGGATGAAGGCAGAAACGGGTCTCATCATGCTCGGCGGCATTTACTGCGGCGCCATCTTCGGCGGCTCCATCTGCGCCATCCTGATCCACACCCCGGGCACTCCGGCTTCGGCTGCGACCGCACTCGACGGCTATGAGCTCACCAAACAGGGACGCGCGGGCAAAGCGCTCGGCACCGCCTGCACCGCTTCTTTCTTCGGCGGGCTTCTCTCCTGCATTTCCCTCTACTTCTTCGCACCGCTCCTTGCAGAGCTTGCGATGAAATTCGGCAGTCCGGAATATTTCTGGCTCGCCCTCTTCGGACTCACCATCATCGCCGGCGTCACCACCGGCTCCATGGTCAAGGGCCTCATGAGCGGCGCCTTCGGGCTCATCCTCTCCACCATCGGCATGGACCCGATGGAAGGGACCGCCCGCTACATGTTTGGCGTTGATGAGCTTTACAACGGCATCAATGTCACCTGCGCGATGATCGGACTTTTCTCCATGTCCCAAGTCTTTATCCTCATGGAAAAAGCCATCAAGGAACGTGGAAACATTGTGAAATTCAAAGACTCCGTGCTGCTCAAAGCCCATGAACTGAAACAGATCGCGCCGACCGTCATCCGCTCATGGCTCATCGGGAACATCATCGGCATTCTTCCTGGCGCGGGCGCCTCCATCGCCTGCTTCCTCGGCTACAATACTGCCAAGCAGTTCTCCAAGACACCGGAGAAATTTGGACACGGCTCCATCGAAGGCGTCGCGGGCTCCGAAGCAGCAAACAACGCCGTCACCGGCGGCTCGCTCATCCCGACGCTGACTCTCGGCATCCCGGGTGAATCCGTCACCGCCGTCCTCATGGGCGGCCTCATCATCCAGGGCCTCCAGCCGGGGCCGGAGCTTTTCACGAAATATGCGCCGATGACCTACACCTTCTTCGCCGGCTTCGTCATCGTACAGTTCTTCATGCTCCTCATCGGACTCGGCGGCTGCCGCATCTTCGCGCACATCGCCAAGATTTCCGATGCCATCCTCATCCCGTGCATCTTCGTCCTCTGCGTCGTCGGCTCCTTCGCCATCAATAACAGCTTCGTCGACGTAGTCCTCATGTTCATCTTCGGCGTCATGGGATACCTCATGCGTAAGATGGGCCTCAATACCGCTGCCGTCGTCCTCGCCCTCATCTTAGGGCCGATCGGCGAGCGTGGCCTGAGGAGAAGCCTCACCCTTTCGGGCAACGACATTTCCATCCTCTTCTCCACCCCGATCTGCTGGGTCCTCATCATCCTCTGCGTCCTCTCCGCCTTCTCCCCACTCCTCATGGACTGGCTGAAGAAAGGGAAAGCAGCTATCAAGGGATGATTCGCTGCACGCAAAAGCACCGCGAAAGCGGTGCTTTTTTGTTGCTGGTGACTATTCACTTCTAAGGAAATGCTTATTCGCCAAGTAGCCAATCTATTAAATTTTCAACCTTTATTCCATCATAAGAATGAATAAAACTTCGATCCATAGACAATACTGTTTTTTCATAGTTGTCCGGAATAAGGCGCAGTGGACGAAGTTCCCGTTCACGGGTCTCTGGTGACTGCATGCTCTCGGTCACCTGGATATACACCTTATCGTCTGGCTTTTCCGCAATAAAATCCACTTCCGTTTCTCCTACTTTTCCGATATACACCCGATAGTCACGGCGGAGAAGTTCAAGAAATACGATGTTTTCAATAATATGCCCACGATCAGCATCTCGATAACCTAATAACATATTACGAAAGCCCATATCAATGATATAGTCCTTGCCCAGTGTTTTCAAAAGCTGCTTTCCCTTTACGTCGTACCGACCAACAGAAAAGAATACAAATGCATTGCACAGCATAGAAATGTATTTTGCAACCGTTTTCCCTGCTATATTTTTCTGCTTTCCAGTGCGAATATCCCCCTCATTAGAGAGAACCTTGCCAATGCTGTTCGGGGAAATCATACTGCCAATACTGGAACATAAAAACAACATGATTTTCTGTAGCGTTGCTTCATCGGCTCCACTGTTACGCTGCAAAATGTCTCGCAGTATGACAGTGGAATAGATACCTTCCAACGCCTGATTACTTCTGGCTTCGTTGAATTTAAATTCCCTTAAAACAGGCATGCCGCCAAACTGAAGGTACTTCTGAAATTTTTCATCCATAGTTACATCGACTGCAAATTCATAGAAGTTCAGAAACTCTTTAAATGATAGAGGCAGCATCCTTATCTCCATGTATCTACCTGAGAGCAGCGTAGAAAACTCGGAAGACAGCAGGTAAGCATTGGAGCCGGTGATATAGATGTCTACATCAAAATCCAACCGGAAGGATTCGATTGCTTTTTCCCAATGATTGACTGCCTGCAATTCATCAAAAAGAAGGTAAGTCTTACCTTCTCCATCGATCCGCTTGCTGACGTAATCATAAAAAGATATATAGTCAGTTAAGTTACGATAACGCAAAGACTCCATGTTCATATGGATGATATGAGAATCCGGCACGTTTTTCTCCAGCAAATATTGATGGAATAGATCCAGTAAGGACGATTTTCCGCAACGCCTGATGCCCGTGACAATCTTCACCAAATCTACACCCTTGCTTTGTATCAATTGGTTCAGATATTGAGGGCGATTAATCAATTTGGTCATAATGCACCTCCTGAATTTTTGATTCTATTATACCAAAATTTCTTCATAAATCCAGAAGTTTCAGCATTTGAAGTCCAAAACTTTCATGAATTTAAAAGTTTCTGACTTCTGTTTATGAAAGTACATGGCTTTGGGCATAAAACAACCACGCCAGTCTTTACCAAGGAAATAGCCAACAATAAAAAGAAAGGATCTGTGAAATAACATGCCTCCATGACTATAATGGGCCGGTTTTCAAGACCACGTTTTGAAATTTTAAGCGCACTTCATAGCATGCTGACGCAATGCGCTTAACGTGCACAAAATTGACGAGGCTGGGGCTGTTTAGCATCCCTCACACCTCTGAGAATAGGTCTTAATCCTTAATCTTTTTCAGCACTTGCATTAATTGTCGTAGTGTGTATAATTAATACAATACTACAAAATGCATAAAACGAATTAATTATCAATGGGAGCTTTCGTATAAGATAGTAGCATTAACGGATCGTTTATTATGGATGCTGTTTTGACTGTTCGGCTTATGGAAATAGGAAATACAGGGAAATAGCAGGGCATTTTATTTCATTTTTTTTGAAAGAGAGGTTTATCATGAGAAAAGAATTTAATGATTTAGCTGCTGCAACTAAAAGTGACATACTGGGAAAATGTTTGCAAACATTTTTTCTGGGGGGGGTAACACATTTGGTGTAAGAGGTTTTCGGTGTCTTCATAAGAAGTGCTTTTTGAAAAAGGCTCTTGCCCTTGCTCTTGGCGCTTTAGGCGTATTTGCGGTAGGACTCCCTGTACAGGCTATTGAAAACTATCAACTTAATGGTATTACCGTTTATGCAAATAAAGGTAATGGTACGTTGGTAGAGCCGTTGGGGGGGTTAGCAGATCAGCACCAGAATATACCGCTTCTGGGGACCAAAGATGCTCTAGAAGTTCCGTTTAGCTCGATGACAATTAGCCGTACCGCGTCGGATTATTTTTCTAGTCCAGAGAAAGGCTTTGTAGATACGGTGACGTTAGATCCTGCAGTACGGGATGATTCTAGAAGTACGTTTAATAATTTTATCGATATTCGTGGGGTAATGATAAATAGTGGTTCCATGTATATTAATGGAATCCCAAATATGATGAATCGCACGGATCAAATGTTTACTGTAGATACTTTTGTAAATAAAATATCTGTTATAGCTGGCCCCAATATTGGCATTGGCGGGACTGCAATGGCGCAGTATCCTGGAGGCGGCGCTATATATTTCGAATCTAAAAAAGCTGATAAAACGCCCAATATGGATTTAACTTTATCTTATCAAGGCAATAAAAGCTTTTCAGAGGGAATTGACTGGGGAAAAAGATTCAGGGACAATGAGAGATATGGTATTCGATTAAATGCATCCAGTATTAATGGTGCAGGTGTTATTAAACCGGAAAAAGTTGAATCCAAGGACTTTTTTGCGAATATTGATCAAAAAACAAGTCATAGTTGGAGTAATTTGCTGGTTGGTTATACCCATGGGTATGCGGAGGGGGCGGCTAAGCATTTTAGGTTTAGCAAAAATTTGAATCATATTCCTGAAGCTCCTAAGGGAGATAAATCTTATGTGCCGAAGTGGGCTTACTCCAAGTCCAAAAATTTTATGCTTATTTTTAATCATGAGCAAAAAATAAATGATAAAGCTACGGTATTTTTTAACTTTGGGCAGAATGAGAATCATCCTTATGAATCGGTTTATACTTGGGGAGGCCGTAATTTAGATGAGAATGGCAACTATACATTGGAGTTTAATAATCGCTTAGCTAAGACCGAAAATAAATATAGTGCGATTGGCTTAAAAGGCTCCTTTGAATTGGGGAAATCACATCACGATTATGTGATTAACTTTGATCGAAATTGGCAGAAAAATTATGGCGTGGCTAATGGCTGGAGTCTGAAAGGTTTAACAGGAAATATCTATACAGATAATGAATGGGATACTCCTGCTTATTACATGGGACATTTAAAATGGACGTCTAGTAGCTATACTAATGCATATCATGTCTTGGATGCAATTAGCTTTTTAGATGATAAGTTGACTGTTATGTTGGGGTATCACCACCATTATTCAACAGTAAATAATGCAACAAGTGGAAAAGCAAAGTATTCTGCTGGAAGTCCAACTTATGCTGTTAGTTATAGAGTTCAGCCAAATTTCGTCGTTTATGCGAGCCATAGTGAAGATTTCGCTTCTGGTAAAACAGTAGGATATGGTTATAAAAATGAGGGAGAAGCACTGGATCCTTACAAAACAAAGCAAAATGAAGTCGGGATCAAATATAAGCAAGGAGACTTGCTGCATACCTTAGCGTATTATACTATCAAACAAGCTAATTATGGTGATTGGGAAGATGCTGCTGGAAATCTGTATCTGAGGCAGATTGATGATAAAAAGAATAAGGGCGTAGAATATTCCATCGCGGGGAAAGTGACTGATAAATGGGATGTTATTGGGGGCATTTCGCGCGTTGATGCAAGGGATGTTAAGACGAATGAGAGAATCAGCCAGGTGGCAAAGTGGTCTGGAACGCTTGGTTTGATTTATAAGCCAAATGATGATTGGGCATTTACTGCACGTTTGCAATATTTAGGAGAATCGCCTGTTGTTTTAAATAAAACGGTGACTATGCCATCTCATACATTGCTGCATCTTGGCGCAGTTTACCAAACAAATATTAATGGTATTCCGGTTACATTTAATGCTAAAATGTTTAATGTATTTAATAAGAGATACTGGACTCCGACGGAGGGGCGTACACAGGCTAATGTGGGTGAACCGAGGACATTTGTGTTTACTACAACTTTCCATTTTTAGTTTTTTTGAATGATATTCTGTAAGAACCTCTTAGATAAGTTGTGGGAAGAACTTATCTAAGAGGTTCTTGCTTTAGGAGGACGCTTCTTAAATCATAGCGCTCAATTCCACACGCATTTTCAGGCAATGATTCACTATAGCTCTCTTTAAACAGCTCGTTGTTCGTATCGGATTACTTCTCCATTGTGTGAAAACAAAAAAGCAAAATCGACTAACAATGTAATTGATGCTTTTTTAGCTAAATTATCGGAAGGGATACTACATTTATTTTTATAATAGACATATTTCGGTAGATAAGGTGCTCAAAGAAAAAGTGGGATGATTTTTATGAAAATGAAAAATGATAAATTGAGATATATGTTTTGGTGCGGAATTTTAATCGCTATAGGGGTATACCTGTTGGGGAATTTTGAAAGAGAAAAAAATAATAGAATGGCCGCCTTATTTGATGGCCAATGCAATTATGATGGGTACTATCCTCATGATATAGAAATTGTTTTTTCAAGAATTCCCATGCGCGTTGTTGCTTTGAGACCGGAAATTGCAGATACAATAATTGCCTTAGGTGCCGGTCAATCTGTAATTGCTGCTTATATTGCTCCGGAAAGAAGCGCAGATATGGTTTATTTTCAAGAGAATTTACCCAATGCTAAGCTTTTTGTAAAAAATCCAACAAAAGAAGAAATTATTTTATTGAACCCCGATTTTATTATTGGTTGGCATGGAAGTTTTAGCGACAAAAGCTTAGGTAATGTGCGATATTGGAATTCTAGGGGAGTACCGACTTATATAGAAGAAAACTCAGGTGCTATGCCTAATCCATATCCTCCCTTTAATATGTCCTCAGATATTCCTCCTTTTTCAATAAAAAATGAGATTCAATTTATTAAAAATATGGGTAAAATTTTTGATAAAGAGGAGATGGCCGCTCAAGAAATAAAAAAAATACAGAATGCACTAAATCAAGCAAAGAATTTAGCGAGGGAAAATGGGAGCAAAACCGTTTTGACTATGCAATTCAGACGAGGAAAAGTAGAGGTTTTGGGGGATCAAAGTTTATCGGGAGATATAATTCGACAAATGGGATGTCAAAATATAGATTATCAGGGACTTTTAATGCCAGAAGAGAACTTACTAATGCTGAATCCGGATGTTATTATTGTTATTTATGATTATTTAGGGGGAGATGCTAGTCTCGAAAATCAAGTAAAGAAACTACATGAATACCCTTATAATCAGATGACCGCGGTTAAGGATAATCATTTAGGCGCTATGCAATATTTCAATGACCTTATTGCAACGAATGTGCATACCGCTGATTCGATCTGGAAGGTATATGAAGCTGTTTATGGGCAGATTTAAATCATTGGCCAAAAGCGACTGGAAATGCTAATATAAAAGTGAGCCATTTAGGATCCTAATGGCCGTGAAAAAGTGAGCCGCATTTGGTTGACATCCCATATCATTGGATTAGACGTAATTCAACGAAAGGGAATGCATCAAAGCGAGGATCATTATTATGGACTATGATCGTATCCGGCAGCAGTATCTGCTTGAGAAGAAAAGCCAGCGGCAAATCGCTAAAGAGCTTGGCATCTCTCACAATACGGTAGCCAAGTATTGCAAGGGAGGCGCTTATCCCGGCCTTCGTGCCAGTTACAAACGCGCCCGCAGTGTCGTTACACCAGAATGCCAAGGTAGCTGTGAAGAGCAGGGCAGGTAAACAGGCGATCCCACAAGAGGCCTATGCTGCCCATTACTGCTTCCAAATGGATTTCTGCAACGTCAGAAGCGGTAATAAGAAGGGATTTGGCGAAAACCTGGTGGGCACCATTAGATGCAATGCCCTTTCCACTGCGCCTCAAGTGCGCGCAAAAGGAAGTTGTAGTTTTTTTACGGTCAAAGTGGCTCAGCCATTCACGGCCATGTGGCACTTTTACATATACACTGGAAATTTTCTGAAAAGTATGGTATCATCTATGCATATGAGTATGCGGGTGTAGTTCATCGGTAGAACGCCAGCTTCCCAAGCTGGACAGGAGGGTTCGACTCCCTTCATCCGCTCCACAGACATGCCAGAGCCCTTGCGGGCTCTTTTTTTGTGACTCAAATCGATTTCAATGCAAGTTTAATTCAAGGTCAATTCAAGAAAATGAATTGAAATGCCCGATTCAATTCATTTTCTTGAATTGAATCGGGAAAAGTTGAATTGAATTAACGAATGGGTTGAGTTAAAATGAATTAAATTGAATTGAAATCACTTGAAATGATATTTCAATAAAGGGAGGGCGGTATCATGTGTGAGTTGCCGAAGAAAGAGACGTTGACTGTTGAATTCAAAAGTGACAGGGGCAAGGGATACTCGGACGAAGGACTGGTGGATGAGATTGTCGGCATGACGAATACAGAGGGGGGCACGCTCTATTTGGGTATCGAAGATGATGGGCGAGTGAGTGGGATCGTGAAGCATCATCAGGATCCGATCGGGCTGGCAGCGCTTATTGCCAACCGCACGCGTCCATCCTTGTCGGTGCGGACGGAAATTCTTTATAGCGATGATTTGCCGGTGATGGCGATTTCTATCCCCCAAAGCTACTCAGTGATTGCCACAGTGTCGGGGAAAATCTTAAAGCGGAGACTGAAAGTGGATGGAAGTCCGGAAGTCATT
>OLGI01001965.1_pt1 | contig 16251 bp, 14 predicted proteins | sample 1605221 | NCBI WGS metagenome assembly OLGI01 (sample SAMEA3888915, study PRJEB22519) | human gut metagenome | biome: human gut; feature: human-associated habitat; material: faeces | place: Denmark | collected 2010 | reverse complement strand
GGGTGTTGTCGGAGTTGTGGGTGTGGTAGGTGTGGTTGCCTTTTCCAGTACACCGTATAGATTTGTGACCAAAACTGCGGTTTCTGTGCGGTTCAGTGTCTGCTTGGGGTTGAATTTATTGGAATCGTCCCCATTGACTACGCCTACCCTTTTCAGCAGGGCAACATAGGGCTTTGCTTCTGTGGAAATGCTACTGTTGTCCTTGAAGGTAGTTGTGGTTTCGTTTGCTGTGTAGGAAGAAACCCCCTTTGTTAAGGCACGCCCAAGGATGGTTGCTGCCTGTTCTCTTGTGGCAGGCAGATTAGAACCGTTTTTCATGAAGCCGCCCAGGTTAGAGGTAGCCAGAATCCCGTTTTCCAAGCAGTAGGAAACGGCAGGATATGCCCAGCTCTGGATGCCGTAAGCATTCATAATGGGAGTCCATTTCTGGGTTACGCTGTCATCCGCCTTTGCCTTGCCTGTCTGCATCAGCAGCTTATACGCCAGCTGGCAGGATTCGGACAGAGAAACAGAATCTCTGGGGCGGAAATAGGTTTTGCCGTTTCTGGTTTCCCCAACAACCAGACCCAGGCTTGCCGCCTTATTGATAGATGCTTCGGCACCCGCCCAAGGAACCTGATTCATATCGGCAAAGGTTGCCGCATAAACAGAAAGTGGTTGGCATGCCAGCATTGCCGCCAGAGCCAAGGCTACAGTATGTTTTGTCTTTTTCATAGAGAATACCCTCCTTTTCTTTTCATCAATAGTAAGATTATAACAAATTTTTTTCTGCTATAGCAACAGTATACAACAAAATTACAGGCTTTTGTAAAAATCAGTCAAATTTAAAAAACTCTTAAGAATTTCGCCGTCTGCATACTTCAGAGGGGAAAAGCATAGAGTATCCATAAGAATATCTGGGAGGAATGGGCGGATGAAGAATTGGAAGGGAGTATTGGCGATACTGCTGATGTCTGTGCTATCGCTTGGGTTCAGCCTGTCTGCTTTTGCGGCGGAAACGGAAGCATTGCAGCTGAAAAGTAAAAGTGCGGTGCTGATGGACGCAGGCACGGGAACAATTTTATATGAAAAAAACAGTCACGAGGCAATGCCGCCTGCCAGCGTGACAAAGGTGATGACATTGCTGCTGATTTACGAAGCGGAGGCGGCAGGACAGTTTGGATGGGAGGAAACGGTGCAGGTGAGCGAGCATGCGGCGAGTATGGGTGGCTCGCAGGTTTTTCTGGAGCCGGGCGAAACGCAGACAGCCGCAGAGCTGACGAAATGTATCGCAATTGCATCTGCGAATGATGCGGCAGTTGCCATGGCGGAGTTTGTGGCAGGCAGTGAGGAGGCCTTTGTGGAGCGGATGAACAGGAAGGCAGAGGAATTGGGGATGCAGGAAACGCATTTTGTCAATGCCTGCGGACTGGATGTGGACGGACACGAAACCAGTGCGTATGATATTGCGCTGATGAGTCGGGAGCTGATGACGAAATTCCCTGAAATTCAAAAATACACAACCACATGGCAGGATACCATCATACATAAAACGCGCAAGGGGGAGTCCGAATTTGGCTTAACGAATACGAATAAGCTGATCAAATGGTATGAGGGTGCAACAGGGCTGAAAACAGGCTCTACGGGCAAGGCGCTTTATTGTCTTTCCGGGACGGCGGAGCGCAACGGGATGCACCTGATTGGCGTTGTGATGGCTGCGCCGGATTTCAAGCTGCGCTTTCAGGAAACCATGAAGCTTCTGGATTACGGATTTGCCAATTACAGCGCGGAAAAGGGACTGCCTGCAGGGAAGGAAATGGGGCGTATTCCTGTGACAAAGGGCATGGAGGACAGCGTTTCGGCTGTGGTGCAGGAGGAGATTTCCATTCTTCTGAAAAAGGATATCGGCGGTGAATGGGAAACGAAAGCGGAGCTTTTGCCTGCCATGGATGCGCCGGTTGCGGCAGGGGAGAAGGTCGGTGAACTGATTTATTTGCTGCATGGGAAGGAGGTCGGCAGGACGGATTTGATTACGGCAGAGGCTGTTGAAAAAGCAAATATCAATACTATGCTGCAAAGAATGTTAAGACAATGGTTTTAGGGGCGGAAGGCGCAGAAAAGGAACTCCTGTCGGAGCAGAATTCGTATGATGCAACGTCGGGTTTTTCGTTGAAAATTAAAAAATTTCCCAATCAACGATTTCGGCAGTATTGTCGCCTCCTGTATGTTTCTGGTGCTTTTGGGCGGTATATCGCTTTTGGGTTTCGGAGAAAGTAAGGTTGGAGCAAAAAATTGTTCCAAAAAATATGGTTGGGAGAGGAGAAGATGCAGCAGAAAATAAGAAAAATTTTTTTATCAGTATTGCCTTTTTTTGCGGTTTTCATTCCGATTCTGTTAGGCGTACCACAGTCTGCACAGGCGTTGGAGCGGCGGAGGCTGATTCCTGTCGGCAGAACGGTGGGCGTAACGATGGATACAGAAGGGCTTCTGGTTTTGGAAACAGGCAGCGTAGTCGGAGCGGATAACGAAAGCCATGAACCCAGCAAGGGACTTCTGAAAGCAGGAGACCGCATTTTGCAGGCAAACGGCGAGAAGCAGGAGAATAAGGAAGCATTTATGAAAACCATTCAGCAGAGTGAGGGGAAACCGATTTGTCTGCGTCTGGAGCGAAACGGCAGGCAGAAGGAGGTGAAGATTACACCGGTTCTAAGCAATACCGCGCAGACCTATCAGATTGGCGCATGGATTCGGGACAGCATCCAAGGCATCGGCACAGTGACGTATTATGACGCGGAAAACGGTACCTTCGGTGCATTGGGACATGGTGTGTATGATGTGGATACGGATGAACTGATGGTGATTCATGGCGGCTCTGTGGTAGATACCACCCTGACGGAAATTGTGAAGGGGGAAAAGGGTGCTGCCGGTGAATTGATTGGGCAGGTAGAGATGCAAGAGAAGCTTGCCGCAATCGAGAAAAATACGGAAACGGGCATTTATGGCAAGGCGGCGGCAGGCGTTTTTGCAGGTGAAAGCTATCCTGTTGCCACAAAGGCAGAGGTAAAAAAGGGCGCGGCTGTGCTGCTTTCCGATTTGGAGGGCAAGGACGTGCAGGCGTATGCCATAGAAATCGAAAGTCTGGAGAAGAATGGCGGAAGGCAGCATAAGGATATGAATATCCGCATTATGGATGAACGGCTGCTCGCTCTGACAGGCGGCATTGTGCAGGGCATGAGCGGTTCGCCGATTTTGCAGGATGGAAAGCTTGTGGGAGCAGTGACGCATGTGACTTTGGCAGACCCGACAAAGGGCTACGGCATTTTCATGGAAAATATGGCAGCATAAATTCTGAGAGATACGCATGGCAGGAATGTCGTGCGTATTTTTCAATTTTTATTTACATATTTCCTTTTTGTGCTTTCTGCTTTATAATTAAAGAAAAAACGGATTTGTGTCTAATTGAAGGAAAGGGGTTTTTTCGATGAAGAATTTAAGAAGGATGTTGGCTTGCGGACTTCTGTTTTCACAGCTTTTCTGTGGGCAGGCATGGGCGGCGGAAGTGCATACACCCTGCTATCGGAACAGCGTGGATACGGAAAACAGTGATTTTGACAAGGGAGAATGGAAATATAGATTTACGGCGGATTCCGGGCAGGAGACTGTGCTGACGGATGGAGAAAAGCATACATTTCTCATCATCAATGGCGGTCTGTCTGCAGAGCATATCATCATTGAAAACGGACGTGCCTTCATGGAGCTTGGGGCGTTGTGCGATGCACTGGGTCTGCAAAGGGAAGAAGTGAAGGATACGGCACTTTCCGGCAAGACAATCTGCGTGGAAAACGAGATTTATGTTCCGGTGCGCGCTTTTGCGACACAGCTTGGTGCGACTGTAACCTATGGTATGCAGGAAGTGATGCCGATGGGGAATCCCTGCATCAATCTGGATAACCGCGCGCAGAAAATCACAAAGGAAGCAGCAGTGCAGAATGTAAAGGAAAAATTGCAGCTTTATTATCCGATGTTTCAGAAAAGCGAGAGCTATCAGAAGCTAACACCGTATGTGGGCGAAATGCAGACAGAATTTCAGAATCTGCAATGCGTGGATGAAACCGCAAGCTTTTGGGTTATCAAAGGTGTGCGTCTGTTCCTTGTGGATAAAGCAACGGGAGAGATTTATTATAAGCTGGGAGAAAGCGGCACGGGAAGCGGCTCTTATATTGAAACAATTGGAAAATTAGAGGAAACATATGAGAATCTGTTTGAAAATATGTTGCTGTGCGGATGATTTTTGTGTTGACGGGAAATGCAGAGCGGAGAGGTCTGTTTATAAAAAATAAAATATGGCAATAAAAATGAAAAGCCTGTGATTTTAAGCATAGGCTTTTTTTATTAGCGCATTTGCCAGAGAAGCTTCTGGTGCAGAGCTGTTCGCTATACAATACACCTTTTCTATGCTATAATTCCTATAGTTTGATGCAAAATAAAAAGACAGTTTCATGGTCATCGGGAGGAGGAAAAATGGAGAACAAATTTAAAGTGGTATCGAAATATAAACCGACAGGTGATCAGCCGCAGGCGATTGAAAAAATTGCGGAGGGCTTTCAGAAGGGCTTGAAATTCCAGACCCTGCTGGGGGTTACAGGTTCGGGCAAAACCTTTACCATGGCAAATATCATTGAGAAAATCCAGAAGCCGACCTTGGTCATTGCACACAATAAAACCCTTGCGGCACAGCTTTATAACGAGCTGAAGGAGTTTTTTCCCGAAAATGCGGTGGAGTATTTCGTCAGCTAGACGGACTATGACAATCCGGTTTACATAGTCTTTTGAGATAATTATTATCTGGATATAGTAGTTCGGAGCACCGGATGGACGGAAAAATACTGCTTGGATAAGACACTTTAGTAATCAAAATTCGAAGCCAACGATGAATTGACAATAAAATAAGAGATAGAATCTATGTTGTTCTAAGAGTAAATAAAAGGAAATAACAGAAAATAACAGCCACCAGCACCTAATAGGACGGTTGTGCGAAAAGAAAGGGTGTTCGGTATGCGAAAGAATTGTTGTGATATCGATCAGTTACAGCAAAACGAAAAGGTTGAATTTATTGCGATATCGGAGATATTTGATTTTCCAAATCATCCGTTCCGAGTGGAAATAGATAAAGATATGATGGATTTGGTAGACAGCATAAGTCGAATTGGTGTGGTAAATCCGGCAGTGGTACGACAGAAGAAGGATGGCGGATATGAAATGATATCAGGTCATCGGAGGAAAGCTGCAAGTAAGATTGCCGGAAAAACAATGTTGCCTTGTATTATTCGGGATTTATCTGATGAGGATGCAATTATCTTTTTAGTGGATTCTAATATTCGCAGGGAGGAAGTACTGCCCTCAGAAAAAGCATTTGCATATAAAATGCGTTTAGATGCTATGAAACGAAAGGTGGGCAGACCGAAGAAAAATAATTATGTGCCATTGGCACATAATTTTGCAGGCAAGACCTCTCGCAAGTATTTAAGTGAATTGACGGGAGAAAGTGAAGACCAGATTCGCAGATATATTCGCCTTACAGAGTTGATAGTACCTATTTTGAAGATGGTTGACGAAAGGGAAATAGCATTACGTCCTGCGGTGGAGCTTTCCTATTTATCCCAAAAAAGTCAGGAAATTTTAGTTGATATTATTGAAAATGTTGCTTGCACGCCAAGTCATGCACAGGCTATACGGCTAAGGGAGTTAGAGGAAGAAAAGAGATTCAAATATAACTCTGCACTGAAGATTATGTCTGAGCTAAAAGCAAATCAAAAAATACACTACAAAATTTCTGCGGATAAATTGGAAAAATATTTTGCGCCCGGCACATCAGCCAGAAAAATAGAGGAGACGATTCTGAAAGCGTTGGAACTATACAAACAGAACATATCATAATGAAAATGTGCATAGGCACCGTCTGAATGGCGGTGCTTTTTGTTTTATGAAAAGGAGTGGAAATAATGTGTAAAGTGATTGCAGTAATAAATCAAAAGGGTGGCGTTGGGAAAACAACAACCTGTGGGAATTTAGGGATTGGTTTAGCAAGGTGCGGAAAAAAGGTATTACTGATTGATGCAGATCCACAGGGAGATTTAACAGCGAGTTTAGGATTCATCAATCCGGATGAAATCAATCATACGCTTGCAACTATTATGATGAATACCATCAATGAGGTTGAAATGGAAAAGGGGTATGCGATTCTTCATCATAGCGAGGAGGTGGATGTACTGCCTTCTAATATAGATTTATCTGCAATGGAAATCTCATTGGTAAATGTGATGAGCAGAGAATTGATTTTGAAGCGTTATATAGAGAGCATAAAGCAGCATTATGATTATATTTTGATTGATGGGATGCCTTCGCTTGGGATGCTTACAATTAACGTATTGGCGTGTGCAGATAGTGTGCTGATACCTGTGCAGGCAGCATACTTGCCAATCAAAGGGCTTCAGCAGCTGATGAAAACAATCGCACAGGTGAAACGCCAGTTAAATCCTCGTTTGGAGATTGAGGGTGTACTGGTAACCATGTTTGACAGGAGGACAAAAAATGCCAGAGATATTACAGAGCTTCTGGAGGAGAATTATGGAACAATGCTGAATGTTTTTGTAAATAAAATTCCCCTCTCTGTTCGTGCTGCAGAAACAACAGCGAAGGGCGTAAGTATTTTTCAATATGATCCCAATGGAACGGTTGGACAAGCGTATGAGGCATTGACGAAGGAGGTGCTTGAAGATGAGAGAGGGAACAGCGAAGGAGATTAAATTTGAAAGCTTTGACAGTTTGTTCGGTATTCCACAGGAATCAGAGCAGCACATAACAACGATGGTTCCGTTGGAAGAATTATTTCCATACGCACAGCACCCATTTCGGGTGCTTGATGATGCGAAAATGGACGAATTGGTTGAGAGTATTCGGATAAACGGTGTTTTAGAGCCGGCATTGGTTCGCCCGCGTGCCTTGGGCGGCTATGAAATTGTATCCGGTCACAGAAGAAAAAGAGCCTGTGAGAAGGCAGGGCTGGAAGAAATACCTGTTATCATCCGAGAATTGACGGATGATGAGTCTGCAATTCTGATGGTGGATTCCAATAACCAGAGAGAAGAACTGCTTTATAGTGAGAAGGCTTGGGCTTACAGAATAAAATATGAGGCGCTGAAGCATCAGGGAAAGAAATTTTCGGAAAGCAGTGCAGAACAGCTGGGAAAGGAAAATAATAAGAGTGGACGACAAATCAAACGCTACATTAGATTAACCTATTTGCAGGAGGATTTGCTTGATTTGGCAGATCAAAAGAAGATTGCCTTCCGAGCGGCAGAGAAGCTTTCTTTTCTGACCGAGACAGAACAGAATATCTTACTGGAGGCGATTCTGGAGCATAAGGTTTATCCGAATATTGATATAGCGGAAAAGCTGAAGCAGATGAGCGGAGCAGTATCTATCGAAGGAATAGAAGAAGTCCTGTTGGACAGAAAACAGAAAAGCAGGGCAACATCTATACCTGTAAAAAATATTCGGAAATATTTTTTGGAGGAATCCTCCACGGAAGAAATGGAACAGAAAATCATAGAGCTATTGGAGAAATGGAGGCAGGAGGAAGGGTATGAAGGATTCTTTTAAATTTGATTATTTTTATGGCTCCCAAGCAGAACAGTTCAGCTTCTTTCGGCTGCCGAAAATTCTGATTCGAGATGCACGGTTTAAGAAAATTTCCAGTGATGCCAAAATTCTGTATGGCATTATGCTGGATAGAATGTCATTATCCAGAGAAAATAAATGGATGGATCAGAATAATAGAGTATATATTATTTTCACGTTAAAAGAGGTTATGAAGGAATTTGAATGCTGCCAAAGGAAAGCTGGTTCTTTGATGGCGGAACTGGATTCAAAATCAGGGATTGGTCTAATTGAGAGGAAAAGACAGGGCTTAGGCAGACCGGACTTGATTTATTTGAAAAATTTTATTGCAGTGCAGGAGGATATTTCGCAGAAAGAGGAGAAGCAGGAGCAGGGAGCAGTTCTGCCATTGCAGAGTGGCAAGGAAATGCCACTTATAACAGGTGCAGAGGATTCTTTCCAAACAGGTAAAGCTATACCAATGCAGAGAGGCAATGGGGAGAAACTCCAAGGTAGTGCGGATTTGCCATTGCAGAGTGGTAAAAATCTGCATAACCGGAGCAGTACGGAACTGCTGCCCAGGAGTGGCACTGAAATACCGGCAAATAATACTGAGAAGAATAAGACCGAAAGGAATAAGACTGAGGATTCTATCTATCCAATCTATCCGACTAAGGAGAAGGATGCGATGGATGTGACAGAGGTGTATCGCAGGATTGTGAAAGAGAATATCAGCTATGAAACGCTGTACAGCAATCTGCCCATCATGCAAAGGCGGATGCTGGATGAGATGGTGGAGCTGATGGTTGAGGTACTGGCGGTCAACAGAAAGGTTTTGAGGATTGGCGGAACAGATTATCCGTATCAGTTGGTGAAGAATCGGTTTCTGTGCATCGGACCGGATCACGTGGAGTATGTTTTGCATTGCCTGGAGCAGACCGCAAGCAGGATTGGGAATATCAAGGCATATATTCTGACAAGTCTGTTTAATGCAACGGCTACGATGGATACATATTATACGATGGCGGTACAGCATGATATGGTTATGGAAGAGTAACTTCGGGACACGGTGTCCCAAGGTGGAAAGAGAAAGACTTCAGGACACGGTGTCCCAAGGTGGAAGGAGAAGGACTTCGGGACGCGGTGTCCTAAGGTGGAAGGAGAAGGACTTCAGGACACGGTGTCCCAAGGTGAAAAGAGAAAGACTTCGGGACACGGTGTCCCAAAGCGAGAAAAATGAAATACAATAGGAACTATGAGAAAGAGTAGATGCGTTATCTGCTCTTTTTTCGTATCAGGAGGGATAAAATGAAAAAGGATGATAAAGTGATTTTTCATAATACGCGGTTGTTGCTGGAACATTACAGAAATGTGGTATGGAGTCTGGAAGTCTCTGTATTTCAGACAAATGCAAATTTTCAGGAGGAGTTTGGAAGTACAATCGAGGAGTTTCTGGAATTATCGTATGAAGCAGGTCTTGATCTTCCTGCATCTGATGTTGCAGCCAGAATCAGAAGCATCAATAAAAGCAGAAATATGCTCCGAATTATAGATAGCGCAGTTGCGTTGCTGCGGGAGAAATATCGGAACGGCGAGGAGTGCTATTGGGTATTGTACTATACCTATTTATCTTCGCAGGAATTTGGTGGTGTTGATGAAATCGTGGAGAAGCTGTCTGAAATGTTCCGGGATTTTTCAAGGAGTACATATTATCGTAGAAAAAACGAGAGTATAAGAAGAATGGGTGATTTGCTTTGGGGGTTCAGAACGAGCTGCTGTGATTCGGCGTTGGAATTACTGTATACAGAGCAGCTGCTTTTAGGGAGGTTATGAGGGGGATTTTAGGCAAAAAAGGAGCCTCAAAATTTGAATCCAGTGTTTTTCTGGATTTTAATGGATAAAATAACTTAAAAATTTGACTTTTAACATTATATAAGTTAAAATAAAATAAATTAAGTTAAAAGGTGGGTGTAAAGGATGCTTACAAGTGTATTTGGGTTCTCTGTAAAATATGAAGCTTGGAATTATCAGGATTTTTTGCCTGTATATATTGCAGGCAGTTACGATTTTCGTACAGCCTATATTGGGAAAAAACGCTGTATCATGCTTACTCCAACAGAGGAACTTGCAAGCCTTCCGGCACTGAAAAAGCAAATAGCAAAAATACAGCAGATTGATAATGTGCCGGTTGTGCTTGAACTTGCAACAGTATCAAAATACCGAAGAAAATGCTTGATAGAAAATAATATACCGTTTGTGACTGAAAAGCAGGTTTTTCTTCCTTTTATCGGAACGATGCTCACAGATGAGAAAGAGCCACAGAAACTGACAGGCAAATTCGTTTATTCTACGCAGCAGTTATTTTTGCTATATCTGTATAACAGAAAAAAACGATTGTATATTTCGGAAGCCGGAAAGGTACTGCCATATACGGCAATGACGTTGACCAGAGCCGTAAAGCAGTTGGAAGCAACAGACTTGTTTCTTGTAGCAAAAAATGGAGTTAATAAATTTATTGAGGCAAAATATATCCGAAATGAATTATTTGAAAAAGCAAGAGTATATTTAACAACCCCTGTCCGCAAAGCAGGATATATAGATAAGACACAAATTACAACGGAGATGGTATTTGCAGGGGAAACGGCACTTTCTGAGAAAACAATGTTAAATCCAAGCCGAGTTGTCACATACGCAATTAGGGAGAAAGAGTATGATAAATCTTTGCTGACAGAAGAAATGATAGATCCGGATAAGCAGGTCAGACTTGAATTATGGGCATACAACCCGAAGGAATTTTCAGAGGACAACAGCGCTGATGATATTTCCGTTGTTTTATCTTTGGGGGATACGGAAGATGAGAGAGTAGAAGAAGCAATAGATGAATTGTTGGAAAGAAGGTTGCAGGACGAATGGTAAACGGATTTAGAAAATTTAAGGAAAGATTTCAAGGGTTTGAAAATCAATATGTTATAATCGGTGGAACAGCCTGTGATTTGATTATGGAAAATGAGGAATTGCCGTTTCGTGCTACGAAAGACATAGACATAGTGCTGATTGTTGAATCTATAACAGTGGAATTTGGCAGGCAGTTTTGGGAGTATGTTAAAGAAGCAGGGTATGAGCATTTGAATAAAAGTACCGGAAATGCACAGTTTTACCGTTTTATAGCCCCGAAAAGTAAGGAATATCCATATATGATAGAGATATTTTCCAGAAATCCGGATTTTATCCTATTAGAAGAGGATGCAGTTCTAACACCACTTCCGATAGATGATGAAATATCCAGTTTGTCAGCAATTCTTCTAAATGAAGAGTATTATGAATTGCTGAAAACGGGACAGATGATGGTTGATGGCATTCCGGTGCTTAGCCCGACTTGCCTGATACCATTTAAGGCAAAGGCGTGGCTGGATTTGAAAGAGCGAAGGTTAAATGGAGAGCAGATTGACAGTAAAAATATAAAAAAACATAAAAATGATGTGTTCCGATTGGCTCAACTGATTACAGCAAATACAAGGCAGCATCTTAGTTTGGAAATAGAAGAAGATATGAAAAAATTCTTATCAGAGATAACGGATGAAGATGTGGACTTAAAGGTGTTGGGAATAAGAGGAACAGATAAACAGAAAATGATTGCTACATTATATCAATGTTATAGCTTAACAGATAATACATAATTGAAAAATGAGAAATGTGACAAATAGAGCTTTAGGATTTGAATCTAAAGTTCTTTTGTTTTGTTGGGATAGGGTGAAGTGTGCTGATTACGGTACAGACCATACTGAAAATCAATCTATGTACCAAAATGGGAACATAATAGCGAAAAAATCATACTATGTTTCCATTTCGGAATATTTATAGGGGGCTTGTGATATTAGTCCTCGATTGGAATATGGATAATATTGAATTTTTCATTCAGGGTATCATTTGATTGAGTTTCGTAGTTACGCCTAGTTCTCTAGTAGTTTCAGATGTCGGTTGGGATAGAGTTCGTCATAAAAAACTGACGAGTTTTTGTTATTGTATCTGCGGTACAGTCTGATTTTTTGAAAGTAGTATAAACGAGTTCTGTTGATGTTATACCATGAAAGTAGTGTAACTGTAATCGAAAATGGGATGGGAATAATCAGAAAATATAACCGTTCAGAGGATTGGTATTACTTAACAGTGCAGGAGGGAATCAATAGCAATGATTTTCCACGCAAGAGCGATGTGCATGAAAGCTGGACAAAGTTTGCGGATAATCCCGATGGGAATCCAATATGAATAAGCGGAACAAAAAAGAAATGGGAAAGGAACTTTACTGAAGAAAATGAACTTTGGCATGCTGTTTCAGAAGAAAAGCGTTTTTGTTATTTGTACTGTATGGTGTGAAACAAAGACGCTTTTTGTTTTATGAAGTTGTGAAAAGAAGGTGGAAATATCAACTATTTTGCATATCTGTCTTGTCAAGAGTCATATATTATGCTACAATACAGGAATGTATATTCGCACATAGTCTGAATGATGAGAATGTATGTTTTTAATGATATATATGGACAAATATATTACTACATGGATTTAAAATCCTTTTGCGCCTCCATGAAATGTGTGTACTGGGGGATATTTGTGATGAGTGAATGGTTAATTATTCAGAACTGCGAAAGGTCTGTATAGGAAAATAGCTGGTAGAAGAAAAAAGAGTTACATCAGGACATAGTGTCCCGAAGTGGGAACTTTGAAAGGAATAGTGATATATGGAACGGCATATTGGTACTTGGTACATAGAAAAAAATCCGAGCATATCAAAGGTAGGAGAACTGTTGATTGATGGAAATCATTTGGAATTCTATAGTCGATACCAGGACTTGGTTTTTCCAGAAACCTTTATCGGAGAGGATGGTCAATTTCGGTACAAGGTTTTTGTGAATGGCTATGCAAAATCTGGACAAAATAGAGTGTTAGATTACACATCATCTCATAGAGTTTTTTATGTCCTGATGCAGAATTTTGATTTTTCTAAGGGCGTTGATATTTCTGGGATAGAGGAACTATCATTTTCTATTCCAGAATTGATTGAATGGTTAGGTATTCAGACAGTTTTTTATAATAGAACAAATTACAATGAACCAGCAGCTGGAGAGAAGCAGTTGAGTTCTATTATGATTCATGAAACAGATCCCAAAATTGAACTTTATTTTGAGTCGGAAACATTTGATAGCATGTTATCATTTAAGGATAACACTGAAATTAAAGTAAAAAAAGAACCTCGAATTCGCATAGTATATAATCAGCCAGCGGATATTCAGATAATTCAAGACGATATAGAAAGTATTATGCAATTTTTTGGCTTATTGATTGGTAAAGTATCAACGGTAAATGATATTAGGTTATCTATTCAAGGACAAGCATTGAAGAGCTGGTTGTATATTAACCGTGATTTTTCGTATAACCTAATGACCTGGAGGGTTATTGATAAACCAAGGACATACTATTATGTGTTGGAGGATAACCTGATTTTATATTATTCTAATTGGCGTAAATTCTGTTATGATGACCAGTTCGTATTGTTGAGGAGAATATATTTTTCTATGAATGATAGAAAAGAAATATTTGCAGAAAGAATATTTGTCGAATACATGAGAATATTAGATGGATATCATACAAGAATATCTGGTGATGTAGAAACAGAAGAAAAATTAAAGAAAGCATTAAAGGCTGCGGCAAAAGTAATTAAATCCAAACTTTTTGAAGAAAATAACCGCCTAATTTTTGAAGAAGCATTTCAAAGTGTGTTGCCAGATTGGAAGTACAACTCTTCAAATATGGGAGATATTTCTAATTGGATAGCAGTTGGTTATTTAGGAAGAAAATCTTTATCTCATCGCTTAAAAGAGTTGGATAATCAAAACTTTGGCATTATTAGGAATAATGCAAAATACATTGAACATCTGGCAAGCAATAGAGATAAGTGCAAGGGTATGACGGAGGAACAGATTGTTGAACTGTTCTATAAAGAGTTAGGGGATACCAGAAATTATTATTCTCATTATAAGAAGAATAAAACGGGTTTGCTAGACTATTCACAAATGAATGATTCAATACTAGTCCTGAAAGCAACCATTATTTCTATTTTCTTATTTCATATAGGAATGGATAAAGATTTAATACGTAGAATTATTGAATTTGATAGCGAACTACATTTTCATACGCAGTTTTTGCGAAAACTAGAAGAACAACCATTTCTTCATCCACAGGAGTGGCTAGAAACGATTAAAAAAGATTCTGTTGAACAATTGGACAATAGTGATGGGCGTGAGAAAAAGTGATTGATGTATGTCTTAAGAAATTGATATTAGGAAGATAAATACTGTAGTCTGGACTATCAATTCAAGATAGACTGAATGTCAGGTAAGTATATTTTGTATTTACTTACTCTAAGTTATTGCTATAAGGTTCAAAATTCACGGTAGTCTATTATTGTGATTTCAAATTCTTCAAATGAGGTACAGTGCCTGTTGGGGGGGCGAGGACTATTTGCGCCGTTCCGAAAACTGTGAGGAAAGGCGCAAATACGAAATATTTTAAGTTTTGCGAACCATTGCAAATGTGTGGAGCGGATTTTCGTTCTGCAGAGACATTTTTGGCATATGATTGGAACGAAATTGGAACATCTCTGGAATTTACAATAAATTTCTTCTATTATATAATGATACTATCGAAAAATATACAGATAGCAAAGAGCACCTGAATTTTTATGATTCGGGTGTTTTTTTGTACTTGAAATGAGGAGGCAGTTTATGAAAAAGAATAGTAAAGAGAAGCATCATATCAGTATCCCGCAGCTTGGATACTTTTTTTTCTGCGTGTTTACGATGCAGGCATATTGGATTCGGCCGGTTTATGCCGTTACGGTTTGGGAAAAAGCGTCTGAGATTATGAAGGATGTCTACAAGCAAATTATAGGGATTTCTACGATTGCAGCGATCGTGACGGCGGCAATAGCACTTCTTTTAATGAATTTTTCTCGGAGTGGCAGAACGGTTGACGAATCGAGAGCATGGCTGAAAAGGATTGCGATTACATGGGCGATTATCAATGGTTTGGGCTTTATTATGTCCTATATTACACCGTTTTTCTCCGGTGGGCAGTGGACACCCTGATGGTGAAATATTATTTTTGAAAATCGTCAATTTACATATGATTAGCGCCTATTAGGAAAACACACTGTCAAAGGGATTTGTAGCGGGGGTTAGCCCGCTACTGCGGTATCTTCCGTAGTGTTGATTTCAATGTACTCGGCAATCTTGCGGAGCTCGTCAGCGAATTTGAATTTCACGCTGATATTGCCGTTTTCATAGACCTTGATATAGTCCACAAGCTCAACCAAGATTTCACGGTTGAGGGCTTCAATGTTCTGATACTTCATAAAGGCTACCAGTGCAGGATGCTCGTTGTCCACACCGTTTGCCAGTTCTGCGCGTTCAGCGTTCAGCCGGGTGAGCACTGCGGAAATATCAGAAGTCTGCCGTTCATAGTCGGCCTTCATATCCCGGTATTCCTGCTGGGTGATTTCACCGTCTTTCCAGTCCTGATAAAGAGATTGCTTGTAGCGTGTTATCTTTGTCAGTTCCCGCTCTTTTGCAGCTATCAGATCGTCCAGTCGGTAAGACTGGCTTTTTTTGATTGGAGCGGAATTGATCTGCGTGACGATTTCCGAGTAGGAAACAGCCAAATGTACCTGATGCTGTACGGCGAACAGAACAGCAGCCTCCAGCCGTTCATGCTTGATTGAGTGCATGGTACAAGCTGTCCGGGAACGGTTCTTATAGGTTGAGCAAGAATAATATACATTGTTGTTCTTGCCAACGCATCGGGTAATGGCCCGCCCGCAATCGGCACATTTCAGAAAGCCGCTGAATAAATGTACCTCACGGCCTTTCGGGGAAGTACGGGTATCACGCTGTAAGAGAGCCTGTACCTTATCGAAAGTTTCATAGTCGATAATGGCCTCATGCGTTCCAGCCACTTCCACCCATTCCTCACGGGGAACCGCTTCAATCTGGTGTACCTTGTAGCTTTTCACCCGGCTCCGGCCTTGGGCCAAGTCCCCGGTGTAGGTCGGATTGGTAAGAATGGAGTGGATCATGCGGGCTCCCCACATAGGATCGTCATACCCTCTTGTCGAAACAGGCAAGCCCTTTTGTACCTTGTAAGCCGAGGGGCTCGGTACGCCGTGTTCGTTCAGGTACAACGCGATAGCACGTTTTGATGACCCTTGAATAAGCATTGTGAAAATGAGTTTGACATTTTCAGCAGCATCGGGATCAACAATCAGCCTGTGCTTGTCCTTTGGGTGCTTTGCATAGCCGTAAGGAGCAAATGCTCCGATATACTGGCCGTTGCGCCGTTTGTAATCAAATACCTGCCGGATCTTTTTGGAAGTCTGATAGCAGTAATTATCGTTCATCACATTTGTAATGGGAACGATGATATTTGAAACGCTGTCGGGGTTCTTGTAGCTGTCCACATTCTCAGCAAGGCTGATAAAGCGAACACCCATTTGAACAAACAGGTTGTCGATCAAACTTCCGGCATCGCTATAATTTCGTGCGAAGCGGGACAGGTCTTTTA
>OLGI01001952.1_pt1 | contig 16354 bp, 9 predicted proteins | sample 1605221 | NCBI WGS metagenome assembly OLGI01 (sample SAMEA3888915, study PRJEB22519) | human gut metagenome | biome: human gut; feature: human-associated habitat; material: faeces | place: Denmark | collected 2010 | reverse complement strand
ATGGGCACTATTCAGAAATATGATTTTATTCAGATATCTCATGGCTGTTCCTCCTCTTCTTTTTCTTCAGTATCATCGGTAATCGATATGCAATCTATCAACTCCTCGATATAATGGAATGATGCCAATACCTTCCAGGTTTTCTCCACTTCATCCTGCTGCTCAATGAATCCCATTCGTTCCAATTCACTGATCAATTTCTCCACTATCTCATCATATGATTTTTTCTCGCAGAAGAGTTTTCCTGCCAATTCCTTCAGTTCCATATCGCAATTGATTCTCACCACGATATCTGCCGCAGAGAATACCAAACCAGATCCGAAGGCAGAATTATAAGTCTTCAGAAAGGTGAGATAATCTATCCACTTGCTCACCGCTTCCAACTTGCGCTGCAAATCCACCTTCGTTTCCTTGCGAGTGAAAAAGAAATAACCATCACCCGCTTCCAGATGAAAACCGATACCATTGTAATATTCATCATATTCAGTCTGTTGCTCCTCTATGGCATCATAATATCGCTTAATTTTCGTCTGAACACTATTGTTGGAAATAAATCCGCCTCTGCTCAGAATATTAAAGATTTCTTCTGTATAGTTCAATTTATTCATTGTCCTGTCTTCTTTTATCGTAGAAAGAATCGTATTTTTATCTCGGAAGTATCACAGGATATTCCACTCCGTCAGCCTCTGCATAATTGCCTGTAAATTTCAACTTATCCACATATTGCGAAGCTATCTGGCAAAAATATACAAGTTTATCCTCTCTGCTTTGTTTCTTATCATATTGATAATTCATCACGAAGGCAAAGAGATGGGTACTCGATGCCGAAAAGGCATTATAGATTTCCTGCAGATTCACAGCCTCCAACTTCTGTTTGTTACCTTTAAGATAATCATCCGGGATAGGTTCTGCAAGATGATCCAGCCGTCGTCCCTTTCTCTTTTTTAGCTTTTCAGAAAGAATATTGATACATTGCAAAGCCTCATCGGATGTACGAAGATTTTCTATCGACAACTTGATGTAATACTTAGGTTGCGGTTCCATCCAGACAGCATTTCGACCAGCAACGACCTGTCTTACATCCGTAGCCTCTTCCCATCGGAACTGGTCTTTCAGATATTTCAGTTTCTTTACCTTTTCGAAGATGCGATTCTGATAATCTATCATATTGAGGTATTGGATGATTTGGCGTTCTATCTCCAGGAGATTGTGATAAGACTCGTTGAGTTGCAAACGCACATCATTCACTACGTTTTTCATCTGCACATCCATCGCCATAGAGAAGAAGACATGTTCGGTATCTATCACCCGTTCACTCTCGGTGATGAGTTGTGATATGTTCTTCATTTTCTCGCCCAGTCGCTGGAGTTTCGATTTCTTGATTTCGTAATTAGGCTCATTCTTATAAGTATTATCCATATTACGCTTCAGGTCCAAGACATTGCGAACGGTGGCCAAAGCTATCGTCTTCAGACATCGGCGCACTTCCTTGAGATACTTATATTTGCGAGTTTCATTATTTTCCTTGAGATAATAGTCGATATTCTCCTTCAAGACAGAGATATAATCACGTACCGAAGAAACATTGATTTCCTCATTCACTTCCAGTACATCCTCAAAGAATTTCTGATACACGTCCTCCATCTCCAGACAGTCGCCCGTATCACGAATCACCCCATTCTCTATCAGGAATCGGATTCGTTCCTCCTTGTATTCTGTCATTTCCAGAGCATAGTCATAACGAAACTGAAGGGAATGTCGCTTCGCAAACATTTCCTTCAGCAAAATCTTTTCTCGCTCAAGCGTTCTGATCAGCTCATCTATAGATCGGAAAGTTCCCATTGGCCTGTCTATTTAATATCTATTTTTATTTTTCAGCAGAAAATATTTTCACTCAGCCACCCTTCTCCAATCAATCAATCCTTTTCCCAAATCATCCAGTTCTATGGCAAGTGCAATCACTTTGCGCTTGTCTGCCTTGAAAGGTTCTGTATATAGCTTGGCTTTTATCTGTTCTGTTGCAGCATCTACACCGCCATTATTGCTTAATTTCAGTTCCAGAACATACACAAAACCAGTAGTTTCTACCACCATATCGATTCTGCCTGTAGCAATCATTTTTTCTACTTCCACCCTGCATCCGATAGCATTAAATATGCTACTCAGAATTAGGCGGTATCGCTCTTCCATATCCATGCTCGCCAGTTTCTTATTGCTGTAAGGAACATCGGCTATGAGAGCTTTCAGACATTTCATGACTTCAGGAAGATTGCCAAGCTTCAGGGAGTACAACAACATATTTTGAGTAGATATTACTTGGGCATTCGTTTTCAATGTCAAGGCAGGTAATACTATCTTATAGAGAGCCTTGCGAACTTCATTGTTTGGGATGCCTAACAAATAAATCCCTTCCATATATCCTTTTATTGTGAGATAACCAGACTGATAGAGGAACAGTTCTGCTCCACCACCTGTCACATCAGAAGTCTCTAATGTATCATTGTCTATAGGACAATTCTCAAAATCTTTCATTCTAATTTCTATATTGTCCACAAACTTAGGTAGCAGCGAGGTCGCCCCGGAAGAAGCCCAATAGTTCTTTAAATCAGAATCAGAGAGGGCATTGATGAGACTGAATGGATTGAATACATCTACCATGTTTTCATGACTGAAATGATAACCGTCATAGTAAGTTGTCAACTGTGTTACGGTTTCTTCAAAAGTCCATTCTTTTTTAGCTGCCAATTTACTAATTTCAGGCTTAAAATCACGGAGAGCTTCTTCTTTGGTAATACCGCAGAGAGCTGCATATTCAGGATTAAAGCTGATGTTACTCAAGTTGTTGAGCACAGAGAAAAGGGAAATCTGTGTAAACTTAGTGACACCCGTAATGAAGACAAACTTCTCGTATTTGTCCTGTGCTTTCAAGACGGCAAACACTTCTCTATAGACACTTGTGCACGCCTCGTGCTCAGGAGTCTTCCAAGAATGCTGCAATGGAGAATCGTATTCATCGATAAGAATTGCTACTTGCTGGCCTGTTTTATTACAAGCAGTTTCTATGATGTTCTTAAATCTTACAGCAAGTGAACTATCTGGACGTACAACTATTCCATACTCCGTTTCAAAAGTATGGAAAGCATCATCCAAATAGCTTCTTACACTTTTTGGCTCTGCACCAGCCTGACTCATGTCGAGTCTGATAACAGGTCGCTTCACCCATTCTGTCTCCAACTCCATGATTTTCAAGCCCCCAAAGAGTTCCTTCTTTCCCATGAAATAGGCTTCAAGTGTATCGACAAGCACAGACTTACCAAAGCGGCGCGGGCGACTCAGGTAATTATACTTTTTCCCTCTATTGGCAAGTTGCCAGATGATATCAGTCTTATCAACATAAAGGTATTCGCCTTTTCTAATTTCTTCAAAAGACTGGATGCCTACAGGCAATTTTCTATCGTTTGTCTCTACCATAATTACTCATCATTATTTCTAAGTGCAAACTTACATATTTTTTTTTGAATAAAATGCTTGTTTGATAAAAAAGTTGAAATTACAGTATTTTTTTTCAAAATCAAATGTTTATCTGCATATATATCATGAGAAAACCTTGTAACAAGCCGATTGTGAAAGTAGGTATCAACTTAGATTCTTCAAAGGGTAATATTGAGGATTGGGAAATCAAAGGAGAATAAAAGAAATCGCCCTGGAAAGGCTCAAGCATTTCATTTCCAAATAGCGATGAATGCTCAGCCTTTTCAGGGCGATTAATTATTTATAGAGGGATTGGGGGGTTATTCCCAGGAGTCCCAAGAGTCAATACTACCCGAGTGCTCCTTGCTATTCAAATCTCCTGCTCCGCCAAAATCTCCGCCTCCAGGGCCTGTTTCTCCTCCACCAGTCTTGTCAGTAGTCTGAGGCTTTGAAAGGGTTTGCAGCAAACTTTCTGTCTGTAACGGAATGTAAAATATCTGTGGCTGTTTATATACTTTTTTATTCATTGCTTCAAATGTTTTTATTTGATATACTTCTTACCATTAATAATATAGATGCCACTTGGCAGCGACTGGAAGCTGTTGGCATCTTCGCTAACCAACTGTCCGTTGATGTTGTAAACCTTTCCATTGGCTGGCATCAACTGTCCGTCAGCATCGATAATCAAATCCTCGATACCTGTAGTCTCACCATTGTCGCCATCTACGTTGCTGCTGCTTACCACCTTCAGCATCATTGGTTTAGCACCAGTTTGGGTGCCGAGATGCTTCAGATAACCACGGAAGCCTTTCAAGGTACCGCTTGGTCCTACGAAGTTCTTGAACGAACCATCCTTACTGATGAAGCCATCGCCTTCCTTTACGGTCATATTATTGCTGTAGCTTGAAGCCCATGTATAGCCATTGCCAGTACACCAGTCTGCAGGCTCGGTGTTCTCGATGGTTACGTATGGATAATCAGTTACCTCAGCAGTATTGATGCTTGTCACCTCCTTTGTTGGCTTGATAAGGAATGGCTTACCTGCCACAATCGTGTTATAAGCATGACGCACAAAGAAAACCTTATTGCCTTCTACACGGTCGAAGTAGAGAATCTGAGTACCGTTCTCACTGCCAGACTTGTAAGTGTCACCAAAGATAGCATCTACCTGATGTACGTTGAGGCTGAAAGGAAGGACACAAGTCGTCCAACGATTAGCTACCATTTTACGTGCAATCTTTACCTGTGCCACATGACCCTCTGCAGTTTTTACAACTTCATTGTTTGTATTTGCAGTCTCAGCATCGTAATCTACCTGATCAACAGTTGGCTCTGTTTCATCCTTATCGAATGAGAAGCCATAGAAGCCAATCTTCGAACCGAAGTTGTAGAGATAGTAGGTCTTACCAGCCTTTACATTAAAGGTGTAGGTAACAGGGGAGTCTGCCAATACGCACCATCCATGAGCACTCTTTTCACCTGGATGGTTTGCGATAGCCTGGTTAGGCATGATATCGGTTGAAAGAGCACTTGGATAAACGTTGTTTTTGAAACCATCCTGTGTCATCACGAAGTTTTTAAGGCCATCAAAATGGTTGGCTACATCTGTTCCCGTTGGGGCTTTGCCTCCGTTCAAGTCCCATTTGTATTGTGTCAAATCGTATACTCCGCCAGTAGGCTTACCATTGGTAGATTCGATGTGGGCAGTAGAAGTTACGAAGTTGCCTGCCTCGTCCATGATGAATACACGACGCTGAGGTCTGTACTGATATTCCGTTATTGTACTGCCATCACTTTTCTTTGTCGTCTTAGCATCGAAGACACCATTCTGGAAGATGTGTGCAGTTACCTTACCGTTGGTCTTAGGATTGAACACCAAGAACGAACCAGAGCAAGGAACGTTGAACATTGGATCCACAACATTGGTTATGTATTTCTTGAAGTCAGCACTTCCGATGAGAGTTGTCTCAGGCATGGCATTGGAGCCATTCTCCTGACGAGCATTCTTGTTATTGTTGCAAGTCACATAGTAGTCGAATCCTGTCAACTTCCACTTGGCTTTATCTGATGTTGTATCCCACTGATAGTTGTTGGATAGCTTTTCTGGCTTTGTTTTGTTCTGATCAAGAATATTTGTGTCTGGTGTTCCGTCGTTAGGGAACATCCATCCACCGAGTGTTACCGACAAGGTTTTGTCTTGGTTCCTCATGGTGGTGTGGTTACCATAAGTTACACCAGTTTCAGGCCCTTTTACACGATACATAGCAGGGTCATCAACTTCTACAGTTATTAAAGCTGTGGTGCTTTCTAAGTTTTTACCAGTGACAACGACACGGATGTTAGCTGTACCTTCGCTGACTGCTTCTATCTTTCCTGTTTTTGCATCTACCTTTACGACACCAGGAGATGTAGAGAACCAAGTCACTTTATATTCTGTGTCGCCAAGAGTTGTTGTTTCATTTTTGACAGTCAAGTCTGGTGCTTCATGTGTAGTACCAGCATACATGGTAATGCTTGTTGGGTCTGGTGTAACGCTGATAACCTGATACTTGCTGTTCACATTCAAAGTGAATGTAATAGCGTCAGGACTATCATAGACATCACTATAGTTGTCTGTACCATTAGAGCCAGGTGTTGCACTTACTGTAACAGTATATGTACCTGCAGTTTCTGGAGTGAAATTGAGTGTACTGTCTGTTACACTTGAGGTGTTGCCTGTAGGTGTAATAGTGTAAGTGTATATGAAATAACTGCTTACATCTTCACCATTGTAAATCAGAGGAACAGTGATAGTTCTGTTTTTACTATCTTGGTGCAGATTAATGGTGATATTTTTGAATGAATCTGAGAAAACAGGCTTGATCTTACCTTCTGATACCGAGTAAGAGAACTGAAGAGTACCTGCAATATAATTGCTTCCAAGTGATGTTGTTGGAGTCGCAGTAACGGTAATGAGAGATGTTCCCTTAATAAATTCTGTATTTCCAGCATTTTTCTTAACTGAGAATTTTCCAGTCTTATTATCAACAGTCACATTCTTGTCTCCACTAACAGCATAAGACAAGGTGTAGTCTTGATCCAACTTCAGCAACTTGTCATTATCTCCATAAACCTTGATGATAGGCTGCTCTTCTTCCGCATCTGTGGTGTTGATAGTAACATCCATTACGGAAACGTTGAGTGGAGAAGGGGCCTTTACGCTCAACTGATAAGTGGCTGTAGTTCCTTCATAAGTGTTTGCATCTGTCGGAGTAACAGTTGCTGTGATGGTTGCGATACCTAAGTTCTTAATTGTAATGGTATTACCACTCAGAGTAGCTACATTCTCTGCATTCGACTTGTAAACTACATCATATTGATTTGCAGCAAGAATGTTCTCTCCTGCCTTAACAGTAAGAGTTGGCAAAGTCACGGTTGTGGTAGTGTTGACAACCACATCAGCATTGTGCGCGAAAGAAGCAGTCAGTCGAGTCTTGCCTGAAGATGAAGCTGGGCGATTTACCTGAAGACTTGTCAAGCAAGTAGTACCACCGCCGTAGCGACCCAAATAGAGCGCATCGCAATCTTTTTCAATGGTATAAGTAAATTCAGAACTACCAGCATCAGATGTAGCCAAGATGTTTGACTTAAAGATGCTGCTACCATTTACATCAGAATAAATAATCACACCAGAAAGATTCTTGCTATTGCAATAGCCGTTCAGCGTAATCACATCACCTGCTTTGAAGCCACCATTCTTTGGTGTGATAGTGATGTACTTTCCGTCCTTTGCACTGAAGTTGCTGCTAAACGTTATAATACCATTAGTTGATGTACAGCTTGTTCCATAAGAAGTTGTACCAACAGAGTTTGTGAAGTCGTAAATGACCCCGCTTTCGGTTGGATCAACTGGAGTTTGCTTTTTCTCTACCTTAACGGCAAATGTAGCAGAAGTCTCTTTATACTTGTTTGTATCTGTAGGCTTGATGGTGGCAACGATGTTTGTTTCACCTCCACTAACAAAGCTTACCTTACCATTCTCTACCTTTGCTACTGCATTATTCTTAGAGGTGTAAGTTACGGTATAGTCGTTTGCTGTCAAAGTGGTCTCACCTGCCTTGACTGTAAGAGCAGGGAGATTCTGCGCTGCATCGCCTTCTGTTGCAGATATTGTTGCAGGAGAGAAGGATGCAGTAAGAGCTACCTGTGTGTTGGCACGGGTAATCTTGATGGCTTTAACATAGACAGAAGAGGTGTTTTTGTATAGATAGAAAATTTCCTTTCCGTTCAAAATATCGCTCACAGTAACACTATAGGAAATTGTTGATTTGTCAGAACTTATATTGTTAAGTGTGATACTCTTGCCATTCTCATCTTTTACCACAATGTCTTTTGCACCCTTGGTACTATTGATAGAGATAGATATTACATCACCTTGTTGAAGTCTATTTCCTGTAAGGGTTACCTTAATATATTTAGAAGGATTGTCTATCTTGTAACCGTCATTACTGAATGCGCCTTTCTTTTGATAAGCTATTTTTCCACCATTTGTTTCTACATCAGATGTTGATGTATTGCCTGTTGTTGGAACATCGTAAGAAAACAGAACGGTTGAAGTTGTTCCATTCTCACTACCACCATTATTATCTGTGCTACCATTATCAGTATTTGAGTTACTTTTGGCTGTTACAGTTGTTTCGCTTGTCTTAATAGTGTTACCATTAGCAGTAGCAATGCAATAATATTTTCCAGTTACAGTTGGAGCATAAGTAGCAGTTGTGGCATCTGCGATTGCACTACCATCCTTATACCACTGATAAGTAACGGTACCATCACCATAAGCAGTTGCGTCGATGGTTCCTGGAGTAGTAGAGAAGTTATAGCTTGGAGCCAAGTCGCGAGCAAAGAGAATCTGCTTGCTGTCCTGGTTCTGGTAAGCACGCTCGTACTCAGTAGCAGCCATGATGAAGCCACCGAGAACCTTGCCCTCGGTCTTACCCTCAGACTGTTTAACCATAGGAACATCATTGCCTAACAAGTAGTATTCCTTAGAACCATCGCGATATTTCTCAGCGCCCTTTAAAGCAGTATCTTTATCACCACCTAAGCCAGCAGACTTACAGCTACCCCAGATTTGCATGTCGCCATTATTATCAAGATAGGTGTAGTTGTTTACCAAACCTTCGAAAGCATTCTTGGCAATTATTTTATAATCATATTTAGTTGTACTTTCGAGCAAGCCACAACGTACAGCCTTGAAATAAGCTGCTGCAAAAATAGCTGTAGCTGATGTCTCAATATAATTGGATGCGGTTGATGACTTTCCATTGTAAGATGTTGCCTTGAAAGATGGATCATCCATAACCTGATACCAGCCACCAGTCTTTGAATCCTGGCGTGCTGCAATACCAGCAGCAAGATCTGCGAGATGCTGCTTCAAAGTAGTATAATTGGTTGTATTCTCTTGACCAGCATTCTTCATGGCTTCCAATACATCTACCAAAGCCATGAGATACCATGCATTGGCTCTGCCCCAGTAGGCTGCAGAGTGGAATGTATAAGGCTTAGTTGTTCCATTCAAGCCAGCCCATGTGCCAGCATGAGAGTTTGATGTGCCTGTTCCAGCATTTGCCTCGAAAGCATGATACATCAACTTGTCATTAGAGTTCCAGCACATGTTCCAAACAATGTTTAACTGTTTGAATACCATATCCCAGTCTGCAGTTGTGCTTCCGAATACATTACTTCCTGTGCCATTGAAGTTGACAATTTGAGCCAAGAGTGCGCTACCCATATAGGCACCATCCAGCCACATCTGGTTGTTGTAAGCAGTTTTGTGGAACCAACCTCCTACAACGGCATCACCTGCAAGAGTTCCTGCCTTAATAGAATAATTCTTGTTGTGAGCTACAAGTCCTGTCTGTGCGCTGCCAATAGCAGTCTTTGCTTTGCTCTTATCTGTTTCTGTTGCGCTTGTGTTGTTAAACAGACCAATATAGAGCTTTACAGCATTGAGGTCATCAAGGCTGCCGCCTGCTTCTGGAACATTTTGGTAGTATGTGTCACCATACTCCTTTACGCTCAAGAACCATGGCTTAGACCAATCGAAGCCTTGGTAATAATCAGCCGCTTCAATCATTGATTTAGCAACAAGACCAGGAACGTAGTCGAGCTTGTTCTTGCTATCTTTTCTTGGCTCTTTTACAGTTCCGTCTACATTGTAGGTTGCTAAGCCAAAAGAAGTAGTATTGGCATAGAAATCATGCGCACGTGAATTAATCGCCCACTGCGAATAGCGGACGTCAGGATTGAATTTTACACTCCCATTAGTATCTGCAGCCTTGACTCCTATGGCACTAAAGCACAGGAGTATTAGTGAAAGATACAAATAAGTGAAACCGCCCCCCCATCTCGAGAGGTTACGGGACATACGAGTTAGGTGTCTCATTTACTTTTTGTATGGTTTTTATTGAATTATTGAGTTTATAACATCATCTTGATTATATCAATTATCATGATGGAAAAGCACATCCCTGTGCAATTCCGACTGCAAAATTACAAAAAAAACAGATTATAATATATTTCAAATACGTTAAAAGAATACGAAAACGTTTACGAAAACGCAACATTCACAAGATTAAAAACTTAACAAAAAAAGGAATGACCGAAATTCAGCCATTCCCGATATTCAAAAATCCCACAATATTTTCTGATTATTCCTCAATAATCCTCATTACAGTGCCACGCTATCTGAGGCATTATAATTCCACGCTCTCTACGCGGAATTTGAGCAAGCCTGCAGGTACCTTCACTACGACTTCTTCGCCTGCCTTCTTACCCAAGAGAGCCTTGCCAATAGGAGATTTGATGGAGATTTTGCCATTATGAAGATCCGCCTCATGAGGATTGACAATGCTATAGGTCATACTGCACTTGGTGGAAAGATTGGTAATCCTTACCTTGCTCAACAGTCCTACAGTATCACTCTTAAGACGGGACTTGTCGATGACACGGGCATTCTCCAAAACCTTCTGCTTGAAGCTGATCCGACTCAACAGTTTACCCTGTTCACGCTTGGCAGCATGATATTCAAAGTTTTCACTGAGGTCACCCTTGTCACGAGCCTCAGCGATAGCATCACGCACGGCTGGCAACTCCACGTTCACCATGTGCTGAAGCTCGGCTACGAGTTCGTCATAGCCTTCTTGAGACATATATTCCATAATCTTCTAAACTTATATTTTTTCTATCGTTCTTATTGACTGATTATAATTCTGGGGTGCAAAGGTACGGGGAATAAATGGAAACACAAAGAAAAATTCCACAAATATTCGCATAAAAGACTTAAAAATGGGTAACTTTATTTGGTCAGCTTTGTTTTTATCCCTATTTTTGCACCCCATAAACAGTTTATCATCTTGCCATCATCTATCGCTGATACATGGCAAATAAAACAAGCAGACAATCATGAATATCAAAGAGAATTATCAGAAATACGCAAACCAATATGCTTCGGAGTTGACTGCCCTGAAGCGCAAGAATACGGGATTTATCACAGGCGAACTGTTGGCTTTCGGAGGCATCCTAAGTTTCCTGATCTGCTATTTTGCATGCGATGGCGACACCCGTCATTTTCTGGTGGGAGCCGTTCTGTGCCTGGCAGTCTATTTCATTATCCGCCGCATCGACGACCGCCACAAGGAGAAGATAGAACAACTGGCTGCCCTGCTCAAGGTATATCAGAATGAAATCAAGGCCTGGGAGGGTGACTTCTCCCCTTTTGAAACAGGCGGACAGTATCTGAACCCGCAGCATTCCTATGCCTTCGACCTCGATGTATTCGGCAAGGATTCCCTCTTCAACCGCATCTGCCGCACCATCACATCGGGCGGTTCTGACAGATTAGCTGCCAACCTCACCCGTGAAACCCCTCTCTCTCTGGAGGAAATTCGTAAAAGAGCGGAACTGCAGAAGGAAATCGCAGCCCCCGACTGGCGCATGGACTTTCTGGCACTTGGCGAAAGAAACTGCAAGAAGATAGATTCAGCAGCCGTAGCTGAGGCGATGCAGAAAGTTTCCCAGATGGAAGTACCGGGATGGTTTGGTTCCCCGATTTCACCCGTCCTCGGTTGGCTGGCCATCATCGGCATCATCGGCTCTGTCGTCCTTTCTATCTGCTCCGTCATCTCCATCAACATCCCCCTGTGGTGGGTCATGCTGCAGTACATGGTGGTCTTCTTCGTTTGCAAGCAAACCCTCGACAAGATAGACAGTAATGGCGGTAAGCTCCGTCATCAGCTCATCGCCTACTCACAGATTCTCCGTCTCATCGCCCAGCGCAATTTCCAGAGCCAGTTGGGCAGGGAGATGCAGGAATCGCTCGCAGATGCACTGCCTTCATTCGCCCAACTGGAAAAGATACTGAAGGGCTACGACCGCCGGGGCAACTTCCTCGGTCTGTTCTTCACCGATGCCTTCATGCTCAGCGACTTCTTCCTGGTGCGCAGTTTTCTGAAATGGAAGAATACCTATATGGTGAAGATGGAGGAATGGATGAACGTGATCAGCGAGATGGATGCAATGGTTTCGATGGCCGACTTCCGATACAATCATCCCGAAGCCAACGAACCTGAACTGCAAGAATTGCCAGAAATCATCTTCGAGGGAAAGAACCTTTATCATCCTTTCCTCGGTGCCAAGGCGGTGAAGAACGATTTCACGGTCAAGGACGGCAACTACTATATCATCACGGGAGCCAACATGGCGGGCAAGAGTACCTTCCTCCGTTCATTGGGCGTGAATTATATCTTAGCGATGGCAGGAATGCCTGTCTTTGCCGACCATCTGAAGATTTCCCGCTTCAGAATGTTCTCCAGCATGAGAACCACAGACGACCTGACGCATGGCATCTCTTACTTCAATGCAGAACTGATCCGACTGGAAGAACTGTTGAAATTCTGCAAGGAGAGCGCAAGCGGTGAGAGAAACGAGAGACTGAAAACCCTCATTATTCTCGATGAAATTCTGAAGGGCACTAATTCACTGGACAAGTTGAACGGTTCCAGAAAATTCCTCGAAGCCATCTCCAAGTTGCCTGTTAGCGGCATCATCGCCACCCACGATCTGGAACTCTCCAAGATGGAGAATGATCCGTCGGGCAAGTTCCACAACTTCTGTTTTGAGATAGACTTAGGCACGGATGTCACCTATACTTATAAAATACAGCGAGGCGTGGCAAGAAACCAGAATGCCACCTTCCTGCTGAACAAGATTCTGGAGAAAAACTTCGGGGAATAAGCAGAAAGGTTCCCTGCCCATTTCACAGAATAAATACGGCGCAGGGCTTGAAATCATTATTTTTAGGTATTGCACGAATCGGGAGTTATCAGTACCTTTGCATCCCGAAATATAAAAGATAATGAACAATAGAATGAACAAGCACTTTACATGGAAGAAATACCACCGCTGGTTCGGACTCGTACTGTCCGTATTCATGCTGGTATTCTGCGTTTCAGGCATTATCCTGAACCACCGCCAACTATTTGCAGACTGTGCCGTGAGCAGAAGTTTACTGCCTCCTGCCTATCATATCCGCAACTTCAACAATGGTATCATCAAAGGCTCTACCCCATCGCCTCTGGGCATCCTGGCGTATGGCTATGCAGGCGTATGGCTTACAGACAGCAATATGCAAAACTGGGAGGATTTCAACAGAGGACTTCCGGAACAAATAGATGAGAGAAACATCCGCCATCTGGTCTGTACCAAAGATGGAAGAATCTGGTGCGCTGCCCTTCGGGACGTTTATTATTTCGAAGCTGACAAGGCGAAGAGGAATGATGTTCGTGGGAAGAATACCCTTGGAGGAAGATGGATCAAGTTCCCTCTCCCTGATCATCATGAAAGGATGGCAGACATCACACTTACTCCAGACAGCATGAATGTTATAGCCCTGACCCGCTCTGCCATTTACGAAATTACAACCCACAAAAAATCGGACAGTTTCGCAAAAATACAATCCGCACATTCTGAAAATAGTTTTTACACAAAAAGAAGTATTATTGCCCAACCAGATGGTTTTATTCCAACGGAATCATTATTCAAGACTGTCTGGGCTTTGCACAGCGGAGCCTTCTTCGGACTTACGGGCAGACTGGTGGTAGATGCCATCGCCGTCGTACTCATCATCCTATCGCTAACGGGTATCGTCCTCTTTATCTTACCCTATCGCATCCGCAGACAAAAACGTTTGTTAGCAAACGGACTGCAGGATAAGAAACTGAAGGAAAGCGAACTGAATCCTACAGAAATCAAGGAAAGGATGAAGGTTCTCGGCAAGCGGATGGTGTGGAATGCGAAATGGCACAACAAGATAGGTTATACCACCATCATTCTCACCCTCTGGCTGGCGATTACCGGTATGTGCCTGCGCCCACCATTGATGATTCCACTGGCTCTCAACAAGACTGAACAGAAGATAAAAGACGGCAATGTATGGCACGACAAGCTCCGTGCCATCCGATGGAATGCGGCTGAGAACAACTGGCTTGTATCTACCTCTGAGGGTTTTCTCTATGTAGATAAATCCTTCAGTCAGAAGCCACGACTGCTCGACAAAAACCAGACTCCAAAGGTGAGTCCGATGGGGGTAAACGTATTTGAAAGCGACGGCAAGGGCGGTTGGCTGATAGGTTCATTCAGCGGTTTGTTCCGCTGGTATCCGGAGCAGGAACTTATCCTGGACTACTCCACTGGGAAGCCTCATCATGACAAGTCGATGATTCCGATTTCCAGTACACTGGCAAGCGGTTTCTCCAAGGATTTCTTCGGTGGCAGAGCGGTAGTTTTCGATTATAGCAAGGGTGCAGACATTCCTGTTTCCACGCCTGAATTACTATCCCGCACTCCCCTTTCTCTCTGGAATGTAGCCCTCGAACTGCATGTGGGCAGATGCTATTCTCCCCTCTTGGGTCCGCTTTCCGACCTCTTCGTCTTTATCTCCGGGCTGCTGATTTCCTTAGTGCTAATATCCGGATATATTATTTTACATCGAAGAAAGAAGAAGAAATCAAAAAACAAGGAATAATTTCACACAAGAACAAACATAAAAAGAGGGTGTGTCGTAAATCCATGACACACCCTCTTTTTATGTTTATTCATACTTTTTGTGGAAGACCAGCAGGCAGACGGCTCCCATCAAAGCCATAGGTACACCGATAAGAGCAGGGAAATGATAACCCAATCCCATTGCCACAGGTATTCCTCCGAAGAAAGCACCAAGCGCATTTCCCAAATTGAATGCCGCCTGAATGCAGCAGCCTCCGAGCATCTCGCCACCCTCGCTATGCTTGACTATCAGGAACTGTTCTGGCGAACCGATTCCGAAAAGACAGGCACAACAGATGAACATCATGGCTGCCGAAACCCATCCTATGTGGGAAAGGTAGAAAGTGGCAAGCAGGGCTGCAGCTGCCAAGAACTGGAGATAACAGGTAAAACGTCCTGGCTTAAACCTATCGGCAAGCAAGGCACTCACCTGATTGCCTACCACCATACCCAATCCTGCAAGAATCATCAGTACAGAAATGCTGGCAGCACTGAACCCGCCGTTCCACTGCAATAAAGGCGAGATGTAACTGAACCAGCAGAGTATGCCGCCATTGCCTAAGAAAGTGGCTGCGATGATGAGCCAGGGAGCCAGATGGCGCATGAACTTGAACTGTGCTTTCATTCCCTTATTGGGCAATGCCTCTACATTAGGTACCCAGCGATAGATCATATACAGAGTGAGCAGTCCCAATATCACGGACATCAGGAAAGGAACTCGCCAGGACATCGTATGACTGAGAAATGTGCCGAGCGGAACGCCCATCAGGTTGGCGAAAGGCATTCCGGCGCACATCATTGCCACAGCCTTGGTTTCCTTGCCTTCCTTGGCCATTTTCACAGCCACGATCGTTGCCGTTCCGAAGTAAGCACCATGTGGCAAACCCTGGATAAAGCGGGCGCAGAGCAACAGCCAGTAGTTAGGGGCAACAGTGGCAATAATGGCTCCTATCACCACCAACGACGTAAGAAAAAGCAGGATATTCTTAGGGCGATACTTGTGCATCAGTATCAGGGAGAAAGCTCCTGCACAAACGCCCAGGGCATAAATGGAGATGAGATGACCCACTTGCGGGATGCTCACATTCATGTTGTGTGCCACATCTGTGAGAATTCCCTCGATAATAAATTCCGCCATTCCGAGGGTGAAGGTACCCAAGGCGAGTGCAAACAATCCTTTTTTCATTATTCTCTGTGTATTATCCTTTTATATCAAATCAATCTTATTTTTTCGGGGTGCAAAATTACAAAAAGAAAATGAAAAGCAGGGAGGAACGGATTGTTTTTTTATCTAAAAAGTTTCGCAAGTGAAAATTCACAAGCGTGATTTAACGTAATTTTGGAATAAAATATGATTGTCCCGGAGGCTTTTTGGTTATCGTTACTGTCATGGCATATATCTATTAATCAAAACAAAAACTCCCTGATAATATGAACTGTAATTTTTAGTTGCACAAAACAGCCTTTTTCCGAAAAGAATCAGATAATCCACTAAAATTTTACATATAATCCACCATACTTAGCCTCTTTTGGCGTAATTTTGCCATCACCAAACGTATTTTCTGAAAAAGGAAAGCATTGAAAAGTCGATGCTTGATTACGGATTAGCAAGAGAATAAACAATTACAATTTCATATAAACCGAAAGTAACCAATGAAAAAGAATGTTTTAATGACGGCTGTTATACTGCTTGGCATCATGTCAGGTTGTACCGACAGCTTGGAGCAGCAACTAACTCCTGCGGCAGAGGTTGAAACTGAGTTGGCAACAAGAGCTTCTTCAGGTCGCCTTAGTACTT
>OLGI01001946.1_pt1 | contig 16414 bp, 17 predicted proteins | sample 1605221 | NCBI WGS metagenome assembly OLGI01 (sample SAMEA3888915, study PRJEB22519) | human gut metagenome | biome: human gut; feature: human-associated habitat; material: faeces | place: Denmark | collected 2010 | reverse complement strand
CTCAAAATAAAAGCATCATTCTGCTATTTTTTGCTTTTTTAGGCGTTATTTTCTTCCAAAAGAGATTATTCATCTATCAGCTGGAGATAACTAATAGCTTTTTCCGTACCGAAAAAATACTGGCGATTCAACTTTTTGTAGGTCAACTCTTTAACAAGTTGTTCTAAATTCATCCCCCCATTCAAATATCTTTCCAGTTGAAAAGCAACACCATCATCAGCTACGGGGCCTACCACCACATCATAGCCATGAACAAATTTATCATTATCTCTTTTACGATTAGCAATAATAAATTTCGCCCATTCTATTGAAGGACTATCGAAAGCCAATACTTTCAGACTTCCATCAGTCAAAAGTTTCTCATCAAACAAGAACTTTGTCACGACAGGAGAACCAGAACCAATTATACGAGCTCGCTTGATGGCCATATCCATTGCCTGTGGAAAAATATCGGTCAGATAAAAGCCTTGACCAAAATCCTTATAAGGCTTACACTTAGTAAAGTCAATCTTGTCTATGAACAAATTGGACCCATGATATAATTCTAACATACTAAACCTCCTCCATACCTATGGCAAATAACTGCCAAATCATCCACTGCATCATCTAATGAAAGAAGATGCTCTGCCCCATAACATTCATACAAGAATTCCAATCCCTTATATCTTTTAAGATAAGCATAGGATTGCTTCAAGGATAAGCCAAAACGCTGCGCAAATTGGCTCACACAATATATAATATAATAAGTTTTATTCTCTAATTCCATCATTCTCCAACTATTTTTCCATATTTCAGTTCGTCCTTCAACAACTCATAGTTATACCCGGAACTCTCATAATATAACCCTGTTTCCAAATCCTGAAGTTTTTCAAATAACTCCGAATTATAAACACAATCTAATGCCTCTTCAAGAGAATACTTGAAGTCCTCCATCAACCACATTGCCATATCTTTGATACGGGCATTTATCATGATGCTTATCTGACCGGCAGTAAGCTTTGTTTGTACTTCCATAACTATATACTTTTTCTTTTGTGGGCAAATTTACTAAAAACAAATGAGTTTTCTCCATTTTCCCCAATAATTTTATACGATTTTCAGTTTTTATTTGTAATTTCGCAGCAAATTTCTAAACACATATTAATTTAAACAACATGTTGCAAAAGTTATTCGGTTTTAACCCTGCTCAAAACAAACTGAAAACGGAGGTGGCTGCGGGTATCACCACCTTCCTCACCATGGCCTATATCCTGGCCGTTAATCCTAACATCTTCAGTCATCTCGCCGCTCAGGGCATGGATACACACGCTGTGTTCACTGCCACCGTACTGGCTGCCATCGTGGGTACACTCGTGATGGCGGTCTATGCCAAGAAACCTTTCGGACTGGCTCCTGGTATGGGTCTGAACGCTTTCTTCGTATTCACGGTCTGCCTCACTATGGGCTATTCCTGGCAGATGGCGCTCACGGCTGTTCTCATCGAAGGTTTCATCTTCATCATCCTCTCCGCTACCGGTATCCGCTCGATGATGGTGGATGCTATTCCGGCTTCCCTGAAACGTGCCATCGGTGCTGGTATCGGCCTCTTCATCGCCTTCATCGGTCTGAAGAATGCAGGTATCGTGGCTGCCAATGAGGCTACTTTCGTCACCATCGGTAAGATCACCGAAGGCTCTGCCCTGCTCGGCGTTATCGGCATCATCCTGACCAGCGTGCTCGTCATCAAGAAAGTGCCTGGCAACCTGCTCATCGGTATTCTCGCTACTACACTCATCGGCATTCCTATGGGCATCACGGAAATACACGGACTGGTAGATGTGCCACCTTCGGTTTCGCCTATCTTCTGCCAGTTTGATTTCTCCAACGTCTTCTCCATCGATATGGTGGTCATCGTCTTCACCTTCCTCTTCATCGATATGTTTGATACGATGGGCACACTCGTGGGCGTCTGCACCAAAGCGGGCATGATGAAACCGGACGGAAGAATTCATGGACTCAACAAGGCGTTCATGGCGGATGCCGTGGCTACCGTGGCTGGTGCCTGCTTCGGAACAAGTACTACTACCACCTATGTGGAGAGTGCTTCGGGTGTTGCCCAGGGCGGTCGTACGGGTCTTACTGCCTTCATTACTGCCATGTGCTTCGTAGTGGCCCTGTTCTTCGCACCACTGTTCCTGTCAGTTCCTTCTGCAGCAACTACTCCTGTGCTCGTCATCGTGGGTCTGTATATGATGTCGCCTATCAAGGACATCGACCTGAACGATTATGCTGAGTCTATCCCTGCTTTCATCACCATCATCATGATGCCGCTCACCTACAGTATTTCTGATGGTATTCTCTGCGGTATGATCAGCTATGTGGCCATCAACGCCTGCTGCGGAAACATCAAGAAGCTGAGCATCACTATGTGGGTATTGGCTATCCTCTTCGTACTGAAATATATCTTCATCTAAACAGAGATGAAAATATGGTTTAGATAATAATCCTAACTATATAATGAACAGATCCGGTTGGAACTCATGGGGTTCTAACCGGATTTTTTTATCCCCATTCCTTATTGTAACCTTTCTGTAACATACAATACTGCCTTGTAACATAATCGTCACAAACACGTAATACGCTTTGCGCCCCTGCTTTCAAAATATCATCGTACCTTTGCACCCGAAAAGAAATACATGTTTCCTGCTTGTTAGCGCAAGAGAAGACATTCATATTAACATTATAAACAAATGAAAGAGAACAAGAAAGCAATTCTGGAGATTCTCAAGAAAAAGAGTTCCAAGAAAGAAGGTAAGAAGGATGATAAGTTTGAAAGCTTAGTGCTCAACCTCGCCCTTCAGAAAATTGACAGTGATGACTTTGACTATGATGGAGAGGCTGTTTATTCTACAGACAAGAAGCGCCTCATCTATTGCATGAGTAATGAGCCAAGTTTCACCGTTCCTGAGGGTGTGACCATCATTGGTGAAATGGCTTTCCGTGGCAAGAAACAACTCAAGAATGTCATCATAGCCAACTCTGTGAAGGAAATAGAGCACGATGCTTTCTATGATTGTGATGAATTGGATAACGTTTATATCCCTGCCGGTGTAAAGGAAGTAAGGGGATATGCTTTTGCTGAATGCGACAAACTCAAGAAGATTACTTTTGCTGGCGTTCCTGCCAAACTGAGCCGTCATACTTTTGACGACTGCGATCTTCTCCACGATATTATTGTACCTGCTGGTGCCAGCAAAGCTTTCCGCAAGGCTCTCCATTTTATTGACGGAGATACTGATTTCCTCGTTACTGAAATGGCAGGAAAAAGGGATGATGCCAAAGCGCAAAACGATAAAAAGGAAAACGTAAAGGCGGAAGACAAGAAAGAGTCCAAAAAGACCGAGGAAAAGAAATCTGAGGTAAAGAAAGATTCTAAGAAAGCTGAGGAAAAGAAAGAACTGAAGCCTGCTGACAAAAACAAGAAGGAAGAGAAAAAGAAGGCTAAAGCATAACATTTCTCTCACTAACTTGATTATCACAAATAGTCTCATAAAATTTTATATCGACTTAGAAGATTATGACCAAAGAAGAAATTATCAAAAAAGCATACGTAGAGCGCGACGTGAGCTGGATGTACTTCAACCATCGCATTCTGCAGGAAGCCAAGAAGGAATTTGTTCCATTGCTCGAACGGCTCTCCTTCCTCGGCATTTATTCCAACAACCTCGATGAGTTTTTCCGTGTGCGTGTGGCTTCGCTCAACCGCATGATTGACCGCAACCTCACCAAGGATATGGAAGCACAAATTAAGAAGTCTCTCAAAACCATCAATAAGCTCAATGAATCTTACTCGAAAGAATACACTGAAGCGGTGGATCAGGTTTTCCGCGAACTTGAAGTTCACAAGGTTCGCCTTGTCACCGAAACCAATCTCAACGATGAGCAGAAGAACTTCCTCACACAGTTCTTCTACGACAAGCTCAACGGTTCTGTCAATCCTATCTGGCTCAACGAGATAGACGACCTCTCTACCCTGGAGGACAACCGCATCTACCTCGCCATCGAAAAGACCGAAATGGAAAATAATGACGAGGATGAAAAGGGCAAGAAAAAGAAAGACGACAAGAAGGGCAAGAAGAAATATGCTGTGGTGAAGGTGCCTGACCGTGTGTATGGCCGCTGGGTGAAGATTCCTTCAAGCGACGGATTCGACAACATCATGTATCTGGACGACGTGATCCGCTACTGTCTGCCTTTAGTTTTCCTCGGATTCAAGGAGAGTTCTTACCGTGCTTATTCCTTCAAGTTTACCAAGGATGCGGAAATGGAGATGGACAATGATGCTGACTTCGGTACGATGGAGAAGATTGCCTTGGGTGTAAACAGCCGTAAGAAGGGCGAAGCGGTGCGCGTCATCTACGACCGCGAAATGCCTAAGGACTTGCAGAAGAAACTGCGCGAACGGCTGAACACCAAGGAACTTGATGCTTCGCTTGCGGGCGGAAGATACCAGAACCACAAGGACCTGATGTCTTTCCCTGACTGCGGACACAAGGAACTGAAATATGAGAAGTGGACGCCTATCATGAAACCGGAGTTCCTCTCCAACGAGAGCATTCTCGACCAGATCCGTCAGAAAGACCGTTATATCCACGTGCCTTACCACAGTTTCAACGGCTACATCCGTGTGCTGCGCGAGGCTGCCGTCAAGCCTGAGGTGAAAGCCATCAAGACTACACTCTACCGTCTGGCCAAGGACTCCAAGGTGGTGAAGGCCCTGATTACTGCGGCACGCAACGGCAAGAAGGTAACTGCAGTAGTAGAGCTCCTGGCTCGCTTCGACGAGGAGAGCAACATCAAGTGGAGCAAGCGCATGCAGGAGGAAGGCGTCAACGTCATCTTCGGTGTGGAGGGATTGAAGATTCACTCCAAACTGCTCTATATCGAATCCAAGAAGGGCAATATCGCCTGCATCGGAACGGGTAACTTCCACGAGGGAAATGCCAGGATCTATACTGACTATCTGCTGATGACGGCACGTCCGAAAATCGTGAATGAGGTGGCTAAGGTGTTCGACTTCATCGACCGTCCTTTCTCGCCTTTCCGTTTCAACGAACTGCTCGTTTCTCCTAACTCCATGAAGAGCCGCATCCTCAGAATGCTGGATACGGAAATCAAGAATGCCAACGAGGGCAAGGAGGCCTGGGTGAAGATGAAAATCAACCACATCACCGATACCGACATGGTGACTAAGCTCTATCAGGCTTCCAAGGCTGGAGTGAAGATAGACATCGTGATACGTGGCAACTGTTCGCTCGTGCCGGGCATCGCCAACCTCAGCGAGAACATTCACTGCGTGGGCATCATCGACAGATACCTGGAGCACAGCCGTATCCTCATCTTCGCTAATGGCGGCAAACCAAGATATTTCATCGGTTCTGCCGACTGGATGCCGAGAAATCTCCTCAACCGCATCGAGGTGCTCACCCCAGTATATGACGAGGATATGCAGGCAGACCTGCTCCGCACCGTATCATACGGCATGAGAGATACCGCAAACGGCCGCATAGTAGATGGAAAGGGAAACAACGAGTTCATAGAAGGACCTGCATTCAGAAGCCAGGAGGAATTGTATAAAGCCTATCAGGAGGAATTAAAAGAATCATAAAAAGTAATTGTAATGACAACATTAGCAGCTATCGATATCGGTTCCAACGGAGCCAGACTACTCATCAAGCGATTTGATCCGGAAGCACCACGCGAGGAAGACCGCATCAAGAAAATCATGTTCATCCGCATTCCGCTGCGCCTGGGTAAGGATGTGTTTACCCTCGGCAAGGTTTCCAAGGAAAGGGAGAAGATGATGCTCCACATGATGAAGGGATTCAAGCAATTCATGAAACTCAACGATGTGGATGCCTTCCGTGCCTGTGCCACTTCTGCCATGCGAGATGCTGAAAACGGCAAGAAGTTGCTGAAGAAAATAGAAAAGCAGACCGGCATCAAACTCGAGATTATCAAAGGACAGGAGGAGGCGCAACTGCTCTACAACAACCTGGTGGAGAAGACCGACTCTAATGAGGGAAACTTCGCCTATATCGACGTGGGCGGTGGAAGCACCGAGGTTTCCATCATCCACGACGGAACGCTGGCTGAAAGTTTCTCCTACAACATGGGTACGCTGAGAATGCTGAGTGGGAAGGTGACGGCTGATACAGAAAAACTGTTTAAGGAAAACCTCTGCAGATATGCCAAGGAATATGGCAATATCCGCATCATCGGTTCTGGTGGAAACATCAACAAGCTCAACAAGTTGGCCCGCCACAACAAGACGAACGGCAAGGAACTGTCCCTCAGCGAGCTGAATCGTCTCTACCAGATGATGCAGCCGCTGAGCATCGAGGAACGTGAGATTTCCTTCTCGCTGAAGGAAGACCGTGCCGATGTCATCATTCCTGCTGCCGAAATCTTCATCCGGGCATGCGAGTATCTGGAATGCGACACCATCATGGTGCCGAACATCTCACTTGCCGACAGTATCGTGGATGGGCTATATGAAGGTCACTAAAAAGCGAGGATTACACAGAGAAATTGGTGTAATCCTCGCTTTTTCTATGATGAGACGGTGCCTGAAAAAGCAATAGAAATACATTTTAACCGGATTGTAATATCTGTTTAAATCGCCTGTAATATCCCCATAGTACCTTTGCACCCGGAAAACCAGAGGCGGAATGCCTCAGGCAGAAAGCCGAATGATAGATTTCTTATCATCACGAAATGGATAGATTGTAAAATCAGATAATCATTATAAATATTAAATAGAAATAAATGGGTACAATTTATTTATGTATTGTGATCTTCCTGCTCTGTCTGGCAGTGTTTGATCTTTTTGTGGGAGTCAGCAATGATGCTGTCAACTTCCTGCAATCTGCCATCGGTGCTAAGGTGGCTAAGTTTCGCACCGTACTGATCATCGCATCCTGCGGTGTGGTTCTCGGTGCTATCATGTCTTCAGGTATGATGGACATCGCCCGTCATGGCATCATGAGTCCGGACCACTTTACCTTTGAAGAAGTGATGGCGCTCTTCCTTGCCGTCATGGTAACTGATGTCATCATACTGGATGTGTTCAACACCTTAGGTATGCCTACCTCTACTACCGTGTCATTGGTATTCGAGCTGTTGGGAGGTGCTTTCATCCTTGCCACCCTCAAGATGATAGGTGACGATAGCCTCAACTATGGTGTATTGCTCAACAGCAACAAGGCTTTGGAGGTAATCATGGGTATCTTCTCATCTGTCATCATCGCCTTTGTTTTCGGTGCGCTCGTGATGTGGATTTCCCGTATCGTCTTCACCTTCAATTACAGAAAGCATTCCCGCTATTCCATCGCTATCTTTGGTGGAATCGCCTTCACTGCCCTCTCCTACTTCATCTTCATGAAGGGTCTCGGCAAGAGTCCTTATCTGCCAAGTGAGTGGCGCGACTTTATCGACCAGAACATCGGTTTGCTGCTTTGTATCACCTTCGTGGTTTCTGCCATCGTGATGGAATTCCTCCACCTCTGCCGCGTCAATATCTTCAAGTTCACCGTACTGATGGGTACTTTTGCCTTGGCTATGGCATTCGCTGGTAACGACCTTGTCAACTTCATCGGTGTGCCTCTGGCTGGTCTTTCTTCTTACAATGACTATATGGCAAATGCCAACGGCGCTGCACCTGACAGTTTTATGATGACCTCTTTGATGGAGAGTGCCAAAACCACTCCTGTCTATCTTCTCGCTGCCGGTTTCGTGATGATTGTTGCAATGGCAACCTCTAAGAAGGCACAGAATGTAATCAAGACTTCTGTAGATTTGAGCCGTCAGGATGAAGGCGATGAGATGTTTGGCAGTTCTTCTGTTGCCCGTGTCATCGTGCGCAACTGTCAGGCTACAGATTCTTGGCTCAACAAGTATCTGCCAAATTCCTTGAAAAGATGGATCAATTCCCGTTTCGACAAGAATGCCGTAGAACTCGAAGAGAGTGCTGCTTTCGATGTAGTTCGTGCTGCAGTCAACCTGGTACTTGCTTCTATGCTCATCACCATCGGTACCAACCTCAAGTTGCCTCTTTCTACCACTTACGTTACCTTCATGGTGGCAATGGGTTCTTCACTTGCTGATAGAGCCTGGAGCCGTGAGAGTGCCGTATTCCGTGTTACTGGTGTATTGAGTGTTATCGGTGGATGGTTTATCACAGCTGGTGTTGCTTTCATAGTCTGCGCCATTGTTTGTATGACCATGCATTTCGGTGGCATCCTCGTTCAGAGTGCTTTCATGGCTCTGGTCATCTTCTTGCTCATCCGCAGCAATATCAAGTACAACAAGAAGGCTAAGCAGGAGAGCAAGGGCAGCACCTTCCAGCTGATGATGCGCTCCCACGACCCAGAGATTGTATGGGATTTGCTTCGTCGCCAGGTATCTCGCACCCAGAGCTTCGTTTGCCATTTCGCCCTGAATGAGTTCAATCTCATCGTAGATGGTCTTGCCAGCGAGAGCACCCGTGACCTTCGCCATGCCAACAAGGAACTGAAGAAAGAGCAGGACATGCTGAAGAAATTCCGCCGTCAGGAGATGCTCGGTCTGAAACGCTCTCCTATGGAGATTGCCATCGAGCGCAACACCTGGTTCCATCTGGGCGCCAACAGCAACCAGCAGTTCATCTACTCTCTCCGCCGTATGCTCGACCCGGTGAAGGAACATGTGGACAACAACTTCAATCCTTTGCCAACTGAATACATCAACGAGTTTGCTCCTGTACGTCAGAAGATCAATGACCTGATGAAGATGAGTTGCGAACAGATTGAGACCAACCGATATGAGAACTATCGTGAGATTCTGGCCGAGGCTGATGCCTGCAAGGATGAACTTTCAGTGCTTCGCAAGAAACACATCGACCGCTTGCAGAACATGAAGGATAATAGTTTGATGCAGATTTCCTTGGTTTATCTCAACATTCTCCAGGAGAGTCAGGAATTCCTGAGCGTGATGAGACACCAGCTCAGAGCTGCCAAGAAGTTCATGGAAGCTTAAGCGAATCATCATCTTCATCGGATGAAGAATAAATGTAGGAAAGATGAAGAATCGAATATAAGGAATCGAAAAGAGGATGTATCATGGTCTTTGACACATCCTCTTTTTTTATTTCTCATTTCTCATTTCTGATGTTCTCTTGGGCAGGAAATGGCGCCAGCCATAATGCCAGATGCGGAACAGAGGTTCGCTCAGAGCCTCAGCTGGATAATAACGCAGGAATCGGAAGTCGCGACATAAACGCTGCAAATTATGACCAATAAAACCATTACCAAGACCATTGCGACTATCATACCTGCCGAAATTTCCACCAGCAAGTATTTCATGAAGCAACATCTCGCCTCGTCGGATATCTACTGGAACCAACATCTTGTCCTCCGAAAGTCCTAACACTTCACGTAAGACAGTGTTCCCCATGCCAACGCTGCCAGCAATAAAGAACTGAATGTAATCTTCATCTTCATGATTTTCCTTTAAGTTAGTGTTATTATTGTTTTTGTTGAATAGCGACGCATGACGCTTCTTGTGCTCTCCATATTGATGATGGATAGGGTGATGGCAAAAGTACAACTATTTAATGAGAAATGAATAGATTTTCAAGAAAAATTACGCTAAAATCTGCTGAATAGCTTAAAATGAGCGATTTATGAGTGTTTTACCTCAATGGAGGTAATGATTTAGCAACGGTTCTAATTTCTGCAATGTGCATACGTTTGCTTGTCAAACAACTCTTGTCGGTTGCAAAAGTACAACAAAAACTTCGGCTCGCAAAAATATAGTTTATCTTTTATGATTTATTTTCAATTATGATTAGATAATTTCAACTGAGTTTACAAATGTATTTCGCAACTTGCCTGTTAGTTCTTGATGCGCAATTATATGTAGCTAAAATGTTAAAAATGTAGCATAAGATGGCTTTTTATCGCAAATGTTTCTTTTTTATGAAACAATATGAGTATCTTTGTCAACCAAAAAGAATAATATGGCACAAAATATCTTCCGACTTGTCTTGACAGACGAGGCACAGGACTTCATTGAGAGTTTACCCGAAGCGGTATCTTACAAGATATACTACAACATCAAGCGTGTTGCAGGAGGAGAACGCAACAAGGAACTTTTCAAGAAGTTGGAGAATTCGGAGATATGGGAATTTCGTACATTGTACAACAAAACTGCTTATCGCTTGTTTGCTTTTTGGGACAAGGACAAAGAAACATTGGTGATTGCCACTCACGGCATCATCAAGAAAACACAAAAGACACCGAGCAAGGAGATAGCGAAAGCAGAAGCAATAAGAAAAGAATATTTCAAAAACAAATAATTATGGCACAGATGAATCTTACCCCATTGGACGATGTGCTTGACAAGCACTTTGGAAAAGTTGGTACTCCGAAACGTGACGCTTTCGAAAGTGACGTGGATGAAGCGTTGCATGCTTACCGTTTGGGAGAAGCCATCAAGAAGGCTCGCATAGAGCAGAACTTAACACAAGAACAACTTGGTGAGCGCATAGGTGTGAAAAGAGCGCAAATTTCCCGATTGGAGAGAGGGTATAGCATTACTATTCCAACTATGCGAAGAGTGTTCAAGGCTCTTGGTGTGGTAACTGCAACCATAGATTTGGGAATTGCAGGAAAAGTGGCATTGTGGTAAAAACATCATAGCAAAGTCCTCTCCATTAATAAAGATAGAGAGGACTTTGCGGCTTACTTTAGCTCAACCTCTATACTCTTATTAGGTAAGAAAGAGATGCTTCCTTGATAAAGTGGCTTGATAGAATCATATTTGCCCGAGAAAACAGAACTATATACTGCCACATGATAAGCGTCCGAAGTTAAGTTTGAGAGATTGAAACTTACATCAAACTTACACATGCAGTCTGCCTCAAGTGTAGGGTCTCCCAATGGAACCAAGACAATACGGATTTCTCTGTCCTGTGAACTTACTTGAGGGCGAAAACCTGTTACCGCACAATTGGCTTGGAGGTCTTTCACTTTGAAATGAGCGACACCTTTTGCATCAACAGAAATCAACATTAGTGTTGGCTTTGCCATTTCTGCCTCATAATATTCTGGACGACTTTCTGTTGCAGAAAAGGAAGATGTACAGCCAAAGCTCACCACATCACTCATTCTAACTTGCTCCATGGTATTCTGTTCCGTAGAACAAGCCTCCATCGTCATAGCTGACAAAACTAAAAATACAATTTGCTTAACCATATCTATTTCTTATTTTGAATTGAACGAATTGACTCAATCAACTTGTAAGTGTCGATGATTGCTTCCAGTGATTGTTCTGAGGAAGTTTTCCGTTTTTCTACAGCATCGACAAAACCTTTGATGGTATCAAAGTAACCTTGCGTAACTATTTGGTTATTGTGGATAGTAGGCACGAAGTCATTTCGGTCGAACAAATGAACTTCAACCATTTTCAGAGGATAGACTTTCTCTAACGGCACTCCCATAAACATAGTTTGCTTACCTTTATATATCAGACTATCCATCTGATTCATTTCAAAAATACCATTTGAAGTGTTTACCGTCATGCTCTCTTTCGCATTATGCCAAGAGTAACCTGTTGACAACTCTAATATACCTGTTGCTTTTTCGTGTTTGAGTACCAACATGAGTGTATGATGCTTTACCCATTCTGCAAACTTGACTTCTGCCTTTCCGAATAGAAATGTCACATAATCCAAAGGATGAATAAAAAGGTCTAACAAAGCATCTCCTTCGGGATATGCCCCAGTCAGATATTTAAGATTATAGCTCATGTTTCCCCTACATTTCTGCAATTTCTTTTTCAGAATACGGATGACAGGGGCGTTCCGCTTTTGCAACCCAACTGTTACTTGTGGAAAGTTAGCTTCTTTCCTCATACTGATTAGTTGCAACAGTTCATCTTCACTTTGACATGGAGGTTTTTCTATAAATAGCGCCTTGCCACTCTTGATAACCTCCGAAGCTATTGCGAAATGAGATTGTGGAGAAGCCGACACAAACACACCCTTAATGTCATCATCATGCGAAATATCTGCCAAAGAAGTTGTTGCGCAGACATTGGGATAAGCCGCTTCTATAAGTGGTATCTTGTCTTTTGACTTACAGCATATATACTTCAATGGAACATGAAGGTAATTGAGTACAGGATACAAGTTGTTTGTACTATGGTCGCCTACGCCCACAAAAGCATAGTTGCCACCATACACCTGCTTCAACTGCCTCATGCTCCGTATTCGTTTATAACGGTCAATGATGTTCTTTATTATAGATTCCATTAGCTACAAATTCGATTGATGTATTTCCTATATGTTTCATTAACGTTGTTTGTCCATTGATATTTTCCGTAAAAGACTTGAATGAGTTTCTTGGGCAGAATTTTCTCGAAGTTTCGCAACAATATCAAGTCATACTTACGATGGAAGTTAATCCAACAAGCATTGCATTCCTTTGAGTACTTGCATTGTATCTTATGCGCAAATCTTGAATTGAATATATCATCCAAGGAATGTGTATGGATATTGCCAAGCTTCACGTTGAGATTCTGACATAGTGGAACATCACCATTGGAATGTATTACCAATTCACTAAAGATACTTTGGCAACGCAATTTGAGATTACCGTTTCGCCATTCTTCATACAAAGCTACAAAGTCAAAGTTTTCCTCTGTTTCATGGATATTCTGAGGTATGCTTTGAATGTAATTGGCAAAATCTACAGAAAGAAGCTCCGCCTTGGTGTCAAAGAAATCCATCGTTCCATAAATTCCAATTCGCACATCAATGCCATAGTCTTTTGCTATGTCTATGACATATTGCATATCAGAAAAGGTATTCCATGGTGACAGGCAAAACATGAGTGATACTGGAATCTCATCTTTCACCGTCTTAACGACCTCCATCACCTTATCATGCCCATTGCATCCTCTCATGTTCTTGTATGTTTCCTTATTGCCATCAAGGGACACATACAAATGAGCTGGCTGGAACTTTCTCACTGCATCTATCACTTTTTGTGGACTTAGGCAGTTGGAAAGTAAAGTGTATTTGGGATGATTCTCCTTGAACCACTCCATGATTGCATCTGCCTCTGGGTGAAGCAAGAACTCCCCACCTTCCAATCCTACGACGGTGTGTTGTGTGATACATTTGCTGCGCATAATTTCCTTGATGTCTCTAAAAGAAAGATGCTCCACAGGTTTTTGCCAAATTGAGCAATGTTTGCAACGAGATTGACACTTTGTTGTGGAATACAACATTAACGTGCTCAGCACCTTGTGCCGAGGGCGTAACATATTGTTGAGGTACAGAACCCCATTTCGTATATAGTCTTTTGTCTTGTACATGCGGTCTTAAGAAACTCTTGTGTTTCTACTATTAGAGATACATCAAAAGTTCCAAAGACTGCATGATGACATTGTTTTTACCATGTGAACCTAATTCCAAATGGAACAGTAATGGTGAATGGATGCTCCGTCCAAATGGTATGAATCGCACCACCATTAGGAATATACCAGTTGAACGAAGGTTCCAAATACAAGCTCCATTTTGGAATCAAATTGTATTGTAATCCCGTTCCAACACCTACCGCCCATTGTACAGATGGCGTGAAATACCAACTGTCTTTGTATGGAACTGTTGCTCCTGTAACATATCGTACACTATTCTTTCCATGTATTGGTATATTCAAAAGAAGACCTGCAGAGGAGTAAGCAGACCATCTTTTTGAATTAAACCATTTATAGGAAGTTTTAACAGGTATTCCCAAGTAATGAACTTTTTGGTCTCTACCTATATAGTATTCACCCTCACCCAATATAAAATTAGATTTTAAGAGTGAATATTGCAATCCTGTTTCCACATTCCAATTCTTTCCTATTTCTTTTGTTAATGATATGCCAAAAGTTATAGGCTTATAATGATGCTCATGTTCTACAATCTCACCACTATTATGTTTGGCGATTGCCATAAGTGCTACCGTGTCAGTAGATATTCCATCATGTTCTTTCTGTTGAAGATAGTTATAATAATCACCCCATGTAGAAAAAACATCAGGTATTATAGGAGTTGGACCGTCTGGGTCTGGTAAGCCACTACTACTTCCTGCAATCAGTTTGTAGGTATTTTGAGCCAATGCAGAGCTCAAAGAACCCATGGCAAGTAGCTGCCACTTATTTTTGTGACTTGGGGTAACTTCTTTTGCTATGAATTCTTCCAACTTAGGAGCAACCTGTTTTATCGTATCGAGTGACAAAGTATCTTTTTCTATTACTATTAAAATATTATTTGTAGAATCCTTCTTTTCAGAATCAGTTTTTATGCCGACAGAATCAGCTACTGCGTAATTTGGCAATTCCATTTTGCTCTGACTTGTTGTTGCCACTATATTCTTATCAGTTACTGATAAATGGGTATTTGGCTGCACAGTCTCACGATTGACAGTACGTTTCCCCTTGTCATCATTTACCTTAGCAACAGGAAGTTGCTCTGTTTCCGTCCCTCTCTTCCAAAACAGGTATTTGCATATAAGTATGCTGATAAGAATGATGGAAATGACAGCAAGCATTCGCCTATTTATCATGTCTCTCAACAATACTTTTGCTCTTGTTAGTTGTGATGATGAACTGTGCGGCTCGATACCAAGTTTTTCTGCAATTTCTTTATGCGAGAATCCATCAATGACAGCCATTCTGAACACCTTGCGGTATCCAGAAGGTAACTTGTCGATTATCTCCAACAGTTCTTTTTCTTCCAACTTGGAATCAGAAGCAAATGAACTTTCCACATCAAACCCATCCTTAATCGCAGAGAATGGCACCATCTGTATTTTACGCATTCTCTCCAAATATCTTAAAGATACATTTTTTGTAATGGCAACAATCCATTCCCCGAACTTGGAAGCATCTTTTAGCTTTTCTAATGAATAATAGGCACGTATAAACGATTCTTGGACGAGGTCACTCACTGTGTCCTCGTCCTCTTGGGTAATCCTTATGCAAACATTTCTCATTCGTTGAGAATATGTTTCGTAAACAGTTCTTAAAGCGTCAGCATCCCCAGCCTTCACTCTTTCTATTAGCTTTTCTATCTTCATGTTGGGTGTGCGAGATTGTGCACATTATATATAAGATACGTGGAAAAGCGAAAAGACTGCGTAAGAAACTGTTAAAAACATAAAAATCCGAACAGAATGCACCATTGCGTTTCTGCTCGGACTCTTATTATAACAAATGAAGAGTTATAGCTTTAGACCACATTTTGTAAATTTCCTTAGATTATTCCATTGCTCCTTGAACCAGTCACCAATAGGTTGTCTATTGATATACAAAAACAGTTGGTTCGGCTTGGTAGAATCAGCGAAAACCTTGATTTCTGCATTCTCCACATTGAACTTTCTTCTGTGCTCCTCGGAATAGAGTGAACCGCTAAAGTTTAACGCCTTACCTGTAAGGAGTACTCCGATTTGCTCGATGGTGAAGCCTATCTTCCTGCACAGGTCTTCCATTTGCAAGCGTGCCTCCAACATCGGAAACCAACGCTTGGCTTTGCGGATGAGGTCGTTGAGCATCGTTACCTCCGTGCAGTGCTTGCTCTCCAAATTTGCAACCTCAGATTGGTGCATCCGCTGTATCTCGTCAAGCTGTTTGCTGTGGCTGTCTTCCATTCGCTGCAACTTCTCATGTAGTTTGTCAATGTATTGCTCTCTGTCTGTCACAAGTTCGCACAGCTTTCGGTTGTGTTGCTCCACCTCCTTCAATTTTCCACTGCCCAAAAGAGAACCTATCTTTGAGACAAGGGCGGTCTTGGCTTCCGTCTTTGCAGCCTGTAACTTCTCCGTGTTGACTTCGCTCTTGGTCTTTTGAAGAAGTCGCTGAGCCTCGCTGATGTCCGATTGCAACAGTTTCATGCAGTTTTGAAGTCTCTCCGTCTCTCGCTTGATGTTGCGGTAATACTGTGCCGTGGTGGTATGCCTCGCATCCGATCCACGGACACCTCGCTTCAAGCCATACTTGCCCATGGCTTCCGCATAACTGTCGTGATAGCCAACCATCTTGTCACGGTTGAGCACATCATCGGCACACAACCTCACGGCATTGGCTTTCTTGCGGTATGTCCGCTTGCCCTCTTCCGTAGGTTTGCTTCTTGCCTTTCTCCGCTCGCCTATCACTATTGGAACGATGGAGGCATGGAGGTGTGGCGTGTGCTCGTCCATGTGGAGAACCACCGAAACGACATTCTCCTTGCCGAATGTGTCCTGCAACCACTTCAAGCTGTCGTTGCACCAATCGTCAAGCTGACCATTGGCTGCGATGTTCATCATGTCCTCGTGCGTTCCAGACAGCACGGTTCTAATCACCCTCA
>OLGI01001944.1_pt1 | contig 16424 bp, 15 predicted proteins | sample 1605221 | NCBI WGS metagenome assembly OLGI01 (sample SAMEA3888915, study PRJEB22519) | human gut metagenome | biome: human gut; feature: human-associated habitat; material: faeces | place: Denmark | collected 2010 | reverse complement strand
AAAAGGTGGCACTGTTTGCACTGATACCGGATAACGACTCTAGTTTCAACTTCTTAGTATCCATTCTTTACACACAGCTTTTTCAGCAGTTGTTTTATGCAGCCGACCATATCCACGGCGGCTCGCTTCCCGTTCCTGTTCATTTTCTTATGGACGAGTTCGCCAATGTGAGCCTGCCCGATGATTTCGACAAGATATTGTCGGTTATGCGTTCCCGTGGGGTTTCTGTAAGTATCATCTTGCAGAACTTAGCACAGCTAAAAGCCTTGTTTGAAAAACAATGGGAAAGCATTGTGGGCAACTGCGATGAGTTCCTATACTTGGGCGGTAACGAGCAAAGCACACACAAATATGTGTCTGAACTTCTCGGCAAGGAAACCATTGATACCAACACATACGGAAAGAGTTCAGGTCGAAGCGGAAACTACTCCACTAATTATCAAATTTCGGGCAGAGAGCTACTTACACCCGATGAGGTTCGTATGCTTGATAACCAATATGCCATTTTATTTATTCGTGGAGAACGCCCGGTTATGGATTTCAAATACGATATTTTGAAACACCCAAATGTAGCGCTTACCACAGACGGTAAAGCTTCGGCTTACAAACACGGAGAAGTTACCGTCAAGCATTCGTCTATCTCTGTTCTTTCTCTTAACCCGAAAGAGTTACCGGAGGAAAACTACGGAGAAACCACTTACGAACTTCTGTCCGATGAGGACTTTGAAGTAAATAAAAACATATATTAACGGAGGAATTTACAATGACTAATTTCAATAAGAACAACGAAAAGAAAACCACTCAGAGATTGCCTATGACCGGAAAGGTTAAGAAAGGCTTTCATACTTACTGCGCCGTTGTTACAGCAGTAACCCTTGTTTTCGGTATGAGCGTTACCGCTTTTGCCGCTAACGACCCGATTACCGTGGTAAATAATTTGTCCGACTTTATTTTCGGACTTATTCGTGCAATCGGTATGATTTTGCTCGGCTTTGGTATTGTTCAGGTCGGACTTTCTTTGAAATCTCACGACCCGTCTCAGCGTGCCAACGGCTTCTTGACCCTTGCAGGCGGTATTATCATTACCTTTGCAAAGGAAATTCTTAACCTCATTGCCGGTTAAAAGAACACAGTTATCAAAGGGGCATATCCAATTTTGGGTATGCCCCTTAATCTTTAAGGAGGTGCAAACAGATGAGTGATAACTGGGTGGTTCAAAACCTACAAAATGCCCTCGACACTTGGAACAGCAAGTTATCGGAAATATGGCAACTGCTTACCACTTCACCGCAGGACTTCAAAGGCGGGAGCATTTGGAATGTGATGGTAACAATCAACGGTGCGGTTCAGGCTATCGGACTTGCTTTGCTTGTTTTATTCTTTGTTGTCGGTGTAGTTCGCACTTGCGGAAGTTTTACCGAAGTAAAGAAACCGGAACATGCATTAAAATTGTTTATTCGCTTTGCCATTGCCAAAGGTGTTATAACTTATGGCTTGGAACTAATGCTCGCTTTGTTTAACATCGTGCAAGGTACGATTTCAACAATTATGACATCTGCCGGATTTGGCACACCAAATCAAACGACGCTGCCATCCGAAATGATAACAACTATCGAGGAGTGCGGATTTTTTGAAAGCATACCATTATGGGCTGTAACACTTATTGGTGGACTGTTTATCACAGTTCTCTCTTTCATTATGATAATGACGGTGTACGGACGATTTTTCAAACTGTATATGTACACGGCTCTTGCTCCTATACCGCTTTCAACCTTTGCCGGAGAACCGTCGCAGAATGTCGGTAAAAGTTTTATCAAAAGCTACTGTGCCGTACTGCTTGAAGGTGCGGTAATTGTACTTGCTTGTATCATCTTCTCCCTATTTGCTTCTACACCGCCGGTGGTTGACGCAAATGCAGCAGCCGTTACTCAGGTGTGGGCATATATCGGAGAACTTGTATTTAATATGCTTGTACTTGTGGGTGCGGTTAAGATGAGCGACCGTATCATTCGTGAGATGATGGGCTTGTAATCGGAGGTTTTGACTAAATGAAAAACAAAAACAGAACAGGTCGGCAGAAGTATATTCCGTCTGACCGCAAATGCAAAAACTGCGTATATAACGGCGGTAAAAGAAAAGGAAAACGAGTTTGTCTTGCAGATACCTGTATCTATACTGTCGATAATCGCAGAGAAAGGAAATTTCAATGGAAGTAAAGATTAACAGAGAAATACGAAATTACACAGAATCAATGTTCTTTGGACTGTCGCTCAGACAGTTCATTTTTTCTGTTCTTGCTTGCGGTGTGGCAGTAGGATTGTATTTTTTGCTTAAACCGCATTTCGGAACAGAAACGGTATCGTGGGTTTGCATTTTGGGAGCGGCACCTTTTGCGGCTCTCGGCTTTGTGAAATACAACGGAATGACTGCCGAAAAGTTTATATGGGCGTGGATTAAGTCCGAATTTCTTATGCCTAAGAAGTTGGTGTTTCACTCTACGAACACCTACTACGAACTTATGAAACCGACAATCGAACAAAAACAGAAGGAGGCTTATAAGAACAATGATTAAAACCCTTACGAACCTGTTAAAGCAGGATAAAGAAAAGTTTGTAGTTCCAAAGGGCGTACAGGATTGTATCCCTATTACCGCTATTTATGATGACGGCATTTTCCGTGTTGGAAAGGACAAATATTCGAAGTCTTTTAAGTTCACGGATATTAACTATGCCGTTGCAAGTCGTGAAGATAAAGAAGCAATGTTCCTTGAATATTCGGAACTTCTCAATTCTCTCGACAGCGGTGCTACTACAAAACTGACAATCAACAACAGACGGCTTAACCGTTTGGATTTTGAAAAAACAATCCTTATTCCCGAAACCGGAGATGACCTTGATGTTTACAGAGAAGAATATAACAAAATGCTTCTCGACAAGGCAACCGGTGCAAACGCCATCGTTCAGGATAAGTATGTAACTATCTCTATCAACAAAAAGAGCGTTGAGGACGCAAGAACATATTTTGCCCGTGTGGGTGCGGATTTGATTGCTCATTTTTCAAGGCTCGGAAGCAAATGCGTAGAACTTGAAACAGATGAACGACTTCGTATCGTTCACGACTTCTTCCGTGTGGGAGAAGAAACCGCATATCACTTTGATATTAAGGAAACCCGAAAGAAAGGACACGATTTTAAGGACTATGTTTGCCCCGACACAATGGAGTTTGAAAAGGATTATTTCAAGATGGGCGACCGTTACGGACGAGTTCTTTTTCTTCGTGAGTACGCTTCGTATATTAAGGACACTATGGTAACAGACCTTACCGACTTGAACCGTAACCTTATGATGTCCATTGATATTGTGCCTGTGCCGACAGATGAAGCGGTAAGAGAAGCGGAAAGCAGACTTCTCGGTGTGGAAACCAATATCACCAACTGGCAGAGAAAGCAAAATCAAAACAACAACTTTTCCGCTACCGTTCCGTATGATATGGAACAGCAGAAAAAGGAAATGAAAGAGTTCCTTGATGACCTCACCACTCGTGATCAGCGAATGATGTTCGCTGTACTCACGCTGGTTCATACTGCGGACAGCAAGAAGCAGCTTGATGATGACACCGAAGCGTTGCTTACGGTAGCAAGACAGAACTTGTGTCAGTTTGCCGTTTTGAAATATCAACAGCCGGACGGACTGAATACTGCAATGCCGTTTGGTACACGCAAGATTGACGCATTCAGAACACTTACGACCGAAAGCCTTGCAGTCTTTATCCCTTTCAAGGTTCAGGATATTTACCACGAAAACGGTATTTACTACGGTCAGAATGTAATCAGCAAAAATATGATTATCGCCGACCGTAGACAGCTACTCAACGGTAACTCCTTTATCCTCGGCGTATCCGGTGGCGGTAAGTCCTTTGCGGCAAAGGGTGAGATTGAAAATATCATTCTTTCTTCCGACGCCGATGTTATTATTATAGACCCGGAGCGAGAATACTCACAGCTTGTTAAGGCTCTCGGTGGCGAGATTATCAATATTTCCGCTACTTCGCAGAGCCATATTAACGCTATGGATATGAACAAGGAATACGGCGACGGTGCAAACCCTGTTATCTTGAAATCCGAGTTCATTATGTCTCTTTGCGAACAGCTTATCGGCGGTACAAACCTCGGTGCAAAGCAGAAGTCCATCATTGACCGTTGTACCGCAAGTGTGTACCGAGATTATCAGCAGAGAGGTTATACCGGTACTGTTCCTACTTTGCAGGACTTCCGAGCAGAACTATTGAAACAGGACGAGCCAGAAGCTAAAGAGATTGCTCTTGCCATTGAGTTGTTTACCAATGGCTCACTCAACACATTTGCAAAGCCGACCAATGTGGATACGCACAATCGCCTTATCTGCTATGATATTCTTGACCTTGGCAAGCAGCTTATGCCTATCGGTATGCTTGTCGTTCTCGACAGTATTTTGAACCGCATTACACAGAACAGAGCAAAAGGCAAACAAACCTTTATCTTCATTGATGAGATTTATCTTCTGTTCCAGCACGAGTATTCCGCTAACTTCCTTTTCACTTTGTGGAAGCGTGTAAGAAAGTATGGTGCTTACGCAACGGGCATTACACAGAATGTAGATGACCTTTTACAGAGCCACACCGCAAGAACAATGCTTGCAAACAGCGAGTTCTTGATTATGCTCAATCAGGCTTCTACCGACCGTTTGGAACTTGCAAAACTCCTTAATATTTCCGACCGCCAGCTTTCGTATATCACAAATGTTGACGCAGGACACGGACTTATTAAAGTGGGTAGTTCGCTTGTGCCGTTTGCGAATAAATTCCCGAAGAATACAAAGCTCTACAAGTTAATGACAACTAAACCGGGCGAGGGTGCATGACCCTTGCCTCATTTTTTACTCAGAAAGGAAACGCTTATGAAAAATAGAATCTATATTGCTTTAATCTGTGCTTTCAGCATTTTGCTTGCTGTCAGTTCCGGTTTTCTTATAAAGCACTATATCGACTCCGAAAAGCAGTCTGAACTCTATGACAACTTGATTGAAACCATTGAGAAAACAGATACCGAAAAAGATACAATGACGTATTCGCAAGACAAGTCGTTCTTGTCGGACTATCAGGATTTATATCTGCAAAACAACGATATGGTGGGGTGGATAAAGATTGAGGACACCAAAATCAATTATCCTGTTATGCAGTCAAAGGATAATCCGAATTTCTATTTGAAACACGGCTTCGACAAGGCGTATACCGACTACGGTTGCCCTTATATTCAGGAAAGCTGCGATGTGGATATTCCGTCGGACAACCTCATTATCTACGGTCATAATATGAAGGACAGTTCAATGTTTTCGGGGCTAATGAAGTACACAGATAAGTCTTTTTGGGAAAGCCATAAGACTATTAGCTTCGATACTTTAACCGAGAAATGCGACTATGAGATTATCGCTGCATTTAAGACGGTGGTATATACCGACAGTCCCGAAAGTTTCAAATACTATCAGTTCATCAACGCAGATACGGGAGATGAATTTAATGCCTATATCACCAAATGCAAAGAACTTGCCTTGTATGATACGGGAGTAACCGCAGAATACGGCGACAAATTGATTACGCTTTCCACCTGTGAGTATTCCCGTAACAACGGAAGAATGGTTGTTGTTGCAAAGAAAATAGCCGAATAAGGAGGAATGAACCTTGTATGATTAGTTTCATAAATTTAGCAGTATTGTTTGCGGCTAAGGTTGCAGACAATGCCCTAAGTACAACAAAAACAATATTGGTACAGAGAAGTCGGTGGATACTTGCAGGCATTGCGGTTATCATATCCGACTTCATTTATTTTTGGATAACAAAGCGTGTTGTTTCGGCTGATAATGAACTGGCTATGCTTGTTGTTGCCGTTGCCGGTGGTGTAGGGTGTTCTCTCGCTTGCTTTATCAACGAGAAAATGTCAAAGGACAGAACCTATGTGAATGTGATTATGTCCGATGACCTTGAAGAAATGAAGCGTTTGCGAGATTTTCTTGCACAGCACCACATTACGAATGTTGCAAGCGACAGCTACACCCTTGACTGGAACGCAAAGACAATCTCTATAACCGCTTATCCCGAAACAAAATCAGAAAGCCGATTGATTAACGAGTTTATTGCCGACAGCTCGACAAAATTCAAAAGAGTTATTCAACCGGCTTAGGAAGGAGGTTCAGCGTGGCTGATATAAAGACAAGAGATACCGTCAAAGGCACGATAAAGACCTTGGATAAAGCAACTGTTGCCGGTCAGAAAATGAAAGAGGCATATATCGCCACAAAAGAGAAAGCGGAACGCTCTGTCAACGCCAATGAAAACACGGCAGAAGAATATGCCGCCGACAAAGTGCAATCCGGTATTGATGAAATCTCCCACGATGTCGTTTATGCCTTTGATAAAACAGGTCGAAAAGGTGTCGGAGAAACCAAACGGAATATCCAATCTGCCAAAGACGGCTTTCAGCGTTTTAAGCAACAGCGAGCTGAGCAGTCATTGAGAAAACAGACTGCACAGAATACTAATTCTGCGATTAAGACTGTTGATACGGCTGAAAAGACAATTAAGCAATCGGCAACTTCTTCGGGCAAGAAAACAATTAAATTTGCCGGAAAAGAAGCCGCAAAGACAACGCAGAAATCTGTTAAGACCGCTGAGCAGACTGCAAAAGCGGCGATAAAGACAAGCCAACAGACAGCGAAAGCCGCACAGAAAACGGCGCAAGCCACGGTTAAGACTTCACAGAAAGCGGCGCAGGCGGCTAAGGCAACCGCCAAAGCAACGGCAACTGCTGTAAAAGCAGCAGCCAAAGCTACCGTTGCCGCAGTAAAGGCGATTATAGCAGCAGTGAAAAGTCTTGTCGCTGCAATAGCAGCCGGAGGTTGGGTCGCCGTTGTTGTGATTATAGTATTATGTCTTGTAGGGTTAATTGCCGGTTCAGTTTATGGCATTTTCTTTTCAGGGGAAGATTCCGGTACAGGAATGTCAATGCAGACTGCTGTGCAAGAAATCAATCAAGAATACGATGACCGATTAGAACAAGAAAAGAACTCTGTAAGTTATGATGTTCTTGAAATGAGCGGAAGCAGAGCTGTATGGAAAGATGTCCTTGCGGTCTATTCCGTTAAAGTGAATACAAATGCCGATAATCCGATGGAGGTTGCCACGGTTGACGATACCAAGAAGCAACTGTTGTCGGATATTTTTTGGGAGATGAACAGTATTTCTTCCCGTACCGAAACGAAATCTCATACCGAAATCGAAGAAAGCGACGACGGACACGGAAATATCGTAGAGACGGAAACCACCGTAACCGAGACATTTCTGTATATCACGGTATCACATAAGACCGTAGATGAAATGGCGACTGCCTATGGTTTTAATGAGGAGCAAAAAGATTATCTTGCCGAGCTTTTGAAAGATGAAAACAATCAGCTATGGTCGCAAGTCCTTTACGGTATTGGTTACAGTGATGACCAAATCGTATCTGTTGCCTTGTCGCAGGTCGGAAATGTCGGAGGTCAGCCTTACTGGTCTTGGTATGGATTTGACTCCCGTGTGGAATGGTGTGCTTGCTTTGTTTCTTGGTGTGCTAATGAGTGCGGATATATTGATGCCGGTATTATTCCGAAATATGCTGGTTGTGTGAACGGCGCTCAATGGTTCAAAGACCGAGGACAATGGGCAGACCGTAATTACGAGCCTGCACCCGGAACAATCATTTTCTTTGACTGGGAGGGCGATGGAGAAACCGACCACACAGGCATTGTGCAAAAATGCGAGAACGGAATTGTTTATACCGTTGAGGGTAATTCCGGTGATGCTTGCAGACAAAGACAATACGCAGTCGGTAGCAGCAGTATCTACGGATACGGTATCCCGGCGTATTAGAAAAGATGGCTGCTCATTTGAGTAGCCATCGAGTACATATTAACTTTCAAAATCATAATTTCCGAAATTGATGATGTTCAAGCCTTTCTTCTTTGCTCTTTCATAAGTCTTTGCAGCTCCGCCCCATCCGTGATTAACAAAGCATATAGCGTAGCTTGCGTTATCCACCATAAACTTATTCCTTGCAGGAATGGCGGCTTTGAAGTGATATTTTTCAAAATCATCGGGATATATTATCGAATCGAACAGTTCACTGTTATACACATTGAATGACAGATAAGGAATAACGAGATAATTGCTTATATGTGGATACTCTTTTTTTAATTCGTAAACGCAGCGACCGCATAATCGGTCAAATCCGCCTTGTCCGCCACTCAAAAACTCAGTTACACCTTTATCTATAAGTGAAACAATAGCTTCTTTTATCTGTTCGCTTGTTACTCCATAGCATTCATTATGCCCTATGAATACAGCTGTATTTTCTTTACTCATACTATACCATCCCCCGTGTTTAATACAGTATAGCATAAAAAAGTTAAAAAATCATCACTATTAGTTATTATTACTTCCAAATGGTGTGTGTATGTTTGGGCTGACTCAATCTATACTATTAGTGATAGAAACATACCAAGGGGGTGATGAGATGAAACTCGCTACAATCGGCAAGAACGTCAGAAAATATCGACTGATGAAAAAATTACGCCAAGAAGATTTAGCGGAGAAAGCAGGATTGACTACTAACTATATCGGTATGGTAGAAAGAGGCGAGAAAATCCCATCACTTGAAACATTTATAAAGATACTCAATGCATTGGGCGTATCTGCTGATATGGTTTTGAGTGAAGTTTTGGATACCGGATACACTGTTAAAAACTCAATGTTGAATGAGAAACTTGAAAAACTCACTCCTGAAGATAGAGATAGAATTTATGAGGTGTTAGGTACGCTCATAAAACAATCAAAGCAAATATTACCGTAAACTCAAAAGCTCGCCTTCGTAGGCGGGCTTTTCTTCGTTTACTAACTATTTGGAACTCACACTGATGAAGGGTGATAAGGTTATCGAGGTTTTCAAAGAATAGCCCTATGCGCTTTTGCTCAGGAACAGATGGCATACAAATAACAGTGTTTAGTATGTTATCGTTATAAAGCCTTTTTATGGTGCTACCCTCAATACCAGCCCACTTTACTACTGAGTAAAAACACTTCAAAAATGGATTTGAGAGCCTTTCATCGTGGTTAAGCCACACGATATTTGAATCCTGAAAATACTCATTATTCCCGGCAAATTCAACGGTTCTGCCGATACTGCCCGACGCTGAAATCAAAATATCTCCCTTTTGGGGATAAGGATATTTTGATTTGTATTCTTCAAAAAGCTCTCTGGAAATAAACGCATCAGGATCAGCGCCAAATGTTCCAATTTTATAAAAAGGTATATCTCCAGTTTCTGATGTCTGTTCCTTGAAAATGCGGCGGCACATTGAAACCGAGCCTATTTCACCAAGCTTACGCTGTTCCCAAGTGTCTATAAATCCCTTAAACCTAATTGCCGGAGTGCTTGATTTTTTCGTCATTTTGCACAACCTCCAAGCAATTTCTTCAATTCTGCCAACCCCAACATATCAAATTCACTACCATCAAGGTCGTCAATCATAGCAGAAAGAGATTTTTCCGTTTCTTCAATTTGAGTTTCCACCTCGGCAAATGTTGTTTCATATTTTTTGGCAAGTGTTTCAAGTTTTGCAACCAATTCAGCTACAATGCTGTCGGGTAGCTGCATAAGATTGTCAATAAGCGGCTTAATCCATTTTTCTTTAAGAAGTTCAATAACCTGTTCGTCGGACAATCCTTCAATAGTATCTTTGGTTTTTTCTTCAAGCAATGCACTTTCGGTATTCATTGCCGATTTCAAAGCCTTTTCTTCTGTATTAAGTGCAGCTACAGACTTGAGTTTTTCCTTAGTCTCAGGTTCAATACTATCTGACTTCAAAGCTTTTTTGATTTCAGCAAATACAAAACTATCCTCATTTACAAAGTCGCCCTCTTTTTCTTCTTCCGAAAGCGTATCAAGTATTTCTTCATAACCCGAAGCAATCTCAGAAAGTCTGTTTTCTTTTTCTTTTATTGCTTTTCTGTCATCGGCAAGTATCGTGCTTTGAATAAGCTCAAAAGGAATAATATGCCCTTTCCAGCCCTCTTGAACTTCTTGTTCAATATTGCCCTTTTTCTTAATTACCATATTAGGGTCAACGACTTTGGCAGCACTAAAACCTTCGGTTTGTATAATTTCCAAATCTACCGCTATTTTAGTCCAATCATCGTCAAGAAGTTGATACGCTTCATACTTATCAACTAACGGAATATCGGTCATTCTTGCAAAAATATTTTCCGACAAAATTTCTTCTGTTTTAGATATACTAAGGCTCTCCATTTTTGCAATCAATTCATCATATAAATACTTATCAAAATCGCCGAAAGCAGTCTGAAATTCACTTTCAAAATTCTTAACATCAGCGTGTTCTTTAATTGCCTTTTTAATATCATCAACAATGAGCTTGCAATACTCTGAAGATGTATTTTCAAACAAGGCAGAACGGAGTGCAGGGAACGCTCTCCAATATTCTTTAAGTTCATCTATCTCGGAAATTGGAAGTCCGCCGAACATAGAAGCGTAAATATCCCAAGACTCGGCAGCCTCTGAGGAGTCAACATACCTCGGAATATTTAAGTTATAGTCGTTTGCTCTGATTTCATCACGACTGACAACCTTTGAATACTTTTCAACGCTTTCTCTGCGTGTTACAACATCGACTATTCTCTTAATATCCGAAGCCCGAAGTTTATTATTTTTACCTTCTTTAACAAATCCTTTTGAAGCATCAACAATTAAAACATCAGTGTTGGCTCTCTTTTGTTTCAAAACCATAATTATGGTCGGAATACCTGTGCCATAAAAGATGTTTGCGGGCAAGCCAATTATAGTGTCAATTTTATTCTTTTCAATTAAGTTTTTGCGAATTTCGCCTTCTTCACCACCACGGAATAAAACGCCGTGAGGAAGAACAATAGTCATAATTCCGTCAGGCTTAATATGATAAAGGTCGTGCAGCAAAAAGGCATAGTCTGCCTTACCCTTTGGTGCAAGTCCGTAGCCTGCGTAACGAGGGTCAGTTTCTTTATCAGCAGGATTCCAATTCTGAGAATAAGGTGGATTAGAAACAACAGCGTCAACATAAAGAGGGTTATATGTTCCTATCGGGTCGTTTTCATCGAAATACGGCCAGTCATCCTCCAAAGTATCGCCGTTGCGAGTTACAATATTATCGGCTTCAATACCACGCATAACCAAATTCATACGGGTAAGGTTATATGTATTTTGTTTTAATTCTTGAGCGTAATATTTTACTTTATTGTCGCCCTCAATATATTTAGAGGCACTTTTACCGATATTGATAAGCAATGAACCCGAACCGCTTGTAGGGTCAAATATTTCGATTTTTTCTCTGTCCTTCAAATGATTAGCAACAATCTCGGACATAAGTAAAGATACTTCGTGAGGAGTATAGAATTCACCGGCTTTTTTACCTGCGTTTGCAGCAAATTTTTCAATCAAATATTCATAAATAAAGCCAAGGACATCATAACCTTGCTTACCGTCCATAGGAATATCTTTGATAAGCTGAATAAGGTCGCTGATAGATTTAGATTGGGAAGCAGCGCTGTCGCCCAACTTAGACAAACCTGTTTGGAGTGTATCAAAAACGCCCTCAAAAACTTTTTTATGTGTAGGATTGATTAAACGGCTAAAAGCAGAAAGAGCGTCACGAACATCTTGAACGCTAAAATCGCTTCCCTTTGCAAGCCAAGTTGAAAACAAGTTATCATAGGAAATAAAATAGCCTAAATTTTTTTGAATGCTCTCAACAGTTTCTGTATCTTCTTCGGTCAATTCCGGGAGATACTCGTCTGTCCAGTCATTTGCTTTAAGATATTTAACTTCTTTTTCAGAAAGAAATTTATAGAAAATAAATCCCAAAATATAGTCTTTATATTCGTTAGCTTCGATTTTTGAACGCATTTTATTTGCAGACTCCCAAATCTTAGCAGCTAATTGTTGTTTGTTCATTATAAACCTCCGTATAAAGCTAATTATTTTAATTTTATCAAATGCCGTGTACTATAAAACGGACTTAGTTTTGTTCTTCCGGAATAAAATCCATAATATCTTCTACTTTACAATCAAGTGCGTTACATATTCTGCCAAGCACCTCGGTATTAACATTTTCATCTCGGCTCATTTTACTCATTGTGTAATGACTTAAGCCTGCTAAGTTTTCTAAGTCTTTTTTCTTCATATCTCTATCAAGAAGAATATGCCACAATTTTTTATAACTAACAGCCATCTATTGCACCCTTTCTCTGTTAAAGTGTAAGTGTAAATATTATACCATAGAAATCTGATAAATTCAATAAATATGCGGTTTTTCAGCCGAAAGTACATTTTTTCGTACCTGTATAAATTGCTATGTAAAAAACAAATAGCAGCAAGTTACAGTCTTTCTTGGGAACAGCGTAAGGTTGGCGATTTGCTCATAGAGCGTAACCAGCAAGCACCAATGAGCGACGAATATCCTCTTATGGCATTCATAGCAAATGAAGGTGTTGCCCCTAAAGGTGAGCGTTATGACCGAAGCGCCTTAGTTACGGACACGGTAAACAAGCTATATAAGAAAACAGAGAAAGGCGATTTCATATATAGCTCCAACAACCTTGAAACCGGCTCAATAGGTCTGAATAAGTACGGAAAAGCCTGCATTTCACCAGTATATAGCATTTTTGAACCCACTGGCATTGCTGACTCGGATTTTTTAGGAAGAAGATTAGTCAGAAAAGATTTTATAAATGCTATGGTCAAATGGCGTCAGGGTGTCATTTATGGTCAATGGAGAATACACGAGTCCGATTTTCTGAAAATTGAAATATCTGTACCTTCAGTCGAGGAACAACGGAAGATCGGTGCTTATTTAGACCAGCTTGACAACCTTATCACCCTTCATCAGCGTGAGTTGGAAAAGCTCCAAAATATCAAGAAATCTATGCTTGAAAAGATGTTCGTGTGACATCAATTTCGCAGGAAGGAGGAAATCGAATGACATTCCAAAAAGAAGCGGACTTTGAGGAAGCCCTGATTAAAGTCTTGGCGGATAAAGGATGGGAAAAAGAAGTCATCAAGAACCCGACCGAGCAAGACCTCATCCGAAATTGGGCAAAGATCCTGTTTGATAACAACCGTGGAATTGACCGCTTGAATAACTATCCTCTTACGGATGGCGAAATGCAGCAGATCATCGAACAGATCACGGAACTTAGAACACCGTTAAAACTCAATGGCTTTATCAACGGAAAAACTGTGTCCATCAAGCGTGATAACCCTGATGATAAGCTCCATTTCGGCACTGAAATCAGCTTGAAAATATATGATCGCAGGGAAATCGCCGCTGGACAGAGCCGGTATCAGATCGTACAACAACCAGTTTTTCCGAGCAAGTCAAAAATGCTGAATGACCGTCGTGGTGATTTGATGCTGCTTATCAACGGTATGCCTGTCATACATATCGAACTGAAGCGCAGCGGTGTCCCCGTCAGTCAAGCATATAATCAGATTGAGAAATACTCATATGAGGGCGTTTTTACCGGATTGTTCTCGCTCGTTCAGGTGTTTGTAGCAATGAACCCTGAAGAAACTCGTTATTTTGCGAATCCCGGACCTGACGGAAAGTTCAATACTGATTACTATTTCCATTGGGCTGACTTCAATAATGAGCCTATCAACGATTGGAAAGCTATCGCCTCCTCGCTGCTGTCCATCCCTATGGCGCACCAGCTCATTGGTTTTTATACTGTTGCCGACAATGCTGACGGTGTTCTGAAGGTAATGCGAAGCTACCAGTATTACGCAGCCAGCGCAATTTCCGATGTTGTGTCTAAAACGAAGTGGGATAGCGGTAAGCAGCGTGGCGGCTACATTTGGCATACCACCGGCTCAGGTAAGACGATGACGAGCTTTAAGTCGGCTCAGTTGATTGCAAACTCCAATGATGCTGATAAGGTTATTTTCCTTACCGACCGTATTGAGTTAGGAACGCAGTCGCTCAAGGAATATCGGGCATTTGCGGACGAGAACGAAACCGTGCAGGCAACAGAGAACACATATGTCCTTTTGACTAAGCTGAAAAGCAACGCAACGGCAGATACCCTAATTGTTACCTCTATTCAGAAGATGAGCAATATCCGAGATGAGGACGGAGGACTTAATGCAAGCGACATTGAAATAATCAACGGCAAACGGCTTGTTTTTATTGTTGACGAGGCTCATCGTTCAACTTTTGGAGATATGCTATCCATCATCAAGGAAACATTTCCCAATGCCATCTTCTTTGGCTTTACCGGCACACCGGTGTTTGAGGAGAATGCAAAGAAAAACAATGCCCAAACAGATGTTTTTGGCAATGAACTCCATAGATATAGCATTGCTGATGGTATCAGGGATAAGAATGTGCTTGGATTTGATCCTTATAAAGTCCTGACTTTCCGTGATAAGGATGTCCGCAAGGTGGTTGCCTTGGAAAAAGCAAAAGCAGCAACCGAAGAAGAAGCAATCAGCGATCCCAAAAAGGCAAAAATATTCTATGAGTATATGGACTCCTCCACCGTCAAGATGGCGGGCTTCTTGGGCGATGACGGAAAGTGGGTCAAGGGCATTGAAGATTATCTTCCAAAAACTCAGTACCTTTCCTCGGAGCATCAAAGCAAGGTTGTTGAGGATATTCAAGAAAACTGGCTTACTTTGAGTCACAACGGGAAATTCCACGCAATCTTTGCAACGAGCAGCATCCCCGAAGCAATAGACTACTATCGACTGTTGAAGGCTGCAATGCCGAAACTTAGGATCAGTTGCCTTTTTGACCCCAATATCAGCAATGAAGATGGTGACTACAAAGAATACAGAGGGCAGCCGATTGCTTTCTATAAAGAGCAAGGCTTAATCGAAATCCTTACTGGCTATAATACGATGTTTGGTCAGGATTTTTCGATTGCTACACACGCTCGCTTCAAAAAAGACCTTTCTCTACGCCTTGCCCACAAAGAGCAATATAAGCGGGTCGAAAGAGAGCCTGAGAAGCAGCTCGACCTCCTGATTGTAGTGGATCAGATGCTTACCGGCTTTGACTCTAAGTGGGTCAACACGCTGTATATGGACAAGATACTGGAGTATGAGAACATCATTCAGGCATTTTCCAGAACCAACAGACTTTTCGGACCCGATAAGCCTTTTGGCATCATCAGATATTATCGCAAGCCGCATACGATGGAGCAGAATGTGAGCAAAGCTGTTAAGCTCTATTCCGGCGATAGACCGATAGGTCTGTTCGTTGAAAAACTGTCTTACAACCTCGGAAAGCTCAACGCTGTGTTTGATGATATTGCCTATTTGTTCAAGAATGCTGGTATCCCTGACTTTGAAAAGTTGCCTGCGGACGGAACCGTAAGAGCTAAGTTCGCCTCGCTGTTTAGAGATTTCAACGGATACCTTGAAGCTGCTAAAATCCAAGGATTTAGGTGGGACAAACACACCTACTCATTCAAGGACGAGGAAAGTGGAAATTCGATTGAAATTACAATGGAGTTCGATGAGAACGCATTTTTGATTTTAGCACAGCGTTATAAAGAGCTTTCCGCTGCTTCTTCCGATGATCCCGGATCACAAGACATAGATATACCATACGATCTTGTTGGATACCTGACTGAAATTGACACAGGGGTTATCGATGCCGATTATATGAACAGTCGCTTCGATAAGTACCTCAAATTGATTCGACAGGAAGGTTCGTCCGAGGAATCTATTGAGCAAGCAAAGGCAGAACTTCACAAAACTTTTGCTGCCCTAACGCAAGAGGAGCAGAAATACGCAAACATCTTTCTGCACGACATTGAGCGAGGCGATGTCATTGCCGAGGACGGAAAAACGCTTCGTGACTACATCACGGAGTATCAGTTTAGAGCAAAAGATGACCAAATTCATCGTTTTGCGACTATCTTCGGTCTTGATGAGGATAAACTCAGGAATATGATGGGGCTTAACTTGAATGAAGCGACTATCAATGAGTTTGGCAGGTTTGACGAGCTGAAAAAGAGCGTTGATAAGACCAAAGCAAAAGCGTTCTTTGAAGCATATGAACAAACCAAGTTGATTCCGCCCAAGGTCAATATGAAAACGGATCAGCTTTTGCGGCAGTTTATTCTTACCGGTGGATTTGAGGTTGATATGCCGTAATGAGTGCCATCACCGCTAAAGCAAGCCGAAAAATGAAAAAATATGCGGTCTTAACAAGAGAGCCAAGGTGTTTCCTTGGCTCTTTTGATTTTTCTTGGGAACAGCGTAAGTTGGGAGATATTGCTGACATTGTGGGTGGTGGAACCCC
>OLGI01001927.1_pt1 | contig 16530 bp, 10 predicted proteins | sample 1605221 | NCBI WGS metagenome assembly OLGI01 (sample SAMEA3888915, study PRJEB22519) | human gut metagenome | biome: human gut; feature: human-associated habitat; material: faeces | place: Denmark | collected 2010 | reverse complement strand
TACTATATATTTTTCCCCATACAACATGCCACGAAAAGTCCATTCCCTCTTGCTGAAAATACTTTTCTGCAATTTTTTCACCTTCTAATTTTAATCTTGGTCGATTATTTATATAATTATATACATATTTATAATCTCTTGAACTATCTTCCATAACAAATTGAGCCTTAACAATATCCGCCTGTTCGCTCTCCGCTGCGTTTACTAACAAACGAACAAAGTCAATCCCCATATAATCATCACTATCTACAAACATTAGATAGTCTCCATTTGAAACCCTGGCTCCTTCAAGACGAGCTCTAAACAATCCCAAATTTTCTGAATTATTTACAATTTTTACTCTAACATCGTTTCTCTGATACTCCTGCATAATAGTATAAGAATTATCTGGTGAACCATCATTTACTAAAATTATTTCCAGTTTTCTATATGTCTGTTTTATGATACTATCAACACATTTTTTTAAATATTTTTCTGTTCCATAAATGGGTACAATTATACTTACTAACGCATTTTCTTGATTTATCATATCATTTATTCCTTTTTAGCAATTTCAATTTATTTTTAAATATTTTCAATTTACCTTTAATACAGCTGATTATTTTTATCCATTTATATTCATCCATACATATAATAAATTGTGAATTTAATGCTCTAATTGTTAATTCGTCCAATCTTACCATATGAGATGTCGGAGAAAAATAATATACTGTCTCAATATTTTCGCTTTTTATCAATTCGATCCACTCAACACATCGCTTTTCGTACATTGACCAATTAGCGTCCGTTGCCGGAAAAATATATTTCAACTGACAATTTAAATATACTTGCCCTGTTACTATAGCATCTTTGTCCGTAATTAAAACAACCCTGTAATCTGTTGCTTTTAAATAGTCCACGTATTTGAGTAATATTCTTTCAGAATATTTATCTCCTATTGATCTGTAATAAAGTGCAACACATCTATTTTTATCTATCTTTGAACATTTTAAAACTCTTTCTTGTTCTTCAAAGTATCTCCCCGCGATCGTCGAAATTACTTCTTTTGTGCCCCAATATCTCAGTAACTTTTTCCATCCATCTCTTTGAGTACTTTCACTCAATTTGTTCATCCAACAATCAATACAATCAAGCAAAATGTCTCGTTTATATTCTTGTAGTACATCTTCATACTTGTCTATTTCATTTTGTGCACCAACAAACTCCTCAACATTTTTTACGATTTCAGCGCCTTTACACCGACTTTCAAATCGAACAACATCAAGTATTTCTCCCCCCGTAACTCCGACTCCCAAGCGATAATGATAGAATTTATCATTTACCAGTCCAACAGAATTCGCATAATATGACAAAATGAATAATGCATATCTGTCTTCCGCTGAAACGTAATTCCCGTCTTTTATCTTTGAAAAACCTTTTTTACATAAATCGTTTCTCCAGATTTTATTGACCAGATTACAGTTGAATTTGTGTTCTATAAAACACGCACGCAAAATATCCCCTGTGATATCTTTTATTTCCTCTGGATTCATAAAATTATCAACCCATTGAATCATATCATCAGAGACATTGCCCTCCGGTATAATATTTGCACCAAACTGTAAAAAATCATATTTTCCTGTTTCCATAAATGCGAATAACTTTTCGCAAGTATCTAGCGACAAGTAATCATCACTATCTAAAAATAATATATATTTTCCTGTTGCTACTTCAACTGCATCTTTCCTAGTTTTACATAGCCCTTTATTCTCCGTATGTTTTAATAACTTGAGGCGATTATCTCTATTAACATATTCTTGCAATATCTTTAGTGATCCATCTACTGACGCATCATCCACACAAATAATTTCGATATCTCTTTCTGTCTGATGAATAACACTCTCTAAACAATCCTGAAGATATTTTTCAACGTTATAAATCGGTATTAATATAGATATTTTTGGCATGTTCTCTCCAATATACACTAATATCTTTTCTTTATAATTCTTTTTATCCATTCTCTTCTCCGACTTCCGATCGGCAAAGTTTTATTTGCCATCTTCCGAAGGCCTGCATTCTGCTCCATCTTAGCGATTCTGGATAATTCTGCTTCCATCTCATCCATCAGACATCTTTTTGTCCTCTTTAAGAGCATTGGGTAATACGGTGAAAGTTTTGCGTACTCCCAGAAATACTCCGCAAAATCACAGTCCACCACATCCCAGGGCTTCTGATATCCGGCAAAATGAATCAAGTATGGATTTTTTCTTGCCTTTGTATATTCCTCATACAGCTGTCTCGGTGCCATCTTAAGGATCTCCATGCGGCTGCGTCCTATCTCCTGCCAGTCCATCAGCGTATTCCACTGCTGTGGCAGATAGGCTACCTTGTTTTTGCAGACGATATTCAAAATATCCTGATCGTGACACCGATAGGAGTGGGTTAATGCCATCTGGATCATGTCTTCGGAGCTCATGGTTTTTCGGAGGCCATCCAGATCCAGAATCAATACTCCCGCCTGGAAATAGTCGTAGGGACTATCTAAGCCCAGTGTTTCAGCGGCATATTGCCTCCAGTTATTCTGATTCAGATTCATCTGACCGGCCACATCGATATCTTTTTCCGCACCGATTACTGCACCCTTCAGATCCATGTCATAGAGCTCTGCCACATCATGATCAGCCACCATATCGCAGTCCAGATACAGGATCTTATGGTAGTTCGGCATGATCTCCGGAATAATCAGGCGATAGTATGTCTCTACCGAGAGATGCTGATCCACAAAGAGCTTCTTTGAATCAAAGTATTCACATACCTTGATAAAACGAATCGATATATTCGTTCTGCCCTTCACGGCCATAGAGATTCGATGCTGATTTTTTTCTGATATATCGTTGTACAGAATTATGATGTCATACTGCCGTTCCGGTGATGCATTGGCAACCATGGAACGGATCATGATGTCGAGATATGGTGAGAACTTATCATTGGCCGACAGTACGATCGGCACACTTTCCGGATAGACCGGCTCCAGAACTGCCTTCGGTGCCGTATCCTTGAACAGAGTTTTCGGAAGTTCACATGCCCGGATTCCCGGCTGCTTTTTCAGATACTCGTAATAGATTCCGCAGAGACGCTCTGCCAGATAGCCCATGATCCGATATTCTTCCACGCTATACCAAGTGGTATCGATCTGTTTTTCTGCTTCAAACAGAATATCAAAAAGCCATGCGCAGTATTGGTAATAGATTTCTTTTTTCATGATGAACATATTGCACTCATGTGCACTTCCGGAGCTCATATATTCATCCGCAGTCTGTGCGTATTCCGGGTATTTTTCTTTCAGGATTCGAAGTGTTATATCCAGATCCTCTCGATGCTGGAACGGAGCCATGCCGTATTCATGGTAAACATCCATGAGCTTTCCTTCTATTTTTACCCGCGGATAACGGCGTCCCTTGACGGATATCACGTCATACTTTGTGATCAGTTCCCGCATCACTTCCGGCTCTAACTTCATATCTTCGATAGCTTCCTCTGTGATGCGATCATAAGCGATATTGCCCCATCCATCGTCTTTATTCAGCATCGGGTCAAAGACCAGGTAACGACGGTAATGGAAGAATCCATAATAGTCCGCCTCTTCGTTTTTCCACGCCCAGTACTGCGCTGTCAATTCACAGTATGACTTATTTTTATCGGAAATATTGTCACCTTCATCATCGTGCCGGATTCCCGGAAGTTTCTTACCGGCCAGTGCCGCGCCTACCTGTATCGGATAGAGATATGGATTCTCCGGCACATAGGATGGTTTGTGACAAACTACATATATCTTAATATCCGGATCTTCTCCTGCTTTCTTCTGCATTTGTATTTTCCTTTCCTCACTCTGTCAACCTTGTTTTACGGCAGATTCAGACTCTCCATATAGGCGTTGCACACACCCTCTGCCTCCCCTTGCATCACCACATCGCCTTTATTCAGCCAGATTGCGTGATCGCAGAGTTGCCGCACCGTTGCCATCGTATGGGAGACGAACAAAAGCGTCGTACCATTTTCCAGCATATGATGCATACGTTCCTGACATTTTTCCTGAAATGCCGCATCTCCGACGGCCAGCACTTCATCGACAATCAGGATTTCCGGCTGCACGATCGTCGCGATCGCAAATCCCAGTCTCGCCGCCATACCGGATGAATAGTTCTTGATCGGCATATTCATGAAATCTTTGAGTTCTGCAAATTCGACGATCTCATCATAATGCGCATCCATAAATTCCTTGCTGTAACCGAGAACGGCGCCATTTAAATAAATGTTTTCCGTCGCCGTCAGTTCCCCGTCGAATCCGGCACCCAGCTCGATCAGTGGTGCAATGCTTCCTCTCACTTCTACCGTGCCGCGGTACGGCTTCAGGATGCCGCAGATCAGTTTTAACAGGGTTGATTTTCCGGAACCATTGGTTCCGATGAGGCCCCACGCTTCCCCGCGTTTTACTTCAAAATTGATATCTTTCAGAGCCATGAATTCCTGAAACATGAGCTCCCGTTTGATCAGTTTTACAAAATATTCTTTTAAGTTATCGATGCGCTCGGAAGCCATATTGAAACGGACCGCCGCATTGGTTACTTTTATGATTGTATCTTTGTCCGATGCCATTTCTGCCTCCTAGATATATAAGATAAATTTATCCTGCGTCTTTAAGAACGCGCCCACTCCGACCAGAAGTGCGATACCTGCTGCCACGAATCCGGCGATGATCAGATACGGATCTGGCATCCGGCATTCCAGAACGATCTGTCTGAACTGCGTGATATAGAAGTACATCGGATTCAGGGTCATAACCAGTTTCCGCAGTGCCTCCGGAAGCAGGGTGATCGGATAAAATAATGGGGTCAGGTACATCCATGCGGTCAGTACTGCATTGTAAATATGCTGGATATCACGGAAGAATACACATCCCTGTGCTAACAGCATTCCCAGTCCCAGGCAGAATAGATATTCCTGCAGAAGAATTACCGGAATAAATAGATAAAAAACATTCGGAACAACCCGGCATACCACAAATACGATCACTAGCGCCCCCAGTGCAAATACCATATTTACAAAGGAACTTGTAATTTTAGATACGGTAAATACATATTTCGGCACGTAGGTTTTTTTCAGCAATGACGCATTTCCGATAATGGAGAAGATCGCCTGTGTGGTTGATTCACTCATAAAGTTATAAAGCGTCTGTCCGATAATCAGGTATACCGGAAAATTGACAATATCAGACCGGAACATATTGGAAAATACGATTACCATGATAACCATAACCATCAGAGGATTCAGGATACTCCACAGGTATCCCAGAAAACTTCTCCGGTATTTCAGCTTAATATCTTTTGTTACAAGCTGCTGCATCAGGAAACGGTACTTATAAAATCCGCCCAGTCGTTTTAAAAACAAATTCATATCTTTTCCTCTTTCTTCGATTTTGCTTTTATTTCAAAAAAAAACCGCGCAGCAATACCCGCCGGAAACTTCCTGCCGGAAACAGACGGTTTAACTTACGCATATCTATTTTAATTTTTAAGTTGGTCGGTTTTAAACGAAACTCCCGTATATTCGATACTTCCTCCTCCTTTCCCGGTTCAGTATGATAGAATTTAAGATAAGGAAGCTCGGCACATTGTATGCCTTTCTTCCTCTGGTAAAAGTAAAAGATACCAAACAACCGCTCCGCAAGATAGCCATACAGCCTTGGTTCCTGCGGTTTGTTTATCTCTTTTCTCTCCTGTTCAAATGTATCTAAAAGTGTAAAAAGCCATTCCATATATGTATGGAACAGCTCTTTTTTCATGATATACATATTCATATAATAGATATCTTTGGAACTCATATATGCCTTTGCCGAATCTGTATATTCCGGGTAAACCCGGTTTACAATCTCCAGCATATGATTCAGTTCTTCTGCTTCATGATACTGGCAGTACTGGCGGTATACCGTCGTATTGATCCGCTCTCGGTAAACGGTCAGAAGATCGTATTTCATGATCTGCTGCGCCATCCACTCGGCTTCCATCCAATATGGTGTCAGATCGTCCCAGACGGAATCCAGCTCTATATACGGATGCTGGCGTTTTCCAAGGATTCGTCCACTCGCCATCACGGGGCAGACCCTGTGAAACGTCAGATAGCGGCGGTAATGAAAGAATCCATAATAGTCACAGTCTATATTTTTCCAAGCCCAATACTGTGCCGTCAATTCACAGTAATCCGGATTTTTCCCGGATATATTATCGCCCTCATTATCTCGATATGCCATATGTTCCAGACGTTTTTCCGTCAACGCCGTTCCCACCTGTACCGGATAAAAAATTGGATTTTCCGGTACATAGGTCGGCTTATGGCAGGCAATAAAAATGCGTATATCTGGTTGTTTTTCCATGTCTTATTTCCTGTTTATAGCTTTTTATTCCGTTATTGCTGTTCTTCTTTGACTCCTTCCGTACTTTCCTTCATCAGCATAATCTTCGGCGTCATGATAATCAGCTTCAGATCTTCCAGCACTGAATAGTTGCGTATATACGTCAAGTCCAGTTTCAGCTTGTCATAAGGGGTCGTGTTATATTTTCCATACACCTGCGCGTAGCCGGTCAGACCTGCTTTGACCTGCAGGCGGAATGAAAATTCCGGTATCTCTTTTTCCAGTTCTGCCGCCAGCTCCGGACGTTCCGGGCGCGGACCTACGATGGACATATCGCCTTTTAAGATATTGTAGATCTGCGGCAGCTCATCCAGGCGGGTTGCCCGCAGCACCCGTCCGATCGGCAGGATTCTCGGATCTCCTTCGCTTGCCAGCCGTGCCTTTCCATCTGCTTCCGCGTTCTGCACCATGGTACGAAATTTATATATCTGGAATTTCTTTCCGTTTTTTGTAAGGCGCGTCTGCTGGTAAATCACCGGACCGCCGTCGGTCATCTTAATACAGATTCCTACAATCAAAAAAATCGGAATCGTAATTACGATTCCGATGAGTGATCCGACGATGTCGATGATCCGTTTCATAATTTCCTGCTCTATCTGCAGTCCCTGATTATTCCGCGACAGAAGCAGCGGCGAATCAAACAGATTCAGTTCCACCGAGCTGCGAAGCAGAATGTCCGATATTTTCGGGACGCTGTATGTCCGGATATTCTGACCGAAACAATATTTAATAATATAATTTCGCTCATGCGCCGGAATATCTCCGACAATCACACTATCGTATTTGGCGATCTCCGCTTTGATGCGTTCCGGTCCTTCGTGGTAGCTGACAATCTGGCTGATTATGTATTTATCTTCCCGCGCATTCATTTTTTCAATTAGATGGTAATCCGAATGATCTCCAGATATCAATAACAGCTCTCTCGGTGGGAACATGCCCCGGTACAGCCAGAGAAATGTCATCGTCCACGCGAGGATGATGATAACCGCCCCTATCAGATTGACCACCAGCGGCGCCGGTGCCGTAAATTTCTTATCCTGCACGCTGATCTGGAAATAGGTAATGATATTGGTAAATACCACCGCCAGTATCTGCGAGTAGATCAGATTGCCCCGTTTCAGGAGCGCTATCTTAAATCCCCCGTACAGCTGCATAAAGAAAATAAGCAGGAGTCCGTAGATGAATATCATCATCCAGTTACCCCTGCGGAAGAACGGCGCCCAGATAATCTTGTTGTACCAGTTAATCCAGATGACGCCGTAGAGTCCTGTCAGAAGCGCGACCAATATCAGGGCAAATCCCAGCTTGATCAGGCGCTTGTATTGCTCAAATTGATTCATGCTTTTGTGTTTTGGTTCCTTTCTTTTACTTATCTTCCGGCAGACGGATCCCCAGTTCTATCCTGCGCTTTTCTCCCAGAAGCCCGACCTCCACCATCACGATCCGCTTGCGGATGCGTTTGCGGACGATCTTATCCTGGAAGAAAGATAATGGGGCCTTGGCATTTAGGATGTTACCGTCTTTGTCTAGGGTGACGAGAGAGCGGCGGACGAGAGTAGATAATGGTGACACTGCAACACTTTGTTCATCCAACTCCATCATCTGGCAGAGCAGTTTCTTCTCTTCCTCCCGGATCGCCCAGAATTCACAGTCCGTCCGCAGGAGTTTGGAAAGCTTCGGGACCCGCTTTAACGCCAGAAAGAATTCCTCCGGCGTGTCGGTGTCCGCGATGACATAGGATGGAAAGAGCGGTTTCTGGTATTCCAAAAGTTCCCCGGCATTGCGCCAGACGCATTCCTGCTCAATCACAAAACAGGCGCGGTACCCATTTCCTTTCAAAACGCGTTCGATGCATTCTGTCAGCTCCTGTTCCCTGCCTGTCTGTGTCTGGATCACATACCACATATCGCACTCTCCTTTGCATTTTCTCTGCTTTCAGGTGCACAATGGGTATGCTTCGCCATCCCGGAGCCGCCTTCTGGCTGCCCGGATACGATCTCGATCCATCCTATGTTCCATCTTTCATCTGACCATGACATTGATCACAGGCAGCTTACTCCATGTGCTTTTGGTATTGTATTTGACATCCTGGGCGGACAATCCCCGATTTTAAGGGATCTGTGCCCATGAAATATCGAGTTTATTATACTACGGTTTGTGGGAGGATTCAATAGAAGTTTCTGGGCAGGAATGTGGCGATATGAGGTGGTATCATTCGTGAACACTCCGCCCAGTAAAAACTGTCCCGACCGGTATCTCATTTACTTGTATGGATACTTTTGCCGTCACTTTGATGACCTTACGTTCATTATAAAGGAATTCTATCAGTTCATCCTTTTCAAATTCAACCGGCAATCCATTTATAATGGAATAATAGTATTTTCCAGTTTGCTCATTATAATTTACATTCTCTTCCTCTATACTTGGCGAACAAATAGAAACTTTCACCTCATGTAAGCATACCTGTATCGAATCTTCTTTCAACGCAATTCCATTTAACTCGCCAACTGTATATATTGTTTTACATTTGTCCAAAAACTCGTTAAACTCAGCTCTGTTTTTATAGTTACTATTCTTTAAGATAAGCTGCGAGCCAAAAAGCAAATATTGGTTATTAGCAGACAAGTATTCCATGAATTCCTTATCATTTTCAAAGTCCTTGAACCTGTTCTTTGTTTCTAAAGCCTTTTTGTTTAACAAAAACCTTTCAATACCACGCAAAAACGCTCCATCTATATCAAAGTAATATCCAGCAATACTCCTTTTCCCTACCAAATCAGTATAATCAGATATATTCAATAAATCTATTATTATCACATCATCCGTATCATCATTTTCTACCAGAATAGGAGCGAACCTCTCTCTGAGCCTATGAGCAATATCCCTTTGTATTTTTTTACCAATTTCCTCTTCATTAGTCTCATAATTTGCTTGTGATTCCATTGCTGATCTAAGACGTCTTTCTTTATGCTTTTTCTTAACCGCCTTTTCAAAGCTATCATACATCAAATTGACCTCTGCTTCTATCTGTTCATCCACCTTGTTTTCCATATAAATCATTTTAAATAGTTCAGTAAACATTTCCTTCGTCGTTTTTTCATTCGCTTTAGAAACATACCAAATCATTCTGCTGTCATCAACATTTCTTTCCAATAATTCCGGCAAGTTAAATTCACAAGACATAAACACCACAAAAAATATATAAAACTCTGATATCACAGATTCAATCATCATCACTTTACTCGTTCCATTTTGGGAAAATAACTCGTACCCGTTCATTACATTTTCCATTTGTCTTAATATATCCAAGTTTATCCATTGTGAATTTTCAGCAAGAATATTCAAATAGTCTAGGAATGCATCTTTTATCTTCGGATCTTCCCAAATATTCCTTGCTGAATGTCTGATTTTTTCCGTAACACAATCATCATTTTCTCGTACTGCCAAGTAATATACATAGCAATGTACCGTCAGATAAAGCAGAAACTGGTATTTATTCGACGTAAGAACTTGTTTCATCCCCTGAAGATATAAACCTTGTTTTACAACCTCCTCCTGTCCATTCACCAGCATTCCATAACAATATCCAAAATATATCGAAAGCTTTGATTTTAAGTAAATCTCCTGTCGTTCTTCTGGAATGTTATATGCAGAAAAAAGATTCCTGTATTTTAAATCCACCGACCACAAACGATAATTCACAGTATTATTTTTGTTTTGCTGCTTCCCCAAATAATATCCCACATATCTGGCAAAGGAATTCAACTCTATAATCTCACTAGAAAACTTATATTCTAACCGCTTGTTCTTGGTTTCATTCTCACAATCCTTATTCTCTTCTTTATTCCCAAGCCATAGTGCAACTCTTTGTACTGTATCTGTAAAATGACCGAACATCATTCTTCTTTCAACACTTTCAATGCTCAGCTCATCCATATTTTGCATTAAATCGGCACCTATTTGTGAAAATAGCGAGAATTCTTTTCTATATTTTCCCGAAAAGCCTTGATTCTTTACGTTACATTTATAAATACATCCCCAAAGTATATCATACACATCTTGTATAAACTCAATTCCTCTTTCTTTAACAAGCACCTTCTCTGACCCCAGAAGACTATATGCCATATTATAAGACTGCTGCTCTATTGCTGACATGCATTTATCCATTCCACAGTCCCACAAAACCAACATGCATCTTTTAAAGATTTCATAATACTTTTCATAACTTTGTTTATCCTGGGAATCTAATTCCCTCTTCCAATCAAGAACAAACTTTTGATATACATCTAATTTACAATCTATCTTTGTATCGCTATCCAACACATAGTTGATATATGCTTCTATATCCTGATTCTGTTTATTTCTTCCCTCAAAGGCAGAGTACATTTCTAGTATAGATAATAATATTACTGCTAACGTAGCCACAAAGACGCCAAATACACAGTTATACAGTTTGAGCACATGAAAAAGTGCTCCTATCAATTCAAATCCAAGCAGCATGAAAATAAGCATTTTTTGCTTCAATTTCCACGGTTTTATGTTTAAATAAAAATCACTTACGGATACTCCCATATACGAATCAGAAATATTTCCTGTTATTAATGCAATTATTGCAATTATCAAGGTTGCCGTAGATGCCTGTATCTGTAATATAGTTAACGAAAATGCATCTATATCATTTATAAAAATCCAGGCTTTTTCTTTTACAAGCGCATTCCAGTCACACCATCCACCCAACAAAAAACAGGCTGCTATGATTATCAATATCATACTCTCAAGGTTCCTATTTTGTTTACGCATTCTATTCCATTCACTCATAAGCCGTTCCTTCTCCATGTCTTTCCATTCTTAATTCAATCTGCATACTATTCAAATTTAGCTGTCAGGCACCTCGTGGATTCCCGTATAATTATTATTTACGGCCGCTAATATTGACTATACTTATTCTCTGTAATACTACAATTCTACAATACAATAAACAGCATATATCAGCAACATAGAAATTCATTTTTCCTCATGAAGAATTCCTTGCCTTTGTCAGTAACTGTAAAAATTTGAAAGAAGGCAAAGCAATCGGTGCTTCATCCAAAGCCAAAACACCGCTCTCTATTATTGATTCAACCATTCCCCTTTCCCTCCCCCTATGCTACAATACCCTTATCACACCACCCAAAGGAGGCTCTCACCCATGATCCCACAAACATCCGTCAATTGGAACGCATTTAACTACAAATACTCCACCAATCCACAACACGCCTTCGAATCCCTCACCTACTATCTCTTCTGCCATGAATTCCAGCAGCCCTACGGTATTTTCCGCTACTTCAACCAGCCCCATATTGAAACAAATCCCATTCATGTGGGCGATCGCTATATTGGCTTCCAGTCGAAATACTATGCGGACAGTGTTACCATGTCTTCCAAAGAACAGGAACTGGTCGGTGCTGTCAAGGGAGCCGTACAGAGATATCCAGGTATTACAACGCTTTATTTTTATATCAGCCGTGAGTTTTCTCCCAGTTCTAAAAAGGACGATATCATGCCCTCCTATCAGAAAAAAGTGGAAGCAGTCGCTGAAGAGCTTGGCATTGAACTTGTCTGGCGGGTTCCCAGCAATCTGGAAGCGCAGCTGATGCAGGATAGGCAGCTTACCATTTGCCGCAATGTATTTTTTCAAGTGGACTCTGCCGTACAGACCTGCTGTGAAAATCTTGTAAAACATAAAAGAGAGATATTTGATCACATTCACACCAGCGTAAGATATAGAGAAAACGATATTACTCTGGAACATATCCAACTAGACCTTAGCTCGTTTCTAAATTCTGATGCGGTCATTTTGCTCATTGACGGAGCTGCCGGTTCCGGAAAATCGGCTCTGGTAAAACAACTTACGGATGGACTTACAAATGACTGCGCATTCCTCGCTTTTAAAAGTACCGATCTGGATGTGAATGATATCCTAAATTTTTTAACCCCTTATGGCGAATTAAATTTGGATGAAGTGATCGATGTATACAAAATGGCTGACACACGTGTGCTCTATATCGATGCAGCCGAAAAGTTTTTTATTTGTGAATATCAGGAAACGTTTGAGGATATCCTGAACCGCTTTATGGCGGCTGGATGGAAAATCATTCTGACACTCCGAACCGCGTACCGGGATTCTTTTCAAAACTCCCTATTACACGGTAGCAAGGTTCAGACCTATCATGTCGAACCGGTTGACTCTGATAAACTGTCCACTTTATCCCATACCTATGGTTTTCAGCTGCCACAGGACAAGCGGCTGCTGGATCTGCTCTGTGCGCCTTTCTATCTGGGCTTATATCTGGCTCTGGGAAACCTCGAGGATGAATCGATGCGTTCTTTGAACCGTGAGGCATTCGAGGAAAAGATCTGGAATGATATCATCCGTAACAACCGGAAGCGGAAGGACAATCTGCCAACCAGAAGGGAAACGGCTCTTATTTCTTTGACCACAAAAATGCTTCAAAATGAGATTTATTATTATGAGATTCTCGCAGAGGATGATTCCGAGGCACTTTCTGAGCTGGAGAAAAGTGGTGTGCTGTTCCAGAGCGACGATGCCAGAAGATATTTGCACAGCCATGATGTATTTGAAGAGTTGGTTGTCAGTCATATTTTTACTGAACGCTACCGGCATGATACCCTGAATGAGCAGTTTTTTGCCGATTTCCACCCTTCTCTCCGCATCCGAAAGCTATTTCGCGGATGGCTGGCTGATTTTGCCGCTGTTCCAACCCATCAGGAGCTTATTTTCCACCTTCTCGACTGCGAACAGGTAGAGCGGATATGGAAAGATGAGATTCTCTTAACGGTTATCAGCACGGAATCTTTAAAAGAAGTTTATCAAAAGCTGACACAAAAGATGGCTGCAAACAACTATGAGCTGTTACGAAAACTTGCCATTTTAATCAACACCTGCTGCCGCGCCGCAGAGAACTGGGAACAATACTGGAGTACTGGAAATCTGATTCCGTTTCGCCTTTCCAAGCCGTCCGGCTATGCCTGGCAGGCTTTGTTTGCTTTTTTGTTAGAGCAGAAAGAGACAATCCTCTGGGATGAACGTCTGATTTCCACCATCATTGAGGTACTGGATTCCTGGACCAAACACCTGGATCATGCCAAATCAGAAAACACCCGCATGGCCGGAGAAATCGGAGTATTTTTGTTTCAAAAAATAGCCAATGACAAGGATCTGCGGTATACCTTTGAAAAAGGGCAGGTGGAAAAGCTGCAGGATGTATTGGTAAATTCTGCATGGATGATTCAGGAACCCTTAAAATCCCTTTTTCAAACGGTAATAGATGAAAAAAAAGGCGATGAAAATCATCCTCCTCTTCCCCGTATGTATATGGACCTGGCAAAATGTGCTGTATCGGATATTTATCATTATGGAATGGTTCCAGCTGCAATGCCTGAAATCACGCTTCATCTGATGGCAAAATTGTGGGTTCGCTCCAATATGACTCTTCGTACCCATTACGCCCATCCTGATGTTGAAGAAGATTTCGGTTTAAATCCTCATCTGGACTTTTGGTATCAAACCGCAAGCGCTTATGCAACACCAATTATCCCATTGCTGCAAGCCGAACAAAATCTTGTAACTGATTGGTTAATTGATTTTTGCAATCAAGCTGGTAATTCCTACGCACATTCATCTTTAAATGAGGATTATGGGGAATGTACAAACATTACTATTTATGTAAATGATATACCTGTAGAACAAATTGCATCTGACCGACTCTGGAAGATGTACCGCGGAACTTCGGTTGGTCCAAATCTTCTGATTAGTCTCTTGATGGGGTTTGAAAAATGGCTTCTTATGGTTATCGAGCATTCAGAAACTCATATTGTTGTTAATTATTGCCGCTATATCCTGCAAAAGTCCCGCAATGTTATGTTAACTTCCGTGATCGTCAGCGCCGCGGAAGCTTATCCAGATAAACTATTCGAGATTGTCTGCGAGCTTCTTCGCACAAAAGAGCTGTTTCATCTGGATTCGTACCGCTTTACTGCCGAATCTTCGGCTTCCTTTTTGTTGTCGGGAAAAGATCTTCTTGAAAAAGAACGGCTGGAGAGTAACCGGCTTTCTTTCAGGAAAAAGCGGCTGGAAGAGGTTATTTTATCGTATCAAACCAACGCCAGCGGTCTATCAAAAGAAGCCTTCGACTTGCGGAAGCAAACGCTGTATCAGGCGATTGACCGGGCGGCTGCCGATATCGATACCTGGTCATCCAATGACAAATTTGCCTATTACCGGATGGATTTACGGCGTTATCAGGAAATTGTTGATGTTCGGGAAAATGAGCACGGGCAGACACTCTGTACGGTTCTCCCTGATTTTACAGAAGACATGAAAGCATTAAGCCAGAAGAGCGCTGCCGCCTATGAACCTCATCTGAAATATATGGATTTACAGTTATGGAGCGATTATAAATTCCACCATGATGTTAAATTCCGGGAATATAAAAAGTATGAGAATGTCCGCACCATTTGCTCAGAGCTGAACGAAATCTGGGCATATATGGACGCTGAAGTTCGCAATGAGGAACTCTCTTCCGACGATATATCTGTGATCGTGCACCGCTTTACCGCGATCGCATCTTACACCAGTGCTGTTTTACTTCGGGATTTTAAGGAAACATTATCACATGAAGATCGAACATTATGCGAATGTATCATTTTCTCTATTGCTGATTTATTTGCACACGCTTCTCACTTTGAAATCGTTCAGGCTGGAAATGGAATCGATGCGGTTGCCGTTGGACTGGTTCTTTTAAGCAATGAAGATAATATAAAAGCCATAAATGACGAAAATCCTCTGTGCCTGCTTCTTAAATTGGCACTGAATGACTGGAGTTACAACAGCCGTATCGTGAACGGAATCGCGTCAACCATCTGGGCGCACAGCCAGAATGCTGCGTGGCATTTCCTATATCTGTTTTCACTCCTCGCCGATTCATATGAAGACGCGCTTTTGAAAAATGAGTCATTTTCCAGCGATGACTTTTTCAAACAGAATGAGGATGTAATTGCCTGTGCGCTTGCGAAAGACTCAGTTGATATAACCGACTTTGATTTTTCCAAGCTCCAGAATATGACGATTTTCACGCTTCTTTCCTTGGTCTCTCCCCAAGCAGCAGAGGCATTTAAATTCGCGGACGCAACAAAAGGTCTTGTCATGGAACTTGTTTTTACAGATAACAGGGATTTACGCGCCGAACGCAGGGAACTTTCTGGCTATACAATAAACTATGTTTCCTGGCTGGCAGATGTTCTGCTCCATTGTGAACAAACAAAGCAGACTAACCTGATCGATGCATTTTTCCAATATGCAGATTTGACTCGAAATGATAACTCAGGATATCTGCTCACCGAGCTCATCCGGATACAGGATATCAACGGGAAAACAGATGCTTTCTGGAATGTATGGGAATTACTGAAACCTCACCTTCTTGCATTAAGCAGCAAACCACAGGTTTCTTTTGATAACCGCCATCCTTATGGACTGGATAAGGTGATTATCAGCTATTTATTTGGCAATTCTCCCTGGAGATCCGATGTTCACCGATGCGCCTTCCTTCCAGAAGGAAACGCGGCTTTCTTTGACGATTTTATCGACAAATCAGGAAGTCTCAAAGCCCTGTTCTACGCGATTTCCCGGCTGCTCTATACCGTTGGGCGGGAACCTTATCTTGAAAACGGGATCGACTGGATGTATAAACTGGTCACGCGCGATCCTGACTGTCAGTTACCGCTTTATCAGCAAACCTTATATTATATGGAAGAGTACGTCGGCCTTTTTGTATCATGCCATCGCATGGATTTCAGGAACGATGTGGAACTGGCTATAAAGACTCAGACGGTGCTGGAGTATATGGTAAATCGGGGATCGCAGATTGCTTTTTTCTTGCGGGAGTTGATTTAAAGGGATGAGAAGAGAAAAAACATGCAAGACCAATGCAAGACTAATGCATAGTTTTTCTTTTATTTTAATAATACATAAATACTCCTCATTTCTCATATCTTTTTCACCCTCAATATTTTGACACATTATT
>OLGI01001925.1_pt1 | contig 16546 bp, 11 predicted proteins | sample 1605221 | NCBI WGS metagenome assembly OLGI01 (sample SAMEA3888915, study PRJEB22519) | human gut metagenome | biome: human gut; feature: human-associated habitat; material: faeces | place: Denmark | collected 2010 | reverse complement strand
CTATGGATATCGCCTTTGACATGGACGAGTTTTTCCGTCAGAACGATCCGCAGTACGCGGCGGAACACCCGGAGGCGCACGCCGCAAAGGAAGTGCTTTACGAAAACCTGATGGCCGGGCGCATCTCCGCTTTGGAGGAAAGGCTGGCGGCGCTGGGCCAGACCCAGGAGGACTATCTTCCCTCCGAGATCGAAAAGTTCAAGGACGCCACGGGATACGAGGAGTTTCTTGATTTCGACCCTGCCGAGGTCAAGGCGGCTTTGGAGGATCCGAACAGATCCCGTGTGGATGAAATGCTGGCCGCCGCGGAAAAGGCGGAACGGGAGTACGCGGCGGAGGCGGCCACCTATGCGCAGACCCCCGCCGCTATCGTGGAGCAGGCACGGGCGGTGCGGGACGAGCCGGTGGGCAGCTTCTCCATCTACCAGCTCAAGGGCGGCAATGAAACGCTGGATTATCGCTTTGAGCCGCTGGACAGCATCCACCGCAACGGCCTTTCCGTAAAGCCGAAAAACTACGAGCTGGTCTATGAAGCGCCGCTGACGGAAAAGGACAACCTTGAAAGCATTTATACCCGGTTCAATGTGGATCGTCCGGCAGATTTCACCGGGCACTCCCTGTCGGTATCGGATATCGTGGTGCTGCATCAGAACGGGAAGGATACCGCCCATTACTGCGACCGCACTGGCTTTTCCGAAGTGCCGGAGTTTTTGCAGCCGGCGCAGAAAAGCCGCGAGATCACCGAGCGCATCCAGACACCCAGGGGCAGCTTCTATCTCTGCGGCATGACAAGGGAGCAGATGGAGGCAGACGGATACGGTTTTCATCACGCCTCTGAGGATGGAAAATATCTCATTATGGCAAATGGGACCCAGGCGTATGCGGTCAGAGCTGATGCGCCGGAAAAGGACAATCCCCTCCGCACGGCGGAAATGACGCTGGAGGACGACTACGGCATGATCGACGGCGTGATCAACAACGGCAGGCGGGGCGAGGAGCTGGAGAAGGCCAGGGAGCACGCGGAGCGGACGCAGCCGGAGAAAAAGCCCTCCATCCGGGAACGGCTGGCGGCGGCAAAGCAGGAGTGCGCGAAGCAGCAGCCCAGGCCTGCCCCGGAGAAGAAGCCCCCGGAGCTGGGGGAACGATGAGCCGGGGCGTGAAGTGGCGGCTGGAATGGGCCTTCTTCCTGGGGGAGAACGGCAGGCGGCAGTACAACCGGCTCTGCAAGGGCTGCGTCCATCCCTGCAAGCAGAGCTTCCGGGCGGTGGTGTTGGACTGCCCTCACTTCCAGTCCCAGCGCGTGAAAAAAGGCGTGGATAAGGGTGGGAAACGGGCAAAATAGTCCCCCGTGGCGGTGTTTTCAGACCATGCCCTTATGATTTCCCATCTGCGCTTTTCTCCGCGCTCCTGCGGCGAGAAAACAGATGTTTTTGACACTTTCCGATATGCGCCCATAGCAAAAGCGGGGACGCGGCCTTCGGTATATCCGTTGGCTGCGTCCCCGCTTCTTTTTTTGCTTATTTCTCGTCCTCGTTGGGCTTGTCCGCTTCCGCCACGCCCTCGATCATATCCGTTACCACGGTATTGAGCTGGGCGGCGTTCTCCGCTGTGACGGCGGGCCGCCCGGTGTCCGCTTCGATGGCGCGCCGCGCGTCTCCCGCCACCTTGCCGCCGCGCCGGGCGACGATCCGGCTTTCCTCAAAGCCCTCCGGCCGGTGGGCCTTGGAAAGCTCCGTGGTCGTGGTTTCGGCCAGCATGTTCAGCACGATCTCCAATGTGCTCATGTTGTCCCGGAGGTTTTCCTTTTTGAGACCTTTCAGGTTTTTGTATTGCCGGGTGGTCATGCCGGACCAGGCCTTTGTGATCTCGTCGGTGAGGATGGCATATTCCCGGCCCTGCTCCACGCCCCGCGCCTGCCATTCGGCGGTGAGCTCGTTGCGGACGCGGATGGAGAGGATGCGCTGGTGGATCCAGTCGGCGTCATAGCCCTTCTTCTGGTAGGTCTCCAGCGCCCGGTCGATGGCCTGCTCCGGGTCGATGGTCTCCTCGATGCGCTCCCGGCCTACGGCGGCGAGCCAGAGCCGGAAGGGTTCAGCCTTGGGCGAGGGGATGGACTGGATGATGCGCAGGATGCCCTCGGTATTGGCGGCAAGCACCTTTCGTTTTTTGCCTGTGGAGCCGGTCATTTCTACCTGGGGACAATTTGTCCCCAGGTAGCTTGCGAGCTGTTCGTCCCGCTTGCGCATTTTTTTGAGATAATCCGTGGGATTGGCGCTGTCTGACAGCACCGCCACCACATCCACCACGGAGAAATACCATTCTTCCTTTTCCTCGTCCCAGGCGGTACGGATCTTTCTATCTTCAAAAAGCTGTATGGAATTGTTTTCGTCCATGGGCTTTTCCCTCCTTCAATGGGCTATCCCCATTCTACCATGAAATGATGATTTTTTCTATCAGGGAACGCGATTTTTGAGGCAGCAGCAGTCGTTGGCGCTGTGGGACTGTGGGCAAACGGCCAAGCCGGGCGGCGCTGTGGGAAAGCGGTTTGCCGTCCTGTGGGAAAGGCCTGTCCTTTTCCATTAGGCGGTGAATGGCTTTTCCATCGGCAAAGCGGCCGTTTTCCATAGTTCCATAGCGCGGGCCTAATCCTCGGTGATGATACACGCACAGCCCGCCGTCAGCAGGCGGTACAGCGTCAGCGGCACATACCACGCCGCCACCAGCAGCCGCCAGACAAGGACGCAGCCGCCGATAAGGCCGGCAAAGACGAAGTTCAGAAGGAACAGGGCGATCCCGCCGTCCAGAGAGCCGCCGCCCGGTATGATCCAGAGCCGCAGCCGCCAGATTCCAAACGGAAGCCCGCAGAGGATCCAGAGCCAGAGATAATCCAGCTCCCCGTTCTTTACGCAGGCGGAGCGGAAGATGCAGTACAGCAGCGCGGCCGACGCCACCGGCAGGATGGTCTTGCGGAAAAAGTCTTTTAAGGCCTCGCCTCTTGTCATGGGGTTCGCCTCCTTCAAAATCGTTTGTATCTTCATTATATCTGACGTTTTGACAAAAGCCCAGGGGAAAACGCAGATCGCGGCAAAAAGTTTGTCCCAGGGGTCATTCCAGCTCCATATCCTTCTGCCGTGCCGGCGCCTGCCGGGGCGGGGACAGGAACTCCTCCACATTCCGGCGCACGGCGGCGTAGTCCTGCTCCTCCCGCCGTGCCTTCTGACGCTCGGCGGTCAGCGCCGCCCTCCGGGCGGTGAGCGCGTCCATTTCCGCCTGCATCCGCTCCGTGGATGGCAGAGGCACGGCGCCCAGACGCTTGCACTCCCTGGCGGCGGCCTCAAAGAGAATGATCTCCCTCTCATAGCCCCGCAGGAACTTCTCTTTGTCCTTCGACGCCTGATAACGGTCGTAGATTGGCTTGAGCTGACGGTAGGCGGCGACATGCTTCATTTTCAGCGTCAGCTCCTCGATCCGCGCCCCGGTCTCCCGCAGCTCCGCTTTCAGCCGGGCGGCGGAGGCGGAAGCCGCCTCGCAGCACTCCGTCAGCTCCTCCATGCTGCCGATGCCGTGTTCCGTCAGGAAGTTGCTGGTCTCGGCGATGCGTTTCAGATTCTCGATGGTCGCCCAATGGCGGTAGCCCGCGCTCTGCTGCGCCTTGATGTTGTTCTGGATATCTATGAGCAGGCTGACCCTGCCTCCGCGCTGTTTCGGCTGGCGGGAGGGTCTGGCGCGTCCGGCCATCCGTGCGGTCAGGGCGTCCTCGGCGTAGTCCGCGCCCAGGGTCTTTAGCCTTGTGAACCGCTCCTGTCCCGGCGCTCTGGCGGAAATGTATTTGCCACGCTTGAGCTCGTAGCCTTCCCGCTGCAACCGCACCAGCAGCTCCTCTAAGTCATGGCAGCCGGGCAGCAGCCGGTCGATGGCGGCGCGCAGCTTCGCCTTATAGCTGGTGCCGGTCCGCTCCGCCTGATGCTCAATATAGCTTTTGCCCTTGTCCTGTCCGGGGATGATGACGGACAGACCATGTTCTTTGCAAAGTCGGTCCGAAGTGCGGCGGATATAGTGATAACTCCGTTTATTGGAATGATAGTGCTTGTGATCCGCAAAGCTGACGGCATTGAATATCAGGTGGTTATGGACGTGATCCCGGTCTATGTGGGTGGTCAGGACGAACTCATACCTGCCGCCCAGGATCTCCCTTGCCAGTTCCATGCCGATCTCATGGGCCTGCTCCGGCGTGACCTCCCCAGGCTGAAAGGCTTGGATCAGGTGGCGGCCCAGGTTCGTTCCCTTGTCGATGGCGTGGCGGCGGGTCCAGGCAAATTCGATATCCGCGGTCTCAGCGGCGCAGCCATAGGAGGATACAAGCAGCTTTCCATCCGTCTTTTCCGGGTTGCAGATATAGTCAATGGCCGCTTTCAGCGTTGACTTGATAGGATGCGTCTTTGTAACTGCCATATCTCATCCAGCCTCTCCTGTATCTCCTGCATATCCGCTTTGTACGCGCCGCCTCCCGCGTTGATCCGCTTGGCGATCTGGTTGATGTTCCGGCCGATGGCGGACAGGGCAGCGTTCATCCGCTTGATATCCGTGGTGTCAAGCTGGATGATATACCCGTCTATCGCCATCTTCCGCAGATACGCGCCGTACCGCCGTGTGGGGAGCTGCGCCATCTTTTCATCTATGAGCCGTTTTTCCTCCTCCGTCACATAGAATTTCATCTGAATATTCCGCTTTCGGTTCGCCATGGGCAGCCTCCGTTTCTCATAAGGGTCTGGGATATCCCAGCAAGCAATTTTGACTGTTCGGGCAAGGGACCTGAACAGCGCAAAATCCGCAAGCGGGTACTCGCTTGCTGTGCTTGCTGACTACTCCGTACCCCCGTATTTCCCCCTCTACCCATACTACAATCCAAACAGGGCGTTTTGGCCAGTTTCGGAGGATTTTTTCAAAAAATACCGCTTTTATCCGTAACATTTCTCTGAACACTTCGCCGGATGCCTTGTGTTTCTTCGGATATTCGTATATAATGTATCGTGTTGAGTATTATCCATGCGGAGGTGCGGTATGAACGGGATCAAGGGCTATATCTCCATTCGGGAGGCGTCCTACCGTTGGGGCGTGTCAGAGCGGCGGGTCAACCAGTATTGCGCCGAGGGGCGGATCCCCGGCGCATCCCGGTTCGGGCGCTCATGGGCGATCCCGGAGGACGCGGAAAAGCCCTCCGACCCGCGCTTCAAGGGGCAGCGCCGCGATTCCGACAGGACAAGCACCTGACGGATACCCATCTGCATTTTAGCATCCGCAAAAAGGAAGTGAACGATATGGTCTGCGACGAGAGCTTGTACCGCCAGTATCTGAGCGGCGACGACGCGGGGCTGGAGGCCCTGATGAAAAAATATGGCGACCCCCTGACCCTGTATATTGACGGCTATCTGCACGACGTTCACGAGGCGGAGGAGCTGATGCTGGACGTTTTCGCCTATCTGTTCACGAAAAAACCGAAGATACGGGACGGCGGCTTCAAGGCGTATCTCTATAAGGCCGCGCGCCACATGGCGCTGCGCCACAAGAGCAAGCGGAAGCCCCTGTTCAGCCTCGATGCGCTGACCGGCGAGCCGGAGGGCCGGCTGCTGGCGGAGGAGGTCATCCGGACGGAGGAGCGAAACCGTATTCTGCATTTCTGCATGGGCGAAATGAACCCGGACTATCGGGAGGTGCTGTACCTCACCTATTTTGAGGATATGAGCTACGCGCAGGCGGCGGAGGTCACGGGAAAAACGGTAAAACAGATCACCAACATGGTGTATCGCGGAAAGGAGAGCCTGCGAAGGCTGCTGGAACGGGAGGGGATCACAAATGCGGAGTCATGAAGAGCGCGTCGCGGAGGCAAAGCGGCGTATCGCCAAAATTGAGCGGGAGAAACGGCTGCGGCGCAATACGATCATCATGGCTTCCGCCGTGGCGGCGTGCCTTGCGCTGCTCATCGGCGCGTCCCTCGCCATGCCCGGTATTGCCGCAAGCATCCAGACCGGCGATTATTCCGGCTTTGAAACGGCGGCCAGCATCTTTCACGGCGGCGCGGCTTTGGGATACATCGTCATCGGGCTGCTGGCGTTTCTTCTGGGCGTGTGCGTGACCGTTCTGTGCTTCCGTCTGCGGCAGATGAGCCGGGAGGACGATCAGAACAACGAAAGCGAGGGGATTCATGGAGCTGATTGAGAACCTGCTGCAACTGCTGGTCACGTTCGTCGGCGCGCTGCTTTCGGGTATCGCTTACCGCAAAAGCCATCGGCAGGCGTATTTTTTGCTGCTGTGCTTCTACGGCTGCTTTGCCCTCGGCGCGCTCTACTGGACGCTGTATCTGCTGCTGTTCGATACCACACCCCGGGTCTTTTATGTGTCGGAGTTCGGCTGGGTGGCCAGCCTCATCTTCCTGCGCATTTTGCAGGCCACGCTGGCCGGAACAGATGAGCGCAGCTTCCGCTGCCGCAGGGCGTGGCTTGCGCCTGCGTTCGGCGTGCCGCTGCTGGCGTTCTACTGCACCTTTGGGGACATCCTCTCCAACCTGATCTGGTGCGGCATGATGATCGCGCTCTCTTACTGCGCCATTCGGGGGCTTGCCTATGCGAAAACGCAGACGGGCGCGGCGCGGAATATGCGGCACTTCCACATCAGCGTGCTGTGCTTTGCGTTTGCGGAGTATCTGCTCTGGACGGTGGGCTGCTTTTGGCCAAATACCTCTCCGGCAAGCCCCGCCTTCTGGTGTGATATGCTGCTGACCCTTGCCATATTGGGGCTGCTGCCCGCCACGAGAAGGGCGGTGGAAGCATGACCTACATCGAAAATATCTTCCTGTGCATGGTGTCTCCGCTGCTGGTGGCCGCTTTGTGCATGGGCAGGCGGCAGCTCCGCTTCTTCCTGTTCTGCATTGCCGGGATGGGTGTGTGCCTGCTCTCGGCCTATATTAACACCTTCCTCGCGGCGGTGTGTCAGGCGGACGCCCTTGCCGCCACCGCGGAGATCGCGCCGGTGGTGGAGGAGCTGATGAAGCTGCTGCCGCTGGCCTTTTATCTTCTGGTCTTCGAGCCGGAGGGGGATAAAATCAAAACTGCCGCTATAACAGTCGCCCTCGCCTTCGCCACCTTCGAAAATGTGTGCTATCTGATCCAGAACGGCGCGGACCGCTTCTCCTTCATTTTCTTCCGTGGCTTCGGCACGGGAGCGATGCACGTGCTGTGCGGCCTGATCGTCGGCAGCGGGCTTGCATACACATGGCGGCGGACGTGGCTTAAAATAGCCGGCACCTGCGGGCTGCTGGGCGCGGCGATAACATTCCATGCCATCTACAATTTGCTCATCGCTCACGGCGGCGCGGCGCAGTACATCGCCTACGCCCTGCCGGTGCTGCTGGTGGCGGCGGGAAGATTGTCTGTTTTCCGCTTATCGCGGAAGCAATAACCGAATATTCACTCCCTGAGAGCTGCCTTTTGGCGGCTCTCAAATTTTTTGAAAAATTTTTCGTTTTGGGTGAGAGTTTTTTCGATTTTTTGTACCTATATAAGTGAAAGGGTTTTTAGGCCACAGTTTCAGACAAACCAGAAAGGGGGTTCAAACAATATGTACGATACCGCAAGACGGGTCGCACTCGTCAAGCAGCGGGTGCGGGAAAACACCCGCCGGAGGCAGCGGCGCGGCATCTATGGACTGAGCGCTATGTGTATGCTGCTGTTCGCGGCACTGATGCAGGCGGCGGGCACGGTCGTCGGGCCGGGGCAACCTGAGGCATGGGGCGTGTTCGGCGCGATGCTGCTGCGGGAGGACGCGGGCGGCTATGTGCTGGTAGCCGTCGTCTCCTTTGCCGCGGCGGTGGCGATCACCGCGCTGTGTTTCCGGCTCAGAATCAGAGAAAACCGGAAAAAAGGCGGGACAGGTAAGCCAGACCCGCAGAAACAGGAGGGAAAGACGACATGATGAAACGTTTTTTGGCGCTGGTGCTGTGCCTGTGCATGACGCTCACGCTGCTGCCGACGACGGCGTTTGCAGCGCTGAGCGATTCGCTGGGCAACACACCCAGGGAAAATCAGGCGATTTTGGAGCAGCTCTCCGCCTTGACCGGCGGCAGCAGCGATCAAGTGCTTTCCGTGCTGAATGCTTTGGGGCTGCTGGATGAAGACGGCAATTTCAAGGTGGATCAAACCATCACGCTGGACGGCCAGGTGTTGACACTGGCGGCTGTCATGGAACTGCTGGAAAATTCCGCCACGGATCTCACCCGCATAGCCGACGTGGATGGGACTCCGGTGGCGCTGGGCGATTTGAAGACCATGATTCAAATCGAACAGGAGCTGCAGCGGATCAAAGACACCTATTTCTCCGGCAGGGAGTTTACCGGGGAAGCTCTGGGGAATCTCAATAGCCTGATGGAGCAGCTGGAGCTGCAGGGCATCAGCTTGCAGTATTCCGCCTCTGCCACAGCGCCTGTGGGCGTTGAGACGGTGGATATGAGCGGCATGATGAGCCAAACGCTGGAGAATCTCGCAAACAACAGCTGGAGCTCCGGGACTTTTACTGTACACAGCGGAAAACCGGTCGGCTTTTCCTACCGCATTCAAAAAGGCCAGCTCAGCGATTATATCACCGATGTGGAGGTCTCGATAAACGGGGTGAGTGGGGCCGATCAAGGCGACGGGTCCTACAAGCTGACCTATGACGTAGGCGAGACTTTCAGTTTAGGTGGTTGTAAAATCACTGTCGAGGTTAAAACCAAAGGAGGGAACCCAGCCTGGATCGAGAATTCTTATTCCTATGGCGACCTGCTGGGGATGATTGAATTTTACGATGCGGAAAATCTGGTGTTCTATGACGGTGTCGGTTATGCCGACCACTGTCAGCTCAAGCTAAAAAAGACGGTTGGCGTCCCCACAATACAAACATCAATGACCGCGCCGAGCTATGTTGAAGAAGTCAAAAATACAACCGTATTATATGATGATTTGTTTATTCCTTTGCTGACAGAAAGTTACACTGGCGGCAGTGCCAACAATTCGGACTTTGTTGCGCTAAGCAATACCATCGGAATTCTGGAGGGTGCCCGCAACTTGGTGCTTCCCGACGGCTCCGCCCCATTTTATCAGCCATACCAAATCGACGCCGACATCAAGTTTGACTGGACTACCAGCGTAGAGGCCTATAATGGCTCTGCGCCGTATGGCTATTATAATTCTACAAACCCGAGGCCCTATGCCCCGTTCTGTCTGACGGAGTACAAGCTCGGTGAAACATCTCTGAATCTCAGCGACGACAGAAAGAAAGCGCTGGACTGTACGATCAACAAGGGCAGTACGGTCAGCATCTCCCTGCAGTCTACCACGGAAAACAGAGAGAATCAGAAGTACTGGCTGCCCTTTGAACTGTATCTGAAGAATGTAAATAATGATATCCCAAATTCCACCACCACCGCTAAGACCAGCAACGTCACCGCCAAGCTGTTGGACATGGACGCCCCCACCATTCAAAGCGTCACGGCCACGGAGGGAACCTATGCCAGCGGACAGCACGTGCCCATCACAGTTACCTTTAACGAGTTCGTGAAGCTTAGCAACGCCCGCGTGACCATCAATGGCAAAGAGTATACCGCCGCTGAACTTTCCATGAACGACTACGGCGTCACGGCAATGCTCTGGTACCCGGTGCAGGATGCGGATGCCACCACGGTCACCGTCAATGGTATGACCGGTGTGGAAGATGTTTTCGGCAATGAGCTGAATACCGCACACTATCCAAGCAAGCCGATTGCCGACGTTGCGCTAAAGAGCGTCTTGATGCGCAACGCTCCCACCGCACTGACCGCCGACTACGCCAACGGCAAGGCATCGTTCACGATGCAGGCCAACATGGCGCAGGCCTACATGACCGTATACAGCAATTATCACACCCCGGATGAAACAGAGCCGAAGGAAGCCCCCTTCCGCCTCGAACTGAGGGACAACTCCACGGTTGAAGCACCAGCCTATCTGCAGGTCTATCTGGATACAAAGAGCGGAGGTTTCACCGTTAGCGACTACGAAATCGCACCCTCTGCTTCCAACCGCACCTATACGGTGACGCTGCAGGCCAACGAGGGCACGAAAGACAATCCTGACTGGGTGAATGTTCTTCCCCTGACCCGGCAGTTCACGGTGCAAAGGAAAGTTTCCGTGAGCACGGTGAACGTCGTCCCGGAAGCGAATGACGCCGACTATACGATTTCCCTCGGCAAAACCACCCGCCCCACGCTTAAGGCAGAGGTTTTGGGGGCAGGCGGTGAGCAGGCCAGCTACACCACCGGTAAATGGAGCAGCAGTGACCCGCTCATTGCCACCATCAACGAGAATACCGGCCTTGTTGCCACCACAGGAGCCAAGGTGGGATCCGTCACCTTTACCTTTACGGCGGACAACGGGACTGAGGACACTGCCGATGATGTGAAGGGCGAGTCAAAGCCCTATACCGTGACGGCAGGCGATTCCCTGGCACTGGTGATTCCCGGCAACGCGTCCATCGTGACGCGGTTAAATCAACCCGCCACCGTGCTGTGGAGCTCCAACGCCGCGCTGATGGCATCGGGCAAAGACTTCAATTACAAGATTGAACTGTATGAGGGCAACTATGCGGATGAGGCGGCGCTGAGCGGCCTCCAGCCCGTTGCGACTTATACCGTCGGCAAGGATAAAAACAGCGTGCGGATCGAGGAGAATGTGCTCTCCAAGCTCTCCAACGGCAATACCCCTGCCTACACGGTATTGGTTTCCATGCCGCACCCCAATGCCGGGAGTGAGGACGTCCGCCTGTCGGCACTTGCCTGGATCATCGTGCAGGCACCGCCTGCCACGGCCAAGCTGACACCGCCCCAGAGCATTTACCACAAGGATACCGACGGCGCCGTCAATATCGACTGGTCGGTGGAAAACACCACTGACGGCGCCCCTCAACCGTCCACGCTGACCATTACCCGGGTCACAGAGGACAACCGCGCCGAAGTGGTGGACAGTAAGAGCCTATCCGGCACCTCCGGAAGGTACTCTCTGTCATTACAGAGTGTGAAAGACGGCAATCTAAAGGACACCTATCAAGTGGTTTTGAGCGTGGAGAATCCCGGTGAATCTCCCAGCACCGACTCCTTCCCCCTGTATGTCTACGATGCCGACGCACTGAAGGTGCAGGACGACAAAGGTAACACGATTTCTGCGCTGACGATGGACAATACCTCCAAGGTCAGCGGCAGCCTGCCCACCGATACGGCTGGAATTTTGCAGCTGCGCCAGGAGTTGGGGCTGATCGAGTACATCGGCATCAACTATGACAAGTACGGTTGGAACTCCTTTAAAGACGGCATCCGGTGGCTCTCCAGCAACAACAATGCCATTTCCGTCAACTACAAGCAGGGCGGACTGTATGAGGACATCAGGAACTTCTCCTTTGATTCCTATCTTCCCGAAACCAAAATGGCGCTGTCCGGCTTGGCCAACGGCACCGCAACCGTCACGGCGACCCATGCCGCCACGGGCATGAGTGCCGCCGTACAGGTGACAGCGGAGACGCTGCAAAATAAGTTCTATCTCTTCCAGCTGACGCCTGCGGCGAAAACTACGCTGCAATACACCGACGGCAAAGGCGCGCCCAAAACGGTCACGACCAACCGTGATGGCGTGCTGGCGCTTTACGAACCCAACGGGATCGCCAGTGAGGTGTCTCTGCGGTCCGGCACCGACAAGGATATTTATCTGGGCACTATCTATAAAGAAAATCTGCGTTCCGGCGAGCGGGATGCCACAAAACTGCAGCTTTATCCCTTGAATACCTTCACCCTTCGGCGAGTCGCCCAGGCATCTGTGACGCTCATCACGCCGGGCGGCGATCCGCTGGCGAACAAGACGGTGACCGTTCGCGGCGGCGTTTATAAAAACGGAGGCTACTGCCAGACAGCTCTGCTGGGCTCCAGGGCAGGAGCACTTGTCAGCGGCATCACCGGCGACACCTATACCACGGATGCGGCGGGAACTATAACCGTCTATCTGGATTCCACCCAGTTCTGGTCGGCCGAAAAGGGCGAGAGCAACGCCACGGCGCTTTCCGCTCTGGATCAGCTGGAGTACATTCTGGAGATCAGCGCAATTGACGGCGACAAGTACTATCCACTGCTGCTGACCGTCAACGGCAAGCTGGGCGTGGACGATGTAATGCGCACCGCAGAGGGCGTTGTCTCTCTGGAGCGCGTACCGACGGGGGAGGCAAACAAGCCCTTCATTGTGGCGCAAAGCGTTGATTACGGTCTTGCCAACGGTCAGAAGGTGGATGTCCGCAGCTCGACTGGGAAGATCGGTCCTAACAGCAGCTTTAAAACAGCAACCCTGCACACCACCATGCTCCTCTGGGGCGAGGATATTGCCAACGCGCAGAATTACAGTCTCAGGTTGGCGGACGAATACGGCGTTCTTCCTGCCGCCCAGAGCAGCAGTACCAAGCAGTATCCCTTCTCATCCATCCCGGTAGCGGAAAACGATCTGACCCTCACCGAGGCCACCATGACCACCTCTGGATGGATCGCCGACGGCAAGGATGTGGGTATGAAAACGCAGCTGAGCCTGAACGGCAGCCTGCTGCAGGAGAAAATAATGCCCTTCCGGGTCGTTGATTTGACCCGAGTGCCCAAGGTGACAGAGGATGAGCGAGTCACCGGTATTCTGGCGACGATGGGAGAATCCAGTGGAGTGAATCAAGTCGACTTTGGCGGAGTGGGCGATAGCAACATTCTCAAGGTGCTGACCGGACGGCTGGATGATCTGAGCGGTCCGGTGAACAGTTCCGTGTTCAAAATGATCATCACCCCCAGCGAAGATCCCTCCGTGTTCCGTGCCATGATTTGGGCCGGGTACAATACGCTGGAGATGGAGGACATGGACTATTCCAAGGACGGCGTGGCGTTGGGTGCGAATGTGCTGACGCAGAACCTGGAGGTGGGCGTGCCCGGTACCGGGGATCTGAGCCAGATGGCCCAGGGCACCTATGATCCCAAGGGGGAATACAAAGCCAACTCCTTGGCCGACAATGTCACCAGCACGGATCTCAACTTGCAGTTGGAGGGCTTTTACGAAGCGGAAATCCGCTATAACGCCGAAAAAAAGGAGTGGGAGGTTTTCACCGTAGGCGGCGGCTTTACCGCCGGCGTTGGCGTGGGCTTCACCTTCAGCGTGAACGCCATGGCTGGCCCCGTGCCGTTGACAGCAACCTTTGAGCTGGGTGGTGCCATTCAGCTGGATTTCCGTACCGCAGTGCGCTACGGCCAGCAGGGCGAGGGTACAGTGCTTGCCTGGAGCGATCCCACGGCCACGGCAGTGAATGACTTTTTGACCACGCTGCGTATCAACGCCTATGTCCACGCGTTTGGCGGCATTGGCTTTGACTATTCGGTCGTGGCGCTGAAGATCGGCCTATTCGGCAATTTGGATGTGGACAGTCAGAATAAGTTCCTTTCCCGCACCTATCTTGCCGACAAGTCAAAGCGCCAGATCAACGGTCAGGCCCTGGGGATTCAAAGCGAAGTGGGAATCAAATTTGTGGCCACCTTCCTGTTTATCTCCTACGAGGCGGTGATCGCCTCCGGAACCCTTGGAGCCACCAGGACTTTTAATGACTGGGACACAATCGACGACTACTGGAATAACGCCACCAGTGGGCTGAGCCTTGCCACGCTGCGGATGGCGGCGGCCCAGAGCGGAATGCAGGTGGCTTCTGCCAGTGCAACGCTCCAAAGCCGGGACTATCTGGAGCAATATGCCCGTACCTGGGGCCAGCCCCAGCAGCGGATGATGCTGTTCTCTCTGAACTCCACCAATGGGTTGCAAAACATCCAGACCAATGCCAACCCCACATCCTATCCACAGCTCAGCGATAACGGGAAGGTATTGGCCTACATCAACGACGGCAACAGCAGCAATATTTACGCCAGCCGGGCACATTTCTCCACCCTCACTGGCGGCGTCTATTCTACCTCCAGCCAAATTGACGATCCCGCAGGGTTCTCCGGCTACGGCGACACGAGCGTTTCTCTGTCCGGCACTGACCGCTTCGCGGCGGCGGCTTGGGTTCGCATGGGCACCGAGCTACCGGGTAAAAATGCCGGTGATACCGTGACATTGGAAGAGCAAAACCTGCTGATGAACAGCACGGAGATCGTAGTGTCCGTCTATAATGGCACAAACTGGACTTCCACCCGCCTAACCAAGGACGGCACGCCGGATCTGGCCCCGGCCACGGCAGTGGGCGGCGACGACAAGGCCATCGTGTTCTGGCGCAGCGTCTACACCCCCGATCCCGGTACGCAGGGCAGCAACAACCTGCTGAACTTCACGACTAGAGATTGTATCATGTACCGTCGCTATGATAGCGGCACCTGGAGCGAGGCCAAAATGCTTTATAACGGTGCTACTGGCCGCGTGAAGGCGTTGCAGGCGGCCATGCTGCCCGACGGAACCGCTATGGCGGTTTACTCGCTGGACCGCAGCGAAACCGGAGATACCTCCGGCTACGAGATCGCCTATTGTACCGTGGATGCTGGCGGAACGCCCGGTACAGCCATGCTGGCAACCCGTGACAGCAATCTTGACGAAAACCCCCAGGTCGTTGCAGCCAACTTCGGCGGCGGGGATGACCGATTTGTCATCGGTTGGCATAGTGTCCGAGACGGCAGCAGCGATATTCAGCTGTTGGCTGTGGACGGCAGCGGCACCATGTCCAACAGTTTCCCCGGCTCTCTGTCTGCCCTGACCAGCAGCGGCAACGCTGTCGTGGGCGGAGACTTCCGCTTCGCTTCCCTCAGCGGGGGTCATCGCAGCCTTGATGATCTTACCATCGTCTGGAATGAGACTGTCAATGACGACAAGGGCGCGGTAGATCACGGCATTTTGAAGGCGACCAAGCTGCGCTATGCCGCAAATACCTACACACTCTCCGCACCATTGAAACTGGCAGAGCTGCCGGATCGTACGCTGGCTGACCACTTTGATGCCTATGTCAGCGACACCGATCAGGTGCAGGCCGCCATTCAGGCCACCTGGTATGACGATGTAAACACGAAGGAAATCGACGGCGTGACCGTTCCGGGTGAGCAAACGATCCTCTATACCGCTACCTCTGATTTTATCACCGATGCGGTGGCAGTGGAACAGATCGGTGTGGATTATGCGACGCTGGCGCTGAACAGCCTGACACCCATTCGCTTTACCATCCGCAACACCGGGCTGAACGATGTGAGAAACCTAACGGTCCGCCTTGACAGCGGGGAAACCGCCACCCTTACGGGAACACTGCTGCCCAATGAAAGCACCACCCTTACCGTCTGGCACCGTGTGGAGGACCTCGTGACCGACCCGCACTATACCATCACCGCCGCCGGCATCAGCGAAACAGGCACAGTGTATCTGGATTATCCCGACATTGGCATCTCGCAAATGGAAGTGATTGCGGAGAGTGCCGGCAAGCGCACGGTGCGCATGACCCTCTATAATTCCTCTGCCGCCACGCTGGCCGGCGGAAAGGGCCGCGAGGTGAAGCTTGCGTTCTATGCGGATGATCTGCATACCAAACCTGCAAAGGTAGACTGCACCACAAACGGCGTACAGGTTGGTGGTATTAGTGGTAATGAAATCACCATTTCCGGAGACGATGCCCTCGCCCGCATCGATCAGGGAAGCTTTACACTGGACCTGACCTATGATCTGGGCAAGTATATGAACTCCATTGGCAAAACCGAGATCCCCAATGTGGGTACCTATCTGTACGCCGAGGCGTGGGCGGAAGGCAAGATCGGTGGAACGGGAAGCAATCAGCGCCTGCCGGAGTATGACGGCAGTGACAGCGAGGCCAGCGTCCATATGACCGGCGCACTGGCCCGCACCGGAGAGAAGCTGACGATGGATGTGACACAGGGGAACGACGGCAACGGTCGCAGCACCGCCGCCATTACCCTGCGCAACAACTGCCTGCAGTCTCAGAATAGCGCAGAACTGGTGGCCACGCTGCTGGATGCTGCCGGGACCGTTCTGGAAACGAAAAAGACCAGTATTGGCGGTGCCATCTCCGGGGAAACCTTCCGGACGGAAACCGTCACCTTCTCCCGGCTTGGCACCCGCGTAGTGGTGCGAGCCGCAGTGCCCGGTAATGACCTTCTGACCTTTGAAGGTCTGGCAGTGGGGCTCGGCGATTTTACCGCCAACGGAACGAACTATACCTATACGCTGCAAAATGATAGCGGAGCAACATCTACGCTAGTCACAGCGGTGTCTGGAAATGGCGAGCCCGTGAGCATCAACGGACAGGCTCTGTCCACCGGCGGCAGCGCAACCGTTGCCATCCCCAACAGCGGCACAACCGACATTGTCGTGGGAATCGGTGCTAAAACTTACACGCTGACGATTCTGCGCAATAGCGGCACAGGCGGCAATCAAGGCGGTGGCGGCAGCGGCTACAGCTACTACACCATCAAGGCAACTGCCGGAACTGGCGGCTCTAT